>Ga0163144_10021168_pt1 | contig 12937 bp, 15 predicted proteins | sample OliLak19BULKMAT1_FD_123175 | JGI IMG/M metagenome (GOLD analysis project Ga0163144, IMG submission 123175) | Freshwater microbial mat bacterial communities from Lake Vanda, McMurdo Dry Valleys, Antarctica - Oligotrophic Lake LV.19.BULKMAT1 | ecosystem: Environmental > Aquatic > Freshwater >...
AAGATCTGCGCGGACGTTTCATCATCACGATTGATCCCGATGACGCGAAGGATTTCGATGATGCCGTCGAGGTGGAGCGCACGGAAAACGGCTGGCGGGTCGGGATTCACATTGCGGATGTGTCGCATTACGTGCGGCCCAAAGGCGTGCTCGACCGCGAGGCCTATGCGCGCGGGAACAGCGTTTATCTGGCCGATCGCGTCGTTCCCATGCTGCCGGAGGCTCTGAGTAACGGCATTTGCAGCCTGAGACCGCATGAGGACCGGCTGACGTTTTCTGTCTTCGCCGAGATCACGAATCAGGGGAAAATCCAGTCGGCCCGCTTTGCCCGCACCATCATCCGCAGTGCGACCCGGCTGACCTACAAGGAAGCCTTCGCCCATTTGCAAAAACCGCCGCACGACGAGTTAACCCGGCGGCTGCACATCGCGTGGGAACTGTCCTCATTTCTGCGCCGCAAACGTTTTGCCAATGGCTCGCTCGATCTCGATTTTCCCGAGGTCAAGGTCTGGCTCGATGAACTGGGCAAACCGGTCCGCCTGGAAAAAATCGAAAACGACATCTCCCACCAGCTCATCGAGGAACTGATGCTGCTGGCCAACGAACTCGTCGGTCGTGAACTCAAAAACCGCCGCCAGCCTGCCGTCTATCGCGTGCACGAAAAACCCGACGCCGACAAGCTGGTGGAGTTTCGCGAAGTGGCGAGTGCCAACGGACTCAAGTGTGGCGATCTTTCCAACCGTCCAGAAGTGCAACGCCTACTCGCCGCGTCCAAAGGCACCCCCTCGGAATACGCCATCAAGCTCGGCCTGCTCAAGAGTCTCAAGCGCGCCCGGTACGCGCCCGAACCACTCGGCCACTACGGGCTGAACAAAAACGACTACGCGCATTTCACCAGCCCGATCCGCCGCTACGCCGATCTCATCGTTCACCGTTCGCTGGAGCGTCTGCTCGATCCGAACAAACGCGGGCCGGAATCCACCGCCCTCACGGCCACCGCCGAGCACATCTCGAATACGGAGCGTGTCGCACAGGAAGCCGAACGCGATTCGGTCAAACTCAAAAAACTGGAGTATTTCAATAACCAGGTTTCCAAGCGCACCGGCCAGACTTTCCAGGCGCGGATTCTGGACGTTCGCAACTACGGACTTTTCGTCGAACTCCCGGAATATCTCCTGAGCGGACTCATCCATGTTTCGGCTTTGGAAGGCGATTTTTACATCCTGGATACCGCGCGCGGATGCCTGACCGGGCGCCGTTCCCGCCGCAGCTACCGGGTCGGCGATGAGATCGAGGTCGCCGTGGCCAAAGTGGACTTTTTCAAACAGCAAGTGGACTTCAAGCCGGCAGCGGAGAATCCCGCCTAGCCCGATTTCGTGCAAAATTTGAGTTGTGCGCGAGCCCGGCGTGGCTATTAATTCGTTGTTCCCCAACTAAGTAACTACTGATGGATACCATACTTGAGTCGCGCGAGCTTCAGGTCGAGCGCAAGCACTTCTTCCTGGAATTCCGGGAAAACGACCGTGGCCGCTTCCTGCGCATCACCGAAGAGGCCCACGGCCGTCGCAACACCGTGATCATCCCCAGCACCGGACTCGAGGATTTCGAGCGGATGCTCGGCGAAGTGCTGGCGGTCAATTCCGCCCAAACTTGAGGCAAGGCGGTCTGGCAGCTCCTTTAAAGGGGGTGCGGACGTCCTGTCCGCTTAAGATCAGACCGCGGACGGGGACGTCCGCGCCCCCTTGCCTGAATGCGTTGAACAACTTCTATCCGGCTGCCGCTTCTCCTTTACACCGATTTTCGCCCTGCTAAACAACAGGGCTCCCATTTTATTTCCTTTTATGTCCAAAAAATCCAAGTCCAAGAATAAATCCGTCAAATCGCCCGCCAAAGGCAAATACGTTTACACCTGGGGCGACGGCAAAGCCGACGGTGACGGCAAAATGAAACCTCTTCTCGGCGGTAAGGGCGCGAACCTCGCCGAGATGACCCGCATCGGTCTCCCGGTGCCTCCCGGTTTCACCATCACCACCGAAGTTTGCACGTATTTTTACGATCACAAAAAGACCTACCCGCCGCAGCTTCAGGCGCAGGTCGAGGCCGGCGTCCGCAACATGGAACGCATCATGGGCTACAAGTTTGGGGACGCCAAAGGCTTCCCGCTTCTGGTCGCCGTCCGTTCCGGCGCCCGCGATTCCATGCCCGGCATGATGGATACGATTCTCAATCTCGGCCTGAACGATGAGACCGTTCTCTCCCTCGCCGCCGCGACGAACAACGAGCGCTTCGCCTATGACTGCTACCGTCGGTTCATCCAGATGTACGGTGATGTCGTCATGGGCGTGCAGCGGACGGAAGGCGAGGAAAGCGATCCCTTCGAGGTCGTGATCCACCAACTCAAGCACGACCACCACGAAGAGGATATCGATGACGCTCATCTTACCGTCGAGGATTACAAGGAACTCGTCGTCCGCTTCAAAAAGCTCGTCAAGGACCGCGCCGGAAAAGCCTTCCCCAACGATCCTTGGGAGCAGCTCAAAGGCGCAGCCGGAGCCGTTTTCGGTTCCTGGATGAATGACCGCGCCATCGTTTATCGCCGCAAATACGGCATTCCCGCCGAATGGGGCACCGCCGTCAACGTGCAGGCCATGGTCTATGGCAACACCGGCGAAACCTCCGGCAGCGGCGTGGCCTTCACCCGCAATCCGGCCAACGGCACGAACGAATTCTACGGCGAGTTTCTCATCAATGCGCAGGGCGAGGACGTCGTCGCCGGCGTGCGCACGCCCGAGCCCGTGTCGGAATTGAAAAAACAAATGCCCAAGTCCTACGCGGAACTGATGAAAGTCCGCGCGATTCTGGAAAAACATTTCAAAGACGTGCAGGACGTCGAATTCACGGTTCAGGAAGGGAAGCTGTTCATGTTGCAGACCCGCAACGGCAAGCGCACCGCCGCCGCGGCGCTCAAGTTCTCCATGGACATGGTCAAGGAGAAGCTCATTGACTGGAAGACCGCGATCCAGCGCAATCCCGCCGATCAGCTCGACCAGATCCTCGCCCCGATCTTCGACACCGCCGAAATCAAAAAAGCCAAGGAGCTCGCCAAAGGGCTCCCGGCCGGTCCTGGGGCCGCTTCCGGAAAAATCTATCTCAACGCCGACCGCGCCGCCGCCGCCGCCGAAAAGGGCGAAAAAGTTCTGCTCGTCCGCAACGAAACCTCGCCCGAAGATCTTCGCGGCATGATCGCCGCCGAGGGCATCCTCACGGCCAAAGGCGGCGTTTCCTCGCATGCAGCGCTCGTCGCCCGCCAGATGGGCAAGGTTTGCATCTGCGGTGCCAGTGCGCTGCAAATTGACTACGACAAAAAGACCGTCACGGTTTCCGGCCAGACTTTCAAGGAAGGCGATTTCCTTTCGATTGATGGCACGGCAGGCACGGTTTATGGCGGACAGGTTGCCACCGCACCGAGCGAAATCATCGCCGGCCTCCTCCACGGCGACAAGGCCGCGCAGAAGACCGAGAAGTTCAAGAACTTCAAGCAGCTCATGGACTGGTGCTCGAAAGTCACCCGCCTCGCGGTTCGCGCCAATGCCGACAATCCCGAGCAAACCGAAAACGCCCTGGCCTTCGGTGCCACCGGCATCGGCCTCACCCGCACGGAACACATGTTCTTTGAGGGCGACCGCATTGATGCCATGCGCGAGATGATTCTCGCCAACAATCTCGTAGATCGCAAAAAAGCCCTCGCCAAGCTCCTGCCTTATCAGCGCGAGGATTTCACCGGCATCTTCAAGGCCCTCAAGGGCTATCCGGCCACCATCCGTTTCCTCGATCCGCCGCTGCACGAGTTCCTGCCCCACACCAAAGAGCAGCAGCTCGATCTCGCCAAAAAGCTCGGCATCAAGGTCGAATACATCCAGCAGCGCGTCTCGCAGCTCCATGAATTCAACCCCATGCTTGGCCACCGCGGCTGCCGCCTCGGCATCGCCTATCCCGAGATCACCGAAATGCAGGCCCGCGCCGTCTTCGAAGCCGCCGCCGATGTGGCAAAGAAGAAAATCAAGGTGAAGCCCGAGATCATGATCCCGCTCGTCGGGTTCAAGAAGGAACTCGACCTCCAGGTCGAGATCGTCCACCGCGTCGCCAAGGAAGTCATGGCCGAAAAGAAAGTGAAGTTCGACTACATGGTTGGAACGATGATCGAAGTCCCGCGCGGTGCTCTCACCGCCGACGAGATCGCGCAGACGGCGGAGTTCTTCAGCTTCGGCACAAACGACCTCACCCAGACCGCACTCGGCATCAGCCGCGACGATATGGGGAATTTCCTCCTGCCTTACACCGAGAATGAAATCTTCAAGAAGAACCCCTTCGCCACATTGGATCAAACCGGTGTCGGTCAACTCATGGAGATCGCCGTGAAAAAAGGCCGCTCCACCCGCAAGGGCATCAAGCTCGGCATCTGCGGCGAACACGGCGGCGACCCGGATAGCGTGAAGTTCTGTCACAAACTCGGCCTTGCCTACGTTTCGTGCTCGCCCTACCGCGTGCCCGTCGCCCGCCTCGCCGCCGCACAAGCGGCCCTGGAAGACGCGAAGTAAACCCACTCCTACGAAATATCAAAAAACCGCCCGGTGAGCACTCCCGGGCGGTTTTTTCGTTTGAACCCCACGCACAGCCACCCGCAAGGCAAGAACGATCAATCGAAGCGTAAGAAAAAGGAGCGCATGCGTCCCCGCGTGCGGTCTTGCGCGTCCCCGCGCAAGATCTTCTAAAAAACCTCGCGGAAGAGAATGGCTGCGCAGTTGAGGAGAATGTGTCCTGCGAGGACGCAGGACACCGCACGCGAGACGCACGCGCTCCCCTCAGAACGAATGCCGTGGTGAAAAATTTGTTTTCGTCTAAACTCCAGATCCCATGCCCAAGCCGATCATCGTGGACAAGCCTGCCGAGCTCCTCGCCCACCTCTTCGCCTCCTGGCCGGAGGTGAAGAAGACGCAAATCCGTTCCTGGCTAAAGCATCAGTCCGTCACGGTCAACGAACGGCCCATCAGTCAGTTCAACCATCCGCTGGTTTCCGGTGATGTCGTCGCCATCCGCACCGACCGATTCGCCGCGCCAAAAACCGTACTGGCCTCCGGCATGAAAATCTTCTTCGAGGACGCCACCCTGCTCGTCATTGATAAACCCGAAAATCTCCTCAGCATCGCCAGTGAAGCCGAACAGGAAAAAACCGCCTACTTCCTGCTCACCGATTACGTCCGCCGCGGCAATCCGCTCTCCCGCGCCCGCGTCTGGATCGTCCATCGTCTCGACCGCGAGACCTCCGGCCTGATGATTTTCGCCAAAACCCCGGAGGCCAAGGAAATCCTCCAGTCCGGCTGGGAGGATGCCGAGAAAAAATACCAGGCCGTGGTGGAAGGCCACTTGTCCAACGATCAAGGAACCTTCGAGTCCGACCTCGATGAAACGAGCCCGTTCAAGGTTTTCAGCGTCAAAGCCAGCACCCAAACCCGCCATGCCGTCACTCATTATCGCGTGCTCGGGAAAAGCCAGTGGCGCAGCCTCGTCGAACTCACCCTCGAAACCGGACGCCGCCATCAGATCCGCGTGCATCTCTCCGACGCCGGCTGCCCGATCATCGGCGACAAAAAATACGGAGCCAAATCCGATCCCGCCAAACGCCTCGGCCTCCACGCCTGCGCCTTGCGATTTCCCCATCCCCTCACCCGCAAGGAAATGAGTTTCAGTTCCCCGCTCCCAAAGGATCTGGCAAAGCTGGTCTCATAGCGCCTTCCCCTCATCGTGCCGGGGGAACTCCGTGCCGGCTTCGCCGCCGCGAATCAAAAATCCACCAATGCGACGAATCTGGGCCGCTTTCTTTCGTTTCACTCTGGTGTCCAGCCAGATCATGGGGTAAAGACCCCATAGTCCCGGCGTCCTCTTCGTCTAAAATTTTCATGTAAAAACATGCTGCTGCGAACCAACTTCATTCAAGGCCTAGGTGGCGGATTTCTTGAGCGCCTGCTCATCCACCTCGGCTCCAGCGTCGAAAACATTTCCCTCAGCCTGCACAAAAATGCCGAGACGATCCGCCTCATCCGAACCACGCGCAATCAACGGAAATGGCTGCTCACCAGCAACGAGGCCTTTATCCTCCATTCGCTCACGCGCGCCCAGAGCAAACAGCCGGGGTCCCTTGCCGAAGTCGGCGTTTACGAAGGCGGTTCCGCCCGCATGATTTGTGAGAGCAAGGGAGATGTCGCCTTGCATCTTTTCGATACGTTTTCGGGCCTCCCGGACGCCGGCGAACATGACGCTCACGCGCATCGCACCAAACCCAATCTGTATGCCTGTAGCATCGAATCCATCCAGTCCTACCTGCAGGCTTTTCCCAACGTGTTCTATCATAAAGGGCTTTTCCCGCACTCGGTCGCGAATGTTCCCGAGAATGAAAAATTCTCCTTCGCCCATTTTGACGTGGATCTGTACGAAAGTACCCTCGGCTGCCTGAACTACTTCTATCCTCGCATGAATCCCGGTGGCGTCATGCTCTCGCACGATTACTCCATTCTCAACGGGGTTCGCAAAGCCTTCGCCGAATTTCTCAGCGACAAGCCCGAGGAACTTATCGAACTCCCCACCACCCAGTGCATGGTCGTGAAACGCTGAGCGCGTTCATCCCACTACGTTCTGCCCCGAAAATTGCGGATGCTCCAGCAGGCCCCGCACGAAGTTTTCCTGCTCTGCTTCCGCCAGCCAGCTTGGAATCCTTGCCGTCGAACGCTGCCATTTTGCCAGCCAGTCCGCGCCCAGCAATTCATGCCGTTGCGCAAACGTTCCGTCCATGGCCTGCGGCGTGAATGCGATGGTCGTCTCCACCTTGTCCCCCGTGCTCCGGCCTTTGGCCACATGGAAACCCGCCACCAGCAACGCCGCCCGCGAGGCCGTGGAAACGGTATAGGTAAATAGCTCCGCATTCCTGGCTTCGCACACACGGAAAAGCCGTCGAAACGCCGCCAGCGTCCATTGGTCGCCATTCGTCTTGCCTGAGAACATGTCGTAAAAAATCACCTCCGGTGCAACGGGAGCCTGCGTCATACTTTCCTGAAAATTCCCCGGCACCAGCGTCCAGCTCAAACCCGCATGCTCACGCGATTGCCAGTGGCCTTTTTTCAAAATCCCCGACGGCCCGCTATGCCGCAGATAAGTGAACCGCTCATTGTATTCAAAGGCCAGCTTCAATGAGTCCAGATCGTTCTCAAAACTAATGATCCGCATCGCCCGCACCGGTCCGGTTGCGGCCTGCATTTCGTAGCAGCGGATCGCCGCCATCGCGTTGGCCGCCGCGCCAAGGCCGACGTCCCAGACCACCAAACATTCGCCATCTCCGCGCACGCGTTCGGCGAGAAACGACTGCTCAATATACAGCCGCTGCGCCTCATCCATCGGCGGTGTGCGCGAATGCATGATCTCGCCCGAGGACACATGCAGGATGCTGGCAAAGCCCTCCCGCGCCGTGTGAATCTCATATTCCCCCAATCGCGGCTTCTTCACCGCCTTCGGGCCGGGATCGAAGACCGGATTATCCAGATCGTCCTCCTGCAAAAACGCGCGCTTTGTCTGATAAAGCTCCAGAAACCGGTCCGCCAAAATGCTCTCGCGAATCTCCCGCATCATCTGGTGATAAAAATGGATGTTGTGCTTGCCCAGCAACTGCCAGCCCAGGGTTTCCTTCGTCTTGGTGAGATGATGCAGATAGGCCCGCGAATAGCGCGCACAGGTCGGACATCCACACGCCGGGTCCAGTTTTTCCTCGGAGAATTTGTAAACCCCGCGCCGCAATTGCAGGAAACCCCGCGAGGTGAAGACACCGCCGCGCTGCGCCACCTGCGTCGGGATGATGCAGTCGAACATATCCACCCCGCGATGCACCGCCTCGAGAATGTCCAGCGGCGTGCCCACCCCCATCAAGTACCGCGGCCGGTCCTGCGGCAGCAATTCCGCCGTGAATTCGCACATATCCTCGCGCTCGGTTTTCGACTCTCCCACCGCCAGCCCGCCGATGGCCATACCATCGAAGTCCAGCGTACATAGACCTTCCGCACTTTCCCGCCGCAGATGCTTGAAGAGCGTGCCCTGCACAATGCCAAACATCGCCTGCGGCGAATCCCCTCGCGCCGCCAGACTCCGCACCGCCCAGCGCTGCGTGATTTCCAGCGCGGCACGCGACGTGGCCTCATCCGACGTCGAGGCCACGCATTGATCCAGCGCCATCATGATGTCGCTGCCGATGGCTTTTTGCGTTTCGATACTCAACTCCGGACTGAGCAGAATCGTTTTCCCATCCGTGTAACTTTGAAACACCGCCCCTGCTTCCGTCATGGAACGCGAATGCGGCAGGGAAAAAATCTGGAACCCGCCCGAATCCGTCAGCACCGATTTTTTCCAGCTCATGAACCCGTGAATCCCGCCGACTCGCCGGAAGACTTCTGCTCCCGGACGCAGCAGCAGGTGATACGTGTTCGCCAACAGGATCTGCGACCCCGACTCCTCCAGCGTTTGCGGCAACTGCGCCTTCACCGTCGCCTGCGTGCCCACCGGCATGAAGAGCGGCGTGAGCACCTCGTTGTGCAGGGTGCGAAACGTGGCCGCGCGGGCGCGCGAACCCGTGGCCCGGGCTTCGACACGAAAATTGAGGCGGTTCATCTTTAGATCCAGGACACGAAAGTTAGACCCGGCACGCGCGAAAATTCGACGGGGTTTGCCGTGACGAGGGTAAGCTGATGTTCGAGGGCATGACCCGCAATGAGCGTGTCGAGCGGGCCAATGGTCTTTCCGCGCGCCGCCAGGTCCTGGCGGACGCGCGAGGAATAATCCGCCGACGACGAGGTAAAAGGCAATACAGTCAGCGGTGCCACAAAGGCCGCCACCGCGCTGAGATGCCGCTCCACGGCCGAGGAACGCAAGGCTCCGTACAACAACTCATGATAGCTGACCGACGACAAGAAAATCGTGGCCGGTCCATATTTTGCAAAATGCGCCTTTACTCCGGCCTGGCCCTTCATGAAAAAAATACTGATGTCGGAATCGAGCAAAAACATCAGAACCCGATTTCCCGATGTTTTCCCTGCGGCGGGCGCACGAAACTTTCATCGAGCTTTCCCTTGGCAAAGAATTTCAGGTATCCGTCCGGCCAGGAATTGTCCTCGGGCAAAGGGCGGAGCACCAGCGTCGCGCCTTTACGCTCAATCTCGACCCGCTTGGTATCCATGCGGAATTCCTTGGGAATCCGCACAGCCTGCGATCCGCCGGAGACAAAAACCGTTGTTGTCATTTTGGATATATGTATATCCTTTAGGGGCCGAAGGCAATCGAAATTGTGCGGCGAAGGCTTTATGCTCCTCCTCTTCCCATGAACAAAACCCTCCTCATCCAAGCGATCATTGACGCTCTCCGCGAGGACTTTGAGAACTTGCAAAACTCCTCACGCCAAACCCGTGCCGGTGGCAGCGACGCCGAGAGCAAGGCCGAGGGAAAATACGACACGCGTTCGACCGAGGAAAACTACCTCGCCGACGGCCTGGCCAAACAAGCCCTCGTCGCCGCGCAAGCCGCCGCAGCCTGCGAGAAACTCCCCCTTCTCGCCTTCGACGCCGACACCCCGATTGACCTCTCCGCTCTGATCCAGATCGAATTCCCGGACGAACGCGCCTGGTTCTTCCTCGCCCCTGCCGGTGGCGGCATCCAGGTGAACTGCGAAGGCATATCCGTCACGGTCCTCACGCCCGAATCGCCGCTCGGTGCCGAGTTGATTAATCTCAAAGTCGGAGACACCACCACCTCACCGAAGACCAAAGTGCTGGCGGTGGAATAGGGCGACTCAGGCCCGCCGCGAAGTGTTGTCTGGGAAGCGGATATCAAAAATTTTCCAAGCACCGGATTTGTCCTCTGGCAGGGGACGCCGGTTCATTGCGGTCCGAACGGGGATTATTTTTCAAAAAAGCCGAGAGCATTGCGCGGAGTCAGTATGCTGATGCCGCATTCCCTCATGATGTCCCGGGGGAAATGTGCGGCGTTGCCGGTGACGATGATCTTGTCCTCCGTGGCAAGCGCGACAGCCAGAAAGGGAAGGTCGGCGGCAGCTGGCAGCTTCACCGCGATCTCCTGCCCTCGATGGAATCCCGCCGCGGGGAACGCGGCCAGGAGGGTTCGTATGGCCGACAACGTCAGACCGAACTTTCGTCGCGAAAGAACCTCACGGTATTCCGCAAGGATCTTGTTATCCCAAGCCGGAACAAAGCGGCCCGCAATAGCGTGTTGCAGCACCTGGTCGCAGATGCCGCCGGGCGTGATCGCCGCCGAAACGAGTACATTCGTATCAACCACCCAATGGGGGACGGTCACGTCGCTTTGCGTTTTTTACGCGAGGCTCTGGCGGCACGAATCTCCGCATCGATGTCCTCCATGGTCAATTCATTGCAACCGTGGAGCACCGCCTCGCGCTGGGTTGTCGCCAGAGCCTGTCCGAGTCTCAAACGGCTAAGAAGATCAATATCCGCCTCGATTCCGCCTCCGCTGGGAGGAATCAAAATTCCAACGGTTTCCCCGCCTCTCGTAATCACGCGGGGCCCGGTTTTCGGCAAGTCGCGAAGAACCCGGGCCGTGGCCTTTGATAACTCCCGGGTATTGAGAAGTGTGGGCATTCAAAGAATGTCCGACATTTGGAGGACAAAGTCAATCTTGTGCGACGCGCCGTCCAAGATCCGTATACTCGTCAGGCCTTCGACCCGGGCTGTAGAATTCAGCACCTCATCCGGTTTTAATCACACCCAGTCAATCCCGGCGGCGGCCTATTGGCTGGCAAATACTTCCCGCAGCGAAGTGTTGTCGGGATAGCGGATATCAAAGATCTTCCAGGCTCCGGATTTGTCCTGATCAAAGGCAAAGGCGACCCGCTGTTTTTTTCCCGAATTTTTGAAGGTGACTTCCACGATGGCCTTGTCCTCCGGTCCAAATTTGGCGTCGGCGGCCCAGCCGGATTCGCTGATCTTGAAATCGCTGATTTGCGGGTCTTGCGAAGCGTAGAGCGGATCAAAATCCAAAGCACCGACTTCGCCTTTGGCGTGGACCGCATCCTTCCAAATCAGATCGGCCAGATCTTTCATAAAATAGCGGTCAACGAGCGCACGGTTCCTGGTCTGGAAGAAGGGACCCGAGCCGGCATTTTGCACCTGATAGAGATTTTTCACGATGGCATCCGGGCCGGGCGTTTTGGTTTTCGATTGCGCCAGACCGGGGGAGGCGGAAACGGCGAGAAAAAGGAAAGCACAGGCGGCGGGAATACGTTTCATCGTAAGCGAAACGTGGAGCCAATGGGTAGAAAGGCAAAGGCAATTCCTTGCACGCCCTGTGGCTATCCCCGCTCCAAAGCGGTCACCTGTCCGGCCAGTTGCGTCCCGACGTAACAATGCGAACCGCAGGAAATGAAGCCGTGTTTGCGGAACAACTGACGGTAGAAAGCCGGATCACGCCGTTCCAACTTGCGGATGTCGCCCTGCAACGCCTCGCCCGTCGCATAGGCTTCGAAAAACGCCACGCCGCCGAGATGGTTCGCGAGCACCTTTAGCCCATCCGACAACTCCGGCCGCGGGACGTAGTAAAGCGCATCGCTGCAAATGATGAGGTCGTAGGAGGGTGCCAGATCGAGCGAGCCAAGATCCCCGAAAGCACCCAATTGCAAATTGCGGCTCCGTCCGAAACGCCGCACGGCATATTCGCTGGAATCCACGCCCAGGTAGCGGATGCCGGGCCGGAGGCGCGCAAGAACCGGTTGCCATTGACCCTCGCCACATCCCACATCCAAAACGGTGCGCACGGTCCGCTCCAAATAATACTCGGCCACAGCCAGAGCCAGCGCCGCCTTGCGCCGGGTCAGCGCGGGCGTGCTCACGCGGTGTTTCGGATGACGGTACCATTTGTCAAAATACGATTTGTCGTAACGATGCGTTGCCATGATGACTCTCTATTCCAAAACGATGGCTTCGAGGCCCAGCGCTTCCGCCGCTTTGATCTGATGCAGGTCGTGAGTGAACATTTCAGAAAACCCATGGCGCTGTGCGGTGATCAGATGAAGGCAATCCGCCGTTCGGAGAAAAACGTTTTCCGGCAGGGTCACAAAGGTCCGTGCAGCCCGCTGCACAATGTCGGAGTCCAGCGGCACCCACTCCCAAAATCCTCCCGCATCATCCTGGTCGAACTGACGCACCGTGGCGAGATGAGCGGAATTGTTCCACTTGCGTTCGCGCAAGCGACGGTGAAAAACCGCCATAAGTTCGGCGCGCGCCAGCTCGGACAACACCACCTGATCCTCGGCGTCCAGGCGGATTCTCACCGCCTCCGATCCTGCCTCCACGACATAATACTTTGCCAGGGTCGAGGTGTCGCAAAAAACCATGAGATCAGCGATCGCCCCGGACGGCGTCCAGATCAGAGAGAACCGAGGCCTTCGCCGCCTTCTTTTTCAACAAACTGGCATATTCGGGAAGCAATTTGCGGCGACGACCCTTCGCCGTTTTCAAATCCACCCCTCCGATTACGGCCACAACTTTTCCCCGATCGGTTACTTGAACGGGGAGCCGTGACCGTCCCGCTGCCCGCACCATTTCCCCGGTTCGCGCATGCAGTTCCTTGATGGTTACCGTTCCTTTGCCAATCATAGTGTCACCGTGTCACTTTGCCCTTCTTTTGTCAATCGGACCGATTTTCATCGGCGGGTCACGCGCACTTCCGGGCGATACGTAATGCGCACGAGCAAATCACCGCGGCCGCCACGCGGCTTGGGCAGGCCTTCGTTGGCCACTTTCACAATCGCGCCGCGCGCCACGTTCGCGGGAATTTGCACGCGAACCAGGCGCCCGAGAGCGCCGGGCACCATTTC
>Ga0163144_10021170_pt1 | contig 12937 bp, 15 predicted proteins | sample OliLak19BULKMAT1_FD_123175 | JGI IMG/M metagenome (GOLD analysis project Ga0163144, IMG submission 123175) | Freshwater microbial mat bacterial communities from Lake Vanda, McMurdo Dry Valleys, Antarctica - Oligotrophic Lake LV.19.BULKMAT1 | ecosystem: Environmental > Aquatic > Freshwater >...
CACGCGGAAATGTTTTTGTTGGTTGCAGGAATTGCATTGGCCGAGGTAAGGGGTTCCGTTGAAGTTGTTGATGGCACAAAGGCGGCGGCCGGTGTCTTTGCCAGGGGGCTGGGATTGGTGGGGGCAGGTCATGAGATTGTAGCGGTCGTGGTGTTGTATGCCCCCACCGGACTATTCTGAGGGTTTATTTTGCTCCCACTGAAAAAATAGTATTCCGGGAATGATGGGCGCGGAGGAGTGAGAGCTTCCGAATACCCGTCCAGAACCCACAGGTGTAAATTGGAGTCGTAAAAAAGACGGATATCCTGCCGAATGTCTCCATCGAATGCATAAAATCCCCACTCGCAGAGACTGGACCTTGTCAATGTCCTAGATGTTGGTCCGGCAGAGGCATCGAAATTAACGGTGTAAGTTGCGGCAAACTGATCCTCGACCGAGTTGTTCCCTGGGGTGAAGTTGCCGTCGCCGGTGATAAGGCAATCTTGAGTTGTGCGCACGCCCCCGATATATTTTGCCCAAACAGGCGTTTCAAAAATAATGCCGTTCGTGGTGTCTCCATAGCTGGTGCCCGACCGGGAGAGACTGCCGACTCCAAGCAAGGTGAGGGCGGCTGGTAAATCTGCCGCCACAATCGCCCCATCGACCAAGCCCTGCGCGGAATACATGCAGCAAGAAGGTGCAGGGTCGCAGCAACACGGATCGGTCGCGCTGCCTTTTGGAACTCCAGCAAGTTTCAGCATATTATGGGGGTGGGATTATCTCCCCTACGCAACGCAGGATGCTTCCGTCGCAGAGTTCTACATCTACCGTTCCAGAGGACCCGTCGCCATCGCCTTCTTTACCCCCCTTAGATCCGTTGTCGCCTGGGAGGCTAGTATTGCCAATCGTAGTAATTTCCACTCTCGGGGTCAACTTCGGGACCTGCTTTAGCGCATCGCGGAAACCTGCGGCCCCGCCTTCTCTCACAATCTCACGCGCTTGTTCTCGCTGGTCGCGTGTGGCAGCGGCAATAAGTTTTCGCGCGGCAGTGTTTTGCGCCGCTTTTGTGGCCGCCGCCGTTGCTTCGGAACGTAATTCTTCGAGTGTCATTAGAGGTAATCTGGTGTAATTTCAACTACTGTCGCTGTGACTAAAGCGCGGCCATACCCGTAAGGTTTCACGGTGGAACTCAAAATATACCGGCCCGCAGAAAAAAAGGATATATTAGTCGCGGGGATGTCCGACGAGGAAAGTCTCCCATTTACTTCCGCCAACAATGTGTTGCCCGCAGCATCACTGGCCGTTCCCGTCGCTGTGGAAGAACCTATTTCATTGACCGTGATTAACGGGTGAATCGTAGGGGGGATATGAAGCGTTTTGATCATTTTCGCCTTTGCTCGGTTTTCCGTGATTTGCGTAATAATCGTGGTGCCTGATTGTGCGTTTGCCGGAGTGAACCCAATAATTTTCGAGGAGAGCGCAACTTTTAATTCTTCCCCGAAAAGAACAATGGTATAGGACTCAGGACGGTGAACGGGCCAAGCCACCGCGTTACACTTACTCATGATTGCGTTCGGCGAAATCGGCGTGCCCTGGTATGGGAGAAAAAACGAGTGGATTTCAGATGGCACACTCCCAGTAAACCCCTCTTTGATGTTCACCACGTAGTCTCCGCCGACTACAGCATTACAAGACAGGTCGAAAGTAAAATTGAAGGCTCGTCTCTGCCCCGCAAGCATATCAATGACAACCGACGAGGCTGACCCGCCATAGTAAGCCCTTGACTCTGTTCCCGAAGCATCCCAATGAACATCCACACTTTTCAGTTCATCGGGCAACCGGACGCTCTCCTGTGAAGGATAGATCATGTGAATGGCGTCCAGCACGGCCTGTGCTGCCGAGATGTCCACAAGCTCCTGCTCCGAGATTTCCTTGTTGATGGGATTGATGTCGGCGTGCGGAGTGGCGGTTCCGGTTGCAACAATCGTGCGGACAAAGGGGAAGGCTACCCCAAGGGTTTTGTCATAGTTTTGGCCAGCGCGATCAGGACCAGGGATGGCTGATACTTCCACCGACCGCTTCAACAGAAATTCATTGAACGGAACAAATCCCGTCTCGGTGATGACACCCCCGGATTCGATCAGAGTCCCCTCTTCATTGCCGGTTTTTACAAAAAGCTGGGTTGTCGTTTGCACCGGCCCACGGGTTTCATCGTAAACATCCGAAACACCAATGGGGAAAGCCGGGTTTCCGCCGGAACCGCTGCCGTTGGTCCAGGTTTCCTCGATCTCCATTGAGACAATCGAAGACCCCTCGCGGCCCTCGTAGGTGGTGCTGGTGGTGGAAGAGAGAGATGCCAACTGCCCGGCATTTTGCACCGCCCGCCTCCGGCCCTGCACCGGACCAAGGTCATCAGAGTAGCGAGTGAAGGGCACCCACGATCCTGGCAAAGTCTCGTAGGCGCGATAGACCTCCACGAACTTCCCGTCCTCGGAGACTTTCTCCTGCATCACCAGCAGGCAGCCGGCGTGCTCGTCATCTACGGACAGGTAGGGGATTTCCCAATTATCCTTTGGCAGCGTGGTGATGCGCTCGACTTTTTTGACTGCGACATTGGCATCCGGGTAGGTCACTCGCGCCTTGCCGCGGAGTCCCCGGATTTGATCGAGGATGAAATTGGCGGGCAGGGCTGGCATGGTCAGTGAATGGCCACGATAACCTGGCAGTCGGACTGCACTTGAGGACCCCAATCAATGAGCATGTCTTGGGCGACCTTAAATTGCCGGGCGATCTCCACCTTGGCCTCGCCATTGCGAAACCACGGGCTGCCCGTCGCTCGCTGCAAAACGTAGGGGATGAGGATGGCATCGTAGAAATCGCCGGGGATGGGCACCACCAAATCGTCGTTTGCCAGGTCCGCCGACACCAGTTCGCGCGGGACATAGCCGAGATCGAAGCTCACCGAAAATTCGCGGTCGGGCAGGGGAGCAAAGCGCAGGTAGAGTTGGGAACGGGATCCGACGAGGTAGGCGCTCTCCGTCCACCACGCTTCCGGCAGGCCGGGCCAGCGGGGCGAGGACATCGAGGGCGGCAGCGTGCCGTAGCCCCCACGATTCAACCAATCGCGATAGGTCGTGTAAGTGGCACGATCCGGGGCGGCCCGTAGCGGCCCGTAGCCTTCGAGGTGGACGTCTCCGAGCACGGTATGGGCGGAACTTCCAATGAGGATGGCATCGCCATAGACCGTGATGGCTTGATTGCCCGTTGCCCCTCTCCAGGGCAACACGGCAGCACTGCCGGGCGAAGTGGCGGCCGGGGCCACTTGGTTATAAGTGGTGCCGTCGCGGAAGGTGAGGCCGCGCAAGTCTCGGGCAAAGGCGCTCACATTGAGATTGGTCGAGCCTGCCACCACGCCCGCCGTGCCGGTCTCCGGGGCTCGCAGCGTGAATCCCACCCGCTGGCGGAATGCCTCGGGCTTTTTTACATGCAGCTCTTGCAGGGCTCCGGTGATGATCGAACAGAGCGATTTCTTTTGCCGAACCGTGGCGTTGGTCAGCAAATCGGAGTCGCCGGTCACGTCGGTATAGTCCAACACGGCCTCGGCTATGTCCCGCAACGTGCGCATGGCTTACTTTTTGGTTTTGGCCGCAGGCTTTGGATTGGGTTTTGAAGCGGGCGCCGAGGCGGGTTTTTGGTTTGCCACCTTGCCCAGCACCTTGGCAGCCTCGGAGTCGGCCTCTTCGTCAATGCCGTTGCCGAGAATCTTGCCAGCTTGAGAACTGGTCATGCCGGCCTTCTGGTTCGGGTTCCACACGTCAACAGTTGCAGGAGAAGGATTCGAACCTCCGACCTCCGGGGTATGAACCTGGCGAGCTACCGCTGCTCCATCCTGCTGAATGTTATTATCGTCCTCGGTGGATTCGGTGGCCACCGTGGCCACCGTAAGCGATTCCACCAAAGCCTTGCTCTCGTCGAGTTGGCCGGCGAGATCTGCGCAACGTGTCTCCGTGGCATGGAGTTTGTCGCAGACAGCGGCGTGATCGGCCTCGAGCACCGCAAAGTCGTTGCCGGCGGGTTCCGCATCGGCGGCCCGGCGGGCCACCGCGGTAATGGGCCAATGCAAATTTTGGTTGAGGATGTCGGCCGATTCCCGATTGAACCCCTCGACGCCCTCCGGGGTGCCGAGGTCAAACTCCTTCGCGTGGCCACCATAAGAGCGGTCATAAATGAAGGTGTAGCAGCCTCCTTTGAGACCGTTTTGCTTGGCGACAGGCTGGTTTCCACCAAGCCCCAGGATGACGAGTGCGATTTTCATAAAACAAAAAAATGGCCCTCTCGGAGCCCGGCATTGTGATGCCGGGCTCGTCAAGGGGAATGCCTACGTAATGACAGGCAGGTTGATGCCGGGGATGCGGTATGCAGCCTCGATCATCGAGTAGTTGCGAATCTCTCCTTCGGTGTCGCGGGCAACGTCCTGGCCGTAGATCGACATGTAGCCCATGCCTTTCGTGAAGCCGTAGTCCTGCACCTGCTCGATCTTCCGCATTGGGATCGCCCCGTAGGCGCGCAGGCCGGAGGCTTTGCCCAAGGCAAAGATTTGCGTCACAGGAACGCACAGGGCGTTGACCTGGATGATCATCGAACCCTTGGGATGCGTCTGCGTGTGGACCAGCGAACTGTAGGTCTGGCCGGCGAGCGTGCTCACCATCGTGCTGGCCGCGCCAGGGCCGAGGCGCTGGGTGCAGACGATTTGCTGACCGTTGTTGCCCGTGCCGACGTATTTGTACAAGCCGAACTTGCCTTTGTCCGCTCCGCTCACATTCCAGATCGCGAAGTAGTACTCGCCGCTGTCGGGAGCCGCCACTTGGCCTTCGACCCACTGGACGTCGTGGCCTTTGAACCAGCGGAAGTACTTTCCGCGGCCTTGCGCATCGGGACCCTTGAGACCGCCACCGGTCACGGTGAGAGCCGTCGAGCCCGCCGTGATGGCAGTTCCGAGACGCGCACGCGCTTCCAAGGGATCACCAATCGGGCCGCGAGCGTCCGCATCAATGATGTTCTGGCCGTAGATGGCATTACCATCCCAATCCGCAAATCCACCTTTGAAAATGGTGTTCGCGTCCCCGCGCACACCGGCAGACTGCAAGGCGGCCAGATAGGCAGAGTTTTGCTTGAGCGGATCGAGACCGTTCTTGGTGCCGAAGAACAAGAACCGCAGCACATCGGCTCCGGCTCCAGACTTCGTGACGTTGATGGCTTCACCGCCCAGCATGGTCATGTTGCCGAGGGCTTCGCCGATGGTGCCGGTGTCGAGGACGTCGGCGGAGGTGAGTTCGTCGAAGCTCGAGGCGTTGTTGGGCCGGACGATGTTGAGTTCACCGGCGCTGTTGCGCAGGCGCATCTTCATCTCCGTCTCCTGCACGCGGGCGAGGTGGTCGGAGAGGACCTCCGAATACGCTTCTTCCAGCGACATGCCGGCAGCGAGGAACTGCTTGACTTTCTCGTTGAGGCCGATGGCGTGGCGGGTGAAGTCCACGGTCACGGAAAACGAGTTGACGTCGAGTTCCTCTTCGTTGCCTTCCAGCACCTGCTCGCCCTTCACAGGCTCGAAGCCCGAGTTGGCAGAGACGCTGAAGTTCACTTTCTGCGCCCGTCCCTTGCTGAGGTCGGTCTTGACGAGGAATGGCAGGGCCGCGCCTTCGCCTCCCTCCATCTTGCCGAAGCAGCTTTTGGTGGTGGCTCCTACCAGCAGGAGCTTGCTGAACGCTTTACCGACGAGATCCGCACTGGCGGCTTCGGCGGCGGCCTGCGTGAGGCCATTGATATTTGATACAGACATGTGGTGTTACGCGCGGGTGTTGCCCGGTGTTCCTTTGGTGTCTGAGGTTTTTCTTCGTTGGCAGGCTTGTCAGGCAGCCAGGCCGACCGGTAAAGAACGGGTCCCGTGTTTTCGGGTCCACGCTCGGAGTTTTACCACGTCGTCTCCAGCTTCCGTCAATTCCGCCTCGGGAGTAAGTTCCCCAGTGGTTTGGTTTGCTTGCCCGCCGGACGCGCCAGACGCGGGAACTAGTGGCCGCGCTGCCTTTTTGGGCTGCACGGCGGTTTTCTGTTCCCCCTGTGGAGACATTGCGCCTCCTTTGTGCTTGGTGGATGGAATCCCAAGCTCGGCGGCTATTTCAGCCGCTAAATTTTTTGGCCAGTTCTTATTCTTGAAGAAATCGGGATCCGATTCCTTGCGGTCTTCGACCGCGTCTTGAATGGCTTCAAAGAGTTCCGTGCCTTCCTTTTCGGCATCGGGAAAAAGGGCAATCGCTTCGTTCGTGCTCACAGTCACGGCGTCCACAAAGGCAGTTTCCACCCGCTCGGCAGCGGTCTGGGTGGTGGATTGCTTGGCGGCTTTCAAGTCACGCATGACTTCGCGGGCGTCGTCGCGCTTGTCCCGCAGTTCCTCGATTGCGTTGACATCATAGATCGCCCGCGCGGCGGCCAGGTCGGTGAGGATTTGATCAATCTCCTTTTGTTTTTCGGCGATGAGATCGGGAGTTTCATCTTCCCGGGCCTCAACTAGGGTTTCTTTTTGGGATTCGACCCTGCTGCGGCGGCCACCGTCGCCAAACACTTCGGCCTCGGCTTCCGCCAGGGACTTCCCATCGCGCACGAGATTGGTCACAACCTCCTGCTGGGCCTGCGCCAGCGAACTGCCCTTGGACACGGCGGCGATCACGGCTCGCTCGGCGGGGTTCAAATGCGAAATTTTAACTTTGGCGCGATTGCGGGATGGGGGTGCTTCGTCTTCTTTGACTTCCTCATCACCTTTGATCGGCGCAACCGGGGTTTCCGCCGCAGGCTGCTCCTCGGTGAACTTACCGGCATCGCGCATCACTTCGCGCAGCTTTTCGGGATCTTCAATGGTGGAGACATCAACGAACTCCGGCGTGGTTTCGCCTTCGGCGGTTTTCTTCTCGGCTTCTTCGGTGGCAGTGACATCGCTCATCTACCAGCCTGCCGTGATGCCCAACTTCCTTAGCGCAAGAAAAAAATGCAGGCGCAGGCGTTAAAATCCAAACTGCCCCAAATCCACCTGCCCCCCGGCGAAGAACACGGCATTATCTCTGGGGACGATGCTATCCGGGTTTGGCCCGGCCGTTTCTTGCAGAAGCGGATGCCCCAGGCCCATGGCCACCCAGCAGGGCGAGCTTTGATTGCCGATAAAAAGGCGGCTGCCTGCAATCAATCGCGCAAGGTCCAGAAAGTCCGTAATGGGCATGTGCTCGACCGGTATCCCGGCGGTGCGTTGGAAGTCCCGGTGTTCCTCGGCGAAGCCCACAAAGAGCATGAGACCGCGCAGACTCTGCGCAATGCTCCGCCAAGGGAAATCGGGATTCTGATACCGCGGACTGCGCGCCACGATCACCCTGCCCGCACTGCGCGGATCGGGATCTGCCACCAGCCAGGGCGAAAGGTCAAGATCTGAGACGCCGAGGTGCCTGGCCTGCGCCTCGGCCAGGCTGTGAGTCGGGGCGTAGTGGCGGCGAAAGTCGGCAAAGTCGTGGGTGATGCCTTCCACGCTCTCATCGTAACGCACGGCGGCGATGTAACTCTGGGCGGCCAAGAGCGGCCGCAAGGCTTCGTATTTCGCTCCCTTGATCGCCAGATAATAGCCGGGGCTTTCCTGATGCTTGGGATGATTAGCGATCACCATCTCCCCGCCGCCGAGTTGCCGCAGCACCGGCAGGCAGGCTATGGCATCGCCAATATCCCCGGTGTGGCGAAAGGTCTGCGCGGCTGGCATCCGGCGAGAAGTGGTAATCCACGGCGATGCGATGGAACGAGGCGAAGCCTCCACCCAGGCAATGAGCGGCGCGAGGTGTTTGCTTACCCAAGGGAACACGTCCACCCCGGCAGGAATCAACCAATGCGCATCGGCTCCATACACGCCCAAGCCGTTGCCATCTTTTACCAACAAAAATGGCTTTTTTGCGCGGCGGAAGGCACGTTCCAGCGCCGGACCATCGGCCAGCACCCCGGCCGGCGCGAGGATAAACGCCTCGCCCCGTGGACCCTTGCCGATGGCATCAACGATTTCCATATCCCAACTTGGCAAGGATCGGCTCGCGCAGGCCGCCGGTTTTCGCGCCACCGTTAAAATGAAAAGCCATCGGCTCCGAACCGGTCACCAAATTGCAAATACGAGGCCCCGTGAGGTCCAGATCAACCGGCTCTACGCCACACAAGGCCAGGCAGGCCGTGGTCTGGGTATCGAGCGCCATGGGCACAGGCCCATTGATCAAGGCCCTCATCCAATAATCCTGGTCGCACGGTTCCACCCTCTTCCCTGCGGGGGTAGTGTGATCGTCCGGGATCGTGTCCGCCTCCATGGCGATCAAGGCGGCGAGAAAAGCGGAGGTCTCGCCGATTCCGAAGCCTGAGTTCAGGTACCGAAACGGGCTCGATGTCGGCGGGTGGCTGGCGGCGAGGGAGCCATCGGGGAAACAGTTCTTTTCCGCATTCCAAACGATCCTCGCTGCCATGTCCGCCGGATCCTCTGTTCTCCCGGCGTCTCCGAAATCCAAATACCATTGCAAAACGGCACTCGGATCCTCGGCAAAAACAATGTCCCAACAATCAACCACGAGCATGTGCTCGGTTGGCACCCGGGCGGCTTCGATTGCCTGCTTGATCAAGCGGGGCTTCGACCCGAGGCCGCCGTACTCCCCCGGCTCTCCTCCCATCACCACGGGCTCAAATCCGAATTTGCGGCACGAGGCGAAAAATTCGTCGTAGCAGTAGTAGTCTGGTTCCGGGCGTCTGTTGCTTACGCACACAATGGTGATGTCTTTCATAGATTTGTTTTTGCGAGTAGTCGCAGGATGGCTTCGCGCAGGGTGGCCGCGTTCCAGTGCGTATAGACCTTCACCCAAGGCAGCTCGGCTTCGATGCGGCGCACTTCGGCGGCGTAGGTGGCATCATCCACGGTTTCCAGCCGCGCCAGTTCCGTTCGGATTGTCTCCAGACTATTCTCCGGATCTCCCTGCGGGGTCATAGGTGCTCGGCAATCCTCCGGTTGATGTGCTCGCCTACGTAGTCGGTAGCCTGATAGCGGAAGCACTGCCCCGTTGCCGCCACGGCCTTGGGAAAGAGAGCCTCGCGGTCCTCCAGCGCGCGGCGCAGGATGGTGAGGGCTTCCACGATCTTGATCTCGCCGTTTTCCGTAGGCAGGAGGATGGCGTTCTCCTCGGTCCACGGCATGGCCCGCAGCATTCCGACGTCCGAAAACACCGGCACGGTGCCATTGCAGGCTTCCCCGTCGCGGAAGGTCTTGATCCCCGCGCCGGGCAGTGCCATCGAAAGTGCAAATCCCCGCTGGGCGGCCAGCACGCGCGGTATGTCATAGCGGCTCCAGTGCTCCCGTTGCTCCAGATAGTGGCAGGCCGGGCGATCCGGCCGCTCCACCGCGTCAAGGGCGTTCACGGTGGAGGCTTCGGCAATCTGCCAGGCGGCGTGGAAACGCTTCCGGTCCATGTGCGAGAACCCATAAAGGTGAAACAATCCGCCCGTGCGCGACATCCATTGCTCCTTCGTGAGATGCTCAATCGCCGCATCCTGAGCCAGCAGATCGCAAGGGTAGATCGGGAACGGCGATACCGTGGCTTGGAGCGCGGCAGAGAGTTCGCGCTTGAAATAGGCCACCACGGGCTGCCCGGAGAGCCATTCATCCAGCTTGGCGTATTCCGCGCCCATCCCGCAGCCCGCGCTGTTCTGGCCCACCAAATGCACGTTTTTCCAAGACGTGTTCCAGGCGTATTCCATGAAATCCAGGACCACCACGGGCCTCCCTTTCAAGCGGGCAGCCTCCTTGCGGTTAAACACATAGCCGGCGGCCTTTTGGCAGACCTCGAGCGCGACATAATCGCCTTCGAGTAGCCGCGTCGTCACCGGCTTCAACCAATCTTCCGTCCCCGTGTTGCTGCATAGCGAGGTGAGGATCATCGCAGGATCCTCCCTTCCAGTTCGGTGAAGATTTCCACCCGCCGCGCATTGGTGCAGCCTGGAAGGTGAAGGATGAAATCCCCAGGCGTCCAATTCCCGGGCGTGTTCCAAGGCATCCCATATTCGGGATACAGGAAAGAATTGAACCGCTTCTGCGGCTGCACGGATACCGCAGACCGCACGGAGTCCCTGGCTCCATACATCAACTCAAGAGCGTCCTGTAAACAGAGGATGCCTTCTTCCTCACCCTCTACTTTCCAACTGTCTTCCAGAATCCAATCGACCAAAAGTGTCTTGCGCATCATGAGGAAGCCATCATTGAAAAACATTCCGCCGGTCTCGCGCGCCGCCCTCGCAATCACCAGATGCTTGTGGCCATCCATAAACTCGGTGAGGGGAACGTGGAGATTGGTAATGAGGCAATCCGCGTCGAGGTGCACCACCCAATCGCAATCGTGCAGCCCTTGACGGAGCCGAGGGATGCGGTCCCACACGATGCTCCGCTCCGGCTGCTCGATCCATGCCGGCCGCCACTCATACCCATGGCGCGCACAATACTCCTCCATCACGGGAAAAGTGATATCGGCCACGCTGCGGAACTCCTCATTTGCCTCGGTAAAAATGCCAATTCTCATAGTTTTTTTAATACAAATTCGTTCCAGCACTCGACCCCATCAGCCTCGGGCATGGTCTGGTCTCTTGTCGTTCCGACCTGATAATCGTAATTGGCGTCCACAAACCGCGCCAACCTCACCTCCACAGGAAACTTCGCCAGAAAGGTGGGGATATGAATGTGAATCGGCGCGATTGAACCCCGGTAAATCATACTGAAACTCGCCTTATGGTCCCCGTTGTAGGGCGATGGCCAACGCATCCCCTCATACGCCACCCAATCGGGAATCGTGACGACCACGTGCCCGCCGGGTTTCACCACCACCAACCACTCGGCCAGCGCGGCTTGAGGGTCGTGCATGTGCTCAAGGCACTGCGAGGCATGGAGGTAATCGAACTCCTGCGGCGGGAAATACTCCGAGAGCCGGTTGGCGTCCCCATCCTCCTGGTCAAAGGCCACGCAATCCGCAAAGGGCATGGCGTCATCGCCCGCGCCGACATCAATCCCGCGACCCACAAATATCTTCCGCCACGGGAAAACCTTCCCAGCATCTTCACACCAACGGCGGCGCATTGCCTTGGAGGTTTCCTTCATGGCGTCTTCCCCGCAATCAGGTGAGCAATCTTTGCGGCTATCAATTCCGGCGGGATGTTTTCCAGCGCGGCGCACCGGCCTGTCTGCCAGCCAGGGCAGCCGGACGGCCACGCCAATCCCGACGAGGCGTGATGGTTGCAGGGCGCACACGCCGCCCGCCCGTTGATTGCGTGGACGCTGGGGGCGTAACTTACGCGCGTTTGCCCAAGAAATGGCCCATACGTCGCCACGGTGGGGATGCCCAGCGCGCCTGCCACGTGACAAAGCGAGGAATCCGGTGTCACCATGGCGTCACAGCCGGCCAGCACTGCGCACGATTCCCGAAATGTGAGATTGTCCGCGGTGAGGTTGAGAAACGGACCCTCACATTTTTTGATCAAGCCCGGACGCCCGAAGAGCAGGACCTCGAAACCCTCTTGCGCCAGCAAACCCGCCACCACCTGCACGTTCTGGAATGGATAGGTGCGGCATTTCTCGGAGGCTTCCACTTGGATTCCCACCCGTTTCTTGGGCGTCATCGGATACGTCATCCGGGCCCAGTGCGCCTCCTCGACCGTCACCACATAGCGCAGAGTCTTATCCTCCGGCTCCACCCCGGCCAGCCGGGCGATTAAATCCACCGCCGCAGCCGTGAACGTCTCAGCTACGGAACCCACGCCATCTTCGAGGATGTTCTCAAGCCACACGTGCTTATCGGCCGCGTCCCACACATCCACGGGCACGGGATACGGCGACACTTGCCACACATCGGGATTCCACTCCAATACCGGGGCAAATCGGGGCAGGCACGCCACCACTACCCGACAGCCCACTTCGGCCAGGTGCCGGAAGATCGGCGTGCAAAAGAGCAAATCTCCAAACCCTCCCGGACGCACGAAAAGCACCGTGTCTCCGGCCCGAATGCCTCCCTCCCGCGCCGACCGGAAAGGCCGCATAAATGGCCTCACCGCCAGTTTGCGACTCTGGCTGAGGAACTGGCCGGCGTTGCTGCGCTCCACGACGAAGGTTCCTTGTTCCAACTCCAGTCCAGAGGGTTCGAGTTTCTCCCTTTCGGGACACACAATCATGTATTCGGGTTTGGTCATTTGAAAGTGCTTGGGGGCAGGCCATCAAACGACTCGCCGGTTTGCTGGCCCCACTCCTTGAGGATGCCCATAGCCTCGGCCTTGCGACTGGCCACGAGCGCGAGAAGGTCCTTGGCCAGGTGGAAGGCTCTGTGATGTTCCGCCCGCTCCGCTGGCGTCTTGGTGATATCTGTGCCGCACCGCTCGGCTTCGTCCCGGCGTGCTTCTATGGCCGCCACTACCACCTGATCAAACGCCTTGCTTTGGGCCAGATCGTGGCACCATTTATAAAGCTGCTCGGCCTCCGCCGCTTCCTCGAAGGTGATCATACGCTGGTCACGAATCTCCTCATACCACGGCATTCTCCGGCACCGGCGGAGGTTCCTCATTCTCCGCGCTCCCTGTTCCCTGCTCCACACTATCCCCTTGCGCGGATGGCTGGTAACCCGCATCCGCCTCCATCTGGCGGCGAATGTCCGGCGGGGTGTCCTTGTAATTGATAGAAAGGTTGAATCGCTCAAGCTGGTTATCCGGCGGCTGCACCTCCACGGCGTGACGCAAGATGGCATCCGCCCCCGTGATGCGCAGGGCCTTGAGCACTTGGATAAAGAGGGGCCGCACCTTGTCTTTTTCCGGCTCGGGAATCCCGTTGAGATATTGCACCACCGCTTCGATGGCCGCTTTGCTGCTTTCGAGC
>Ga0163144_10021173_pt1 | contig 12934 bp, 4 predicted proteins | sample OliLak19BULKMAT1_FD_123175 | JGI IMG/M metagenome (GOLD analysis project Ga0163144, IMG submission 123175) | Freshwater microbial mat bacterial communities from Lake Vanda, McMurdo Dry Valleys, Antarctica - Oligotrophic Lake LV.19.BULKMAT1 | ecosystem: Environmental > Aquatic > Freshwater > Lake...
AGCGGTTAACAGAATGGTACGCTGCGGAATAGCCTTCCGAGGGGAGTCCCGCAGCCGTGAACCGTCTTATCTCGCTTTCGTTGTTCCTTTCGCTGTGCGTCTTTGCCCAGAGTGTCGACAGTGTCCTGACAGGCACCGCTACCGACCCCTCAGGGGCCGGTGTTCCAGGTGCACGGATCGCGATTACTAACACCCGCACCGGCGTGGCCGTGCGCACGGAATCCAACTCCGAAGGTGTTTACGTCTTCCCTTCCCTGGCTCCGGGAACGTGGCGGCTGCGCGCGGAAAAACAGGGCTTTCAAACTTTGATCTTCGATCAGGTGAGCCTTGAAGTGGGAGCACGCGCAAGCCTGAATCTCCCTTTCACGGTGGGCGACACGGCAACGTCGATTGAAGTGAAAGCCGAAGCAACCAGCGCACTCGGCTATGAAACCGCATCGACGGGCGGCATGCTCAGCGGCCAACAAATTCAGGAGTTACCCGTCACCAGCCGCAGCGCTCTCAGTCTGCTTTACACGCAGGCCGGACTGGTGGGCGACAACATCGCGGGCGGACGGATCGGCTCGCTCAACATCACGCTCGACGGACTGAATGTGCAGGATCAGCGACTCAATCAGGGCGTCTCCTCGCCCATCGGAATGAGCGTCGACAAGATTGAAGAATTCCGGGTAATCACTGCGCCCGCCGACGCGGAACTCGGGCGCGGGTCGGCGCAAATTCAACTCATCTCCCGCTCAGGTACCAATCAGTTTCACGGATCGCTGTTTGAGTTCCACCGCAATACCGTGCTAAATGCCAACGACTGGTTCAACAACCAGCGCGGCAACGATCCCTTCACGGGGCAACAGGCCAGCCCGCGCAATATCCTGATCCGCAACCAGTACGGTGGTCGCATCGGTGGACCCATCCGTCGCAACAAAACATTCTTCCACTTCCTTTACGACGCGCAAAAGATACGGCAGCGAGTCTCCATCACCAACACCACGCTGACAGAGTCCGCACGTCAGGGGTTGGTCCGCTTCTTCCCCGGCGTGCAGAATGCCAATGCGGAGGCACGTACGCCAACGGTCGACCTCTCAGGCAATCCAGTGCGTCCGGCCACCGCCACCGGGACGCTCCAGACCGCGAACCTGTTCGGCTCCGATCCCAACCGCGCCCGCCTCGACCCGTCCGGTACGGTGCAGAAGATGCTGGCGCTGCTGCCCCTTCCCAACAACTTCCGCACCGGAGACGGGCTCAACACGGCCGGTTACACCTGGCAGCGCCCGAGCTCTCAGAACAGCGCGCAATTCAATATCAAAATCGACCACACATTTAATGACCAGCACCGCGCCAGCGTCAGCTACACGCACGAGAATCAGGAGAACACCAACCTGTTTTCCGAACAGCGCTTCCCCGACGCGCCGGGCGGCAACACCATTTACCGCGACCGCATGGCGACGGTCAACCTGTGGTCGTCCCTGCGGCCGAACATCCTCAATGAATTCCGCGCGGGCTACCTGCGTCCCTGGCTGCGCTTCTACACGGGATGGGAGGTCGACAAATACAAGAGCCTGATCCCCGGCGCCTCGTCATATCCCTACGTCATCGACTTCGCCTCTTTCGCCCCGCCCGTGAACATCGACGACAACCCCGTGGGCCGCATCTCGCCCCTGTATCAGTACTCCGACAATCTCACGTGGATTCGCGGCAAACACTCCCTGAAGGGCGGCTTCGAGCTGCGCTTCTCCAGCTCCAATGGCTTCAACTCCACCGACGTAACTCCCCGCGCAGTGATCGGAACCGGAGGCTCACCCGTCGTGGGTGTCGACCGTATCACAGGCATCGGCCAGAACCTCACCACGGCAACCAACATCCTGAACGACCTCGCCGGTTCGTTGTCCAGCCTGCGCCAGGCACTGAATGCGCCGGGCGGAGCGAATCCCGTTTATTTGCCAGGCGAAGTGAAGCAGCGCACGTGGAAGCGCCCCGAGTATGGCGCCTTCATCAAGGACGACTGGAAGGTGCGCTCTAACCTCACGCTCAATCTGGGAGTCCGCTGGGATTACTACGGCGTCACCTACGATGCGCAGGGCCGCACCGCGGGACTCGTTGGGGGACAGGCTGCACTGTGGGGTATCACTGGAACCAGTTTCGCGGATCAGTTCCAGCCCGGCCGTCTGAATGGCAGCCTCGCGCGCGTAGAGTTGATCGGACCCAACTCGCCGAACCCGTCGAGGCAGGTGCACAACGACGACTTCAACAACTTTGGCCCTGCCGTCGGACTTAGCTGGCAGCTCCCCTGGTTCCGCCGGCCCACGGTGTTTCGCACCGGCTACAGCATCGCGTATGAGCGTAATTCGCTCCGCGTGTACGACGCGGTTTCCGGCGATGCACCCGGACTCCGCCAGGTAGTGACGCAGACGGAGTCCCGCTATCTCAGCCTCGGCAGCGCAGCCTTCCCGCTGCAACCTGTTGACAAGCCGCTGTCACTGGTTCCGCTCACGGACCGTACACAGACAGTTCGCGCTTTCCAGGACAATCTCCGAACTCCGTACATCCAGAACTGGAGCGCAACGCTGGCCCGCGAACTCGCCAGAGGACTGACGATGGAAGTGCGATACGTCGCCACCAAGGGCACCAAACTCGTACGCGGCACCAACATCGATGAGCAGATCATTTTTGAGAACGGCCTGCTCGACGCATTCCAGGTGACACAGGCCGGCGGCAACGCCCCAATCCTCGACCGCATATTCAACGACTACAACATCGCTGGAGTCGGGCGCGTCAACGGCACAACCATCACAGGCTCGGACGCAGTGCGCGCTATCTCCACCACACAGGGCTACCTGGCCGCGCACAGCGTCGCGTCGTTCGCCGACTACATCAGCTCCAACACGCTAATCACGGGCGACCGTGGCGGCCTTCTTCGACGCGCAGGTCTGCCTGAGAACTTCGTCTACGCGAACCCGCAATTCGGCTCGTCGAGACTCACAGGCAACTTCGCCAACTCCACGTATCACAGTCTGCAGGTCGAGTTCACCCGCCGCTACGCAAAGGGCTGGACGCTGCAGGGCAACTACACCTGGAGCCGCGCACTCGGTGAAGAAGAAGGCGCGGGCGAAGAGATGATCGATTCGTATCGTTCCGCCCGGAACTGGAGTCTCGACAAACGGCTCATGAGTTTCCACCGGACGCACGTTGTTCGTACCAGCGGCACGTACGAACTTCCGTTCGGCCCCGGCAGGAAGTATCTGACTTCAAAGAACGCCGTGCTCTCGCGCGCCGTCGGCGGATGGCGCACAAGCTGGATCTTCAACGTCTTCTCCGGCAGACCTTTCGGCATCACCTCAGGACGAAGCTCACTGAACAACTTCGGCGACAACACCGCGACCTCCGTCGTGCCAATCGACCCTGGCACCGGCGAGGTCACACGCATGGGCAACGGCGTGACATACTTCGCGAACCTGCTGCAGGTGCCCGACCCTTCCATTGCTCTCATGACGCCCAGCATCCGCTCCCGCGCCACCATGCGAGCCATAGCCGACAGCACCGGCCGCATCCTGCTGGTTAACCCGACACCCGGCACGCTCGGCAGCCTGCAAGGCAGTTTCCTCGAAGGTCCCGGCAACTTCCGGCTCGACCTCAACGTGGTGAAGCGCATCCCCATCGCGGAGAAAACAAATCTGGAGTTCCGCGCCGACGCTATCAACCTGACGAACACGCCGCAATTCGACAATCCGAACTCCGACATGAACAGTGTGAACTTCGGACGGATCACCGGCGCCACCGGCGAGCGCATTCTTGTGATTGGAATGCGGCTGAATTTCTAACGACACATATCCGTGGCAGCCTTTTAACATGCGCGAACTTAGGGGTTTGGTGGCCGGTCTGATTCTCTGTGGCTGTGCCCAGGCCGCAACACTGCAAGGCGTGGTTCGCGACGCGTCGGGTGGCGCGGTGCCGGACGCATCGGTGGCGATCCGGTCGGCCACAGGCGATTTGCTGGAGACGCTGCGAACAACTGCCGACGGCTCATTCGAATACAAAAGCCCGCGCGCCGGAACAGTGCGCGTGAGTGCTTCGCAAAATGGGTTCGTTTCGCAATCGGCGCTGGTGCCGCCCTCAGTCGATCAGACCGAGATCGTGCTCGGCGAACCGGAGTCGGTATACACGCGCATCAACGTCACAGCAAGCCGCGGCTCGGTCGACGACAGCGCCGCATCGCCGCACGTCATCTCCATCCGCACGGACAGCGACATATTGAAGCGTCCGGCCGCGACCCTCGGGAACGCGCTGGAAGAGGCTCCAGGAATCGTGGTACAGCAAAGCACGTATGGACAGGTCTCGCCATTCCTGCGCGGGCTCACCGGATATCAGGTGCTGAATCTCATCGACGGTGTGCGCTTCAACAACTCGACGTTTCGTTCAGGACCCAATCAGTACCTCGCGTTCGTTGAGCCGATGCAAGCCTCGCGAGTCGAAGCGCTGCTGGGACCCACCGGATCGCAGTATGGCAGCGATGCGCTGGGCGGAACCATTCAGGTGCTCACGCCAGGCGCGCGTTTCTCCGATCCCGGCGAGCGCGCAGTGCACGGCGACTTCGTACTCGGCGGCGCAACGGCTGACCTGTCGGGCTTCGGAGCCGCGCGCGTCAGCCTAACCACGCCTCGCGTTTTTGCGCTGGTCGGTGCGTCGGGCCGCAAGCACAACGACCTTCGCGCAGGGCAGGGCTACGACTCGCGCAACGTCTTTCACCGTCTCTTCGGCATGCCCCTCGACGCCGTGAGCAACCTTGTCGGGGAGCGTCAGCAGGACAGTGGCTTCCGTCAGTACGGGCTGCAGGGCAAAGTCGCCGTTCGGCTCCGGCCCGACCAGACACTCAGCATCTACGCACAACGCGGCGTGCTCGACGGAGTGCGCGGTTATAAAGATCTGCTCGGCGGCCTTGGCCGTGTGCTCTCGGAGTTTGAGCCCCAGGTGCTCAACTGGGTTCACGGGCGTTACGAAAAGTCCGGCCTCGGTCCGTTCGATTCCGTCAGCGCCACATTGTCGCTAAACCAGCAGACCGACGGCTCGGCTCGCCAGAATCTGCGCTTTACCGATCCCGTCACGCGAGACTTCAGCCGCGTCAACGCATATGGCTACGCGGGTCAGGCCACCATGCATCGAGGATCCAGAGTCCTGGCATCGTTCGGCGGAGAAGCTTATGACGAGCGCGTCGACTCCACACGTGAGGTCTTCACGCCAACAACTGGCGCCACCACAAGACCTCGCGCGCTTTACCCGAACCGCTCCTCCTACGCGACGCTCGGCACATATGGAGAAGCCGCGTATCAGTTGACCAGCCGGCTGCGGCTCGGCGGCGGAGTACGCTTCACCGGCGTTCGATTTCACACGCGCGAGGATCGTACCTTCGGCATTCCCAACGCGACGCAGTGGTTTCAGGACTTCACGTTCCACAGCACTGCTCGCTGGCAGACCACGGAGTGGCTCGGCTTCCACGCAGTTGTCAGCCGTGGGTTCCGCGCGCCGAATCTCAATGACCTGGGCGCGCTGGGACTGAACGACCTTGGCTATGAGATCCCTGTGGCCAACGCACCGGGCGCGTTGCTCAGCACCGATGCCGGCGAATCCGCACTCTCAAAGGGGATGACAGCCAGCAGCCTCGCAGCGGAATCGCTGATGAACTACGAGGCCGGCCTGCGCATCACCACCAAACGCGTCTACGCAAGGGTGCAGTTTTTTCAGGCGGACCTCTACGATCCCATCGTCCGCCGAACGCTACTCTTCGCAAGCAGCAGCGCACCCACGCAACTCGCAGGGCTGCCCGTCACGGTGTTGCCGCAAACCGCACAGCAACGTACCCAGGGTGTGGTGGCGGTCGCGACAGCACTCGATCCCCGAGCCGTGAAGGCCTTCGTCAACGACGGGCAGTCGCGCTACTACGGAGTGGAGGCGATGGGCCATGTGCGGCTCACCAGCCACTGGTCCTTCGACGCCAACTACAGCTACATCAACGGGCGTGATCTGTTTCCCAGTCGCTCCATCCGCCGGCTGCCCCCGCAACTTGGCACCGCGGCGGTACGGTACAACCCGTCGAGCCGCCGCATGTGGGCTGAGCTCTCAGTCACAGCAGCGGGCGAGCAGTCACGGCTCAGTGGCGGAGATCGCGATGACGAACGCATCGGAGCATCTTTCCGCCGCCGCGACATCGCTGACTTTTTCGCAGGCTCGCGCGTAGCACCACACCTGAGCAACGGCGTCTTCACGCCGACATCTGAGACACTGGGCCAGATTCAGGCCCGCGTGCTTCCCGGCATCACCGACGACAACACGCGAGTGCCACTTTACCTGTCCACTGCCGGGTGGGCCACCGTGAATCTGCGCGCAGGCATGCCACTTGGCGAGAACTGGATGATCACCGCCGCGCTGGAGAACGTGGCCGACCGCAACTACCGCGTCCACGGCTCAGGCGTCGATTCGCCCGGCCGCTCGGCATACCTCAGCCTGCGCTGGCAGTTCTAAGTGATGATGTCGGTGAGCACGGTGCCCTGCACCTCAGTGAGCCGTTCCTTGCGACCCAGGTGCATGTAGCTCAGCGCATCCTGCTCCAGCCCAAGCTGGTTCAGAATCGTCGCGTGCAGATCCCGGAAATGCACGGGCTTTTCCACGGCTTTCAAACCGATATCGTCGGTGGCGCCATAGACCGTGCCGCCCTTGAATCCGCCGCCAGCCAGATACATGGAGAAGCCCGTGTTGTGGTGGTCGCGCCCGTTGCCCTTCTCCGATTCCGGAGACCGTCCAAACTCTCCGCCCCACAGCACGACCGTCGAATCGAGCATTCCGCGCTGCTTCAAATCCGCGATCAGCGCCGCCACAGGCTTGTCCGTAAACGAAGCCATTTTCTTGTGGTTCGATTCGATGTTGCTGTGCGCATCCCACTCCGTATCGGCATTGCCGCCGCCCGACACCACGCACACGAACCGCACGCCCTTTTCCACCAGTCGACGCGCCAGCAGGCACCGACGCCCGTAGTCATCGGTCGCCGGCTCGCCGACCCCATACATCTCCCGCGTCGCCTGCGACTCCTTCGATATATCGAAAACTTCCGGGGCCTCGGTCTGCATGCGAAACGCAGTGTCGTAAGCCGAAATGCGCGCCGAGAATTCCGCATCCTCGCCAGGAATATTCCGCTCATTGATCGAGCGAATGAAGTCGATGGTCTTGCGCCTGTCCTTCAGCTCGACACCCTTCGGCAGATCGAGGTTCAGCACCGGCTTGTTCCCTGGACGCAGCATGGTCGGCTGGTACACGGCGGGCAGAAAGCCGTTCTTGTACATCGGCACACCCGCTTCCTGCGCACCCGCGGAATCCGGCATCACCACATATGCCGGCAGCGATTCCGCCTCTGATCCGAGCCCATAAACTACCCAGCTCCCCATCGCGGGAAAGCCCGGAATCACGCGACCCGTCATCATCTGGTACTGTGCGGCCGAGTGCACCACCATGTCCCCGTGCATCGACCGGATCACGCACAGATCGTCAACGACTTTGGCCTGATGCGGGAACAGATCCGACACTTCAATGCCAGACTTCCCATACTTCGCAAACGTCTGCTTGCTCCCGAGCAACCGTGACGCCGAGTTCACGTTCTGATACTTCACATCGCCGAACTCCGCCGGACGCACCTGTCCGTGCAGCTTATTCAGCAGCGGCTTGGGGTCGAACGTCTCCAGGTGCGACGGCCCTCCGGCCATGAACACAAAGATCACAGCCTTCGCCTTCGCCGCCTTGTGAGGAGGCTTCGGCGCCAGAGGATTGTAAGCCGCGGCCTGTGCCAGTGGCGAGCCCACCATGGAAGCAAATGCCAGCGAGCCAACGCCGCAGAAGCAGTCGTTCAGAAACTCTCGGCGATTTCGGGCAAAACGAACGTGTTCAGACATTTAATTCACGTATAAAAAGCTGTTGAAATTAAAGACCGCCAGAGCGAACTCTTTGTAGCCTTCGGGAGTCTCAGGAGCGTTCTGCAGGAACTTCAGGGCCAGCGCTTTGTCACCCGCGCTCGCCGGCTTGCCTGTCGCGAGCCGCCACGCCAGATCGATCCGCTCCGCCTTCGTCGACTTCTCCTTAAGCAGACGCTGCGCAAACGACAACGCCAGCTCATTCGACATCTGCCCGTTCAGCAATTCCAGCGCCTGCGGAGCATGCGTCGACTGCTCTCGGCGCGCGCACGAAAGCAGCACATCGGGCGCATCGAATGTCTCCAGATAAGGCAGCCGCAGATTGCGCTTGTAGATCATGTACAGCGTGCGACGGTCATACTCGGCCTTGTCGCGAGTCGGCACCCAGTACTGCGGCCGCTTTAGCATCTTCATCAGATCCTGATCGATCGGCACCAGCACGCTGGGCCCGCCGATCTTCGCATTCAGCCGGCCCGCAATCACCAGCATCGAATCGCGCAGTTCCTCGGCCTCCAGCCGCCGGTGAGTGAACTTCCACAGCAACGCGTTGTCCGCGTCTTTCTCCATCGCGAGCTTCGCAATCGGCGACAGGCTCGACTGGCGATACGTGCTCGACATCAGCATCATGCGGTGCAGTGGCTTCATCTGCCATCCGCCGGAGATGTACTGACTCGCAAGCCAGTCCAGCAGTTCCGGATGCGAAGGCCGCACGCCCATGCGTCCAAAATCATTCGCCGTGTACACAAGCCCACGTCCGAAGTGATACTGCCAAACCCGGTTCACCATCACCCGCGACGTAAGCGGATTCGACGGATCCATGATCCACTCGGCCAGCTTCAGCCGAGGCTTCTCCGCATCCACAGGCAATTCCGGAGTGCCTTCTTCCAGCAAGACCCCCAGCGGCCGAGCTCCTACGCGCGCCAGTTTCGACTGGTAATCACCGCGCCCCAGGATGTGAATGGGCGACGCTTTCTTCGCGTCATCAGCCACCGTGTAGATGGCGGGCAGCGGAGCGGGCATCTTGTCTTCCAGCTCCTCGATCTGCTTCTCGAACTTCAGCTTCTCCATCTCAGGAGCGCGGCGCATGGCGAACTGCAGCTTACGCATTTCCTGTTCGACAGGAGTCGCCTTCGCTTTCCACGCGTCCTGCTCTTCCTTGCTCGCCAGCACCAGATCATTGGGCTGCAGTGCGGCAAAATGCGCCTGCATGCGGTAATAGTCCGATTGCCGGATCGGATCGAACTTGTGATCGTGGCAGCGCGCGCAACCCACAGTCACGCCGAGGAACGCCGCGCCGACGATGTTGGTCATCTCCGTCAGCACTTCGTTCTGAGAACTGGCGACGTCCTGATTGCCCTGATTCTTGCGCAGTGGTCCCAGCCGGTTGAACCCGCTGGCCACCAGCAGCGTCGGATTCTTCGAATCGATCTCATCGCCCGCCAGTTGCTCGCGCACGAAGTGGTGGTAGGGCTTGTCGTCATTGAAGCTCTGCACCACATAGTCGCGATAGCGATACGCGTCCGGACGGTGCATGTCGTACTCATACCCGTCGGATTCCGCAAAGCGCACTACGTCAAGCCAGTGCCGGCCCCACTGCTCGCCATACCGCGGCAAAGCCAGCAGCCGGTCGATCACCTTCTCCCAGGCATTCGGCGACTTGTCCGCTACAAACGCTTCGATCTCTTCAGGCGTGGGTGGCAGTCCATGCAGGTCATACGTGACGCGCCGGATTAGCGTGACCCGGTCGGCCTCGGGCGCCGGCTTCAGCCCCGACTTTTGCAGGCTGGCAAGCACAAACGCGTCAATTGGTGTCCGAACCCAGGCTTTGTCGGCGGCAGCGGTGAACGTGGGAGGCGCAACGTCCTTGCGAGGCTGAAAAGCCCAGTGCCGCCGCTCGGCAGGCTTGTACGTCGGCAACGGAGCAACGTTGTCGACGGTGGCTGCAAACAGTGTAGAGGCGAGGGCAATACCGGCAACGATCTGATTCATAGCTTCACAAACAAGGTGCGCTCCGCCAGAGAGAAGGCGAAACGTAATCCTTCTATGTTACGTGATTCCGGAGGGAATAGGCGGGGCGGCCCTGAACCGACGCCCCGTAGGTTCGCAAATCAGAACTGGAACTTGAGAACAATCAGCATGTTCGCGTTGCCGGTTCCCACATCGGAGAACGATCCTCGCGTACCCGTCACGCGGGCAAAAGCACCAGGGCTGTTTGAATTGAAGCTCGACGAAGGATTGGAGAAGTTCGGCTGCTTGAGCGGCCAGTTGTTAGCGTCGAAGCGCAGCGTGAAGCGGTACCGCTCATGGAGCGTCCACGCCTTGGCCACTGACACCTGCGTCCAGTTAAGGCCTGGACCCAGGAACGTGTTGCGTCCCAGGTTGCCCACAGTGAATGCTGCCGGGTACGCGAACGAGTTGAAGTTCAGATAAGGATTCTGAGCGGACGTCGGGAACCGGTTGGCCCCCATGCTCCAGTCCTGAACCTGAGCCTGTTCATTGGTGGTGACGATGTTCGGGCGCTGCGCCTGAGTCGGCAGGTAACGGTTCGGACTGCCTCCCATACCCACCGTGAAAGGCAGACCCGACTGCAGCGTCTGCGTCCACGTCAATTCCCATCCACCCGTGAAGTTGTTCAGGAAATTGCGCTGGTTCAGCCATTTCCGGCCGGGCCCAAACGGCAGTTCGTACGACAGAATATTCACAAAGCGGTGCCGGATGTTGTACGACGCCTGGCCCTTCTCCAGACGGCGGTTGTAGTAATCGACGCCCGAAGCGCCCGTCTCGCCTTCCGATTCCGTCAGCGTCTTCTGCCACGTGAAGAAGCTGTTCAGCACCAGACCCGCCGAGTAGCGCTTCTCCACACGAGCCGTGCCCGAATGATAAGAATTGTGTCCGTAATTCGATATCAGATTCACCGAGCCGAACTGCGTGTACGGCTTGTAATTCTGCGTCGCCTGGAAGATGGTGTTCAGCACGTTGACGTCCTGCGACACGTTCAGGCGAATGCGATTCGTATCCCACGTGTTGATGAGACCGACGCCCGACTGCCCCTGGTACATCATCTCCAGAACCCAGCTGGGACGGAAGCCCCACTGGAACCCACCCGACCAGCTCATCACATACGGCATGCGCATCCTGGGGTCGTACCACGAAGCGTTGCGCGTGGAGAAGTTGGTCCCGACAAACGGGACCGACCCGTCCTGCCCCACGTTGAAGCGGAACGCCGGTGGACCATCTGAGAGCCGGAAAATCGGTCGCGGGTCACCAACGGGCGACGCGACCGTAGCAGTTGCCAGATACTCGTCGTACATGATGTTCGTCGACGTGGCGTAAATGTCCTGGTGAATCATGCCGAACGACGAGCGAAATACCCAGTTCTTTTTGAAGTTGTATGCAAGTCCGATACGCGGCGCGAAGTTATTCAGATCCTTTTTGGCCAGTGGACCTTTAGGGTGCACGATCGCTCCAACACGTCCGGAAATCGAATCGGTAGCCGTTGGGTCAAACTGCGACTGCTGACCATACTTCGTCTGGAACGGCGTCTCATAAGACCACCGGACGCCGAGGCTGACAGACAGATTGCGAAGCGGCTTCCAGTCGTCCTGCACATACCACTGGTGCGAGTACCAGCGCGGCAGCCAGCTGGCAAATTCCTGTGTATAGGTCGCGCTGGAAACGCTGCCCAGCAGGAACGCCGCGAATGTGTTGCCGGTATTCGGCGTGAACGGCGCATCGGTGCCGCCGAAGTTATACGTGCCCCCGGGCAGCGGTCCCGACGTCCCGTTATAGCGAGTGCGAATCAGCTCATAACCCGCCTTGATCGTATGCTTGCCGGAGATCTTCGTCACGTTGTTCTGGAACGTGAAATCCTCGCCGACATTCTGGAAACTCCGAAGCGCGGCAGTCTGCGATCCATCAAGACCACGGACAGCGCCGCCGAGGTTGAAGTTGGGAAACGTGCTGCCATCCGTACGCGGAATCCCGAGCTTGTTGCCCCAGTCGCCCCCAGCCGTGAGCGCGGTCTCATAGCGCTCGCGCCGGTTGAACCCGAAGCGGAATTCGTTACTCAGCGACGGACTCAGAATCAGCATGTCGGAGAGCACACCGTTGTAGTGCTCCACCGGCGCGAACTGCGCGTTGGGATCGATATCGAGCAATGCGAACTGAGCCTGATGATCGCCCTTCCATGCGCGGTGATGCGCCTGCGAGTAGCGGCCATACATGCGGTGATTTGCCGTGAACTGATGGTCGATCTTGCCGTCCCACCGGATGCGGCGAATCTGCTTCTCCTGGTTGGCGACAAGGTTTTCCGTGGGGAACTGAGCGCCAGGAATACCCGCCTGATTCGGCGCGGAGAACGGCTTCAGCGCCAGGAACTTCTGCACCGCCGGATCGAACAGGCTCTTCGGAATGATGTTGCCCGGGAACGGATCGCGAACCCAGGTACTGCCTTCCTGCCGTGTCGACAACGGATTGTAGATCGGCAGCGGACGCGGGTTGGTCTGGCCGGCGAAAGAAAAATCGCCGTTGTACATCGCATCGGTTGGAACGTTGGTTCTGGCGCTGGACGTACCCGCATTCTCAAAGTGCTGTTCCCAGCCAACCAGCCAGAATGTCTTGTCGTTGCCGCGATACAGCTTCGGAATGTTCAAAGGGCCGCTGGACAGAAACGTGGTCTCGTGATACGTGAACGGATTCGTACGGGGCAGTTGCTCCAGGTACTGACGATGAATCATCGTCTTGCCAATCTGCCGGTCCTCTGCCGAGAAGTGAAGCTTGTTGGTCCCCGACTTGAAAACGATCGACATCAGCCCGCCAGCCGCATGCCCGTATTCGGCAGGTATACCAGTGGTGTGAATCTTGACCTCTTCAAAAGCGTCCTGCGTGGTCGAGATCTGCTCATTCGTGCCGCCCACATTTCCGATACCCGGCTCCTTGCCGTTGATGCCGTCCACGGTATAGCCCATGGAACGCGCGCGTTGACCGAGCAC
>Ga0163144_10021174_pt1 | contig 12934 bp, 8 predicted proteins | sample OliLak19BULKMAT1_FD_123175 | JGI IMG/M metagenome (GOLD analysis project Ga0163144, IMG submission 123175) | Freshwater microbial mat bacterial communities from Lake Vanda, McMurdo Dry Valleys, Antarctica - Oligotrophic Lake LV.19.BULKMAT1 | ecosystem: Environmental > Aquatic > Freshwater > Lake...
AAATAAATCGCTTTCCCTCATGGCCAGTGCCCCATGCCTCGTGCCTACTAAGACATGGCAAAATTTCAAAAGAACCGTTAACTTTGTATCACATTAAGAAATCGCCAAAATGGAAGTTCTCCAAAAACAGTATATTAAATACGACCGCAAAGACTTGTCTAATGCAGAGTTGATAAGAATTTACAAAGCACTTGTTAAGCCTCGATTAATTGAAGAAAAAATGTTGATTCTTCTTCGTCAAGGAAAAATTTCGAAATGGTTTTCCGGTTGGGGACAAGAGGGAATTTCGGTTGGAATTGCGCTGGCGTTGGATAAAGACGAATACATTTTACCCATGCACAGAAACCTTGGAATGTTTACAGGTCGTGACATTCCGCTAAACAGACTCTTTGCACAATTTCAAGGTAAAATGACTGGCTTTACAAAAGGGCGTGATCGGTCTTTTCATTTTGGTACAAAAGAATATCATTTGGTAGGAATGATTTCTCACCTTGGTCCGCAATTAGCAATTGGAGCAGGAATAGCATTGGCACATAAATTAAAAGGCGAACGAAAAGTTTCACTCGCAATTACAGGAGACGGTGGTGCAAGTGAAGGTGATTTTCACGAAGCATTGAATGTTGCTTCTGTTTGGGATTTACCGGTTATTTTTTGTGTTGAAAATAATCAGTGGGGACTTTCAACTCCGTCCAACGAACAATTCCGTTGCAAACAATTTACCGATAAAGGAGTCGGCTACGGAATGGATACATTTCAAATAGATGGAAACAATATTTTGGAAGTCTATAATGCGGTTCGGCAGATAGCAGATTCGTTGCGCAAAAAACCGCGACCGTTTTTATTAGAATGTATTTCATTCAGAATGCGCGGGCATGAAGAAGCATCAGGTACAAAATATTATCCAGAAGGAATGCAAGAAGAATGGGCAAAAAAAGATCCTGTTGCCAATTATGAATTGTATGTAAAAACAGAAGGAATTTTATCTGCGGAAGAAATACAAAAAATTCGTGAAGACATCAAACAAGAAATAAATGACGAATTAGAAATTGCGTATGCCGAACCAAAAGTAAATGTAGATACTCAATATGAGTTGAATGATATTTACGCACCTTATAACCAAATTGTCATTCAACCAGCAACCGATAAAAAATCGGAGAAAAGATTTATCGATGCAATTGCTGATGGGATGAAACAATCCATGCGAAAATATGACGACTTAATTATCATGGGTCAAGATATTGCAGAATATGGTGGCGCATTTAAAATTACAGAAGGATTTGTAGAAGAGTTTGGAAAAGAAAGAATCAGAAATACACCTATTTGCGAATCAGCAATTATTGGCGCTGCACTTGGTTTGTCGATTAAAGGAATGAAGTCAATCATGGAAATGCAGTTCGCCGATTTTGTGACGGTAGGTTTTAATCAAATCGTTAACAACCTTGCAAAATTGCATTACCGTTGGGGAGAAAAAGCTGATGTAGTTGTTCGTATGCCAACAGGCGGAGGTTCGGCTGCAGGACCTTTCCACTCTCAAAGTAATGAAGCTTGGTTTACGCATACTCCTGGATTAAAAGTTGTTTATCCTTCATCGCCTACAGAGGCAAAAGGTTTGTTATTAGCATCGATTGAAGATCCGAATCCTGTTATCTTTTTTGAACACAAAGGACTTTACAGAAGTATAAAAGAAGATGTTCCTGATGATTATTACACAATCGAAATTGGTAAAGCAAACATTGTCAAAGAAGGCAACAAAGCATCAGTAATTACTTACGGAATGGGTGTTCATTGGGCAAAAGAGATTGTGGCAAAACATAATTTAGATGTTGAGATTTTAGATTTAAGAACATTGCTTCCGCTAGATATGGATGCTGTTTACGCAACGGTTAAAAAAACGCATCGAGTTATTTTGTTGCACGAAGATTGTTTAACCGGTGGAATAGGAGGAGAGCTATCTGCATTAATTGCTGAGAATTGTTTTGAAGATTTGGATGCGCCAATTATGCGCGAAGGAAGTTTAGATACACCTGTGCCTTTTGACGGCGACTTGGAAAAAAACTTTATGCCAAAAGAGAGATTTGAAGCGAAGCTGTTGAGATTGTTGGAGTATTAATTCTCTTTGCTTGAAAAATTTTTCCCACGGATTTAATGAGAAAAGAATCGCAGATTACGCAGATTTGATTTTCTAAGTGCAAACATTTAATTTTTCTTTGCGGAACTTTGCGTATTCACTTTGCGTATTCACTTTGCGGTTCTTCGCGTGAAAAAAAATCCCAACAGTCCTAATAAATATCAGGATTCACTGATTTAGTTTTCTTATATCAAAAGTATATTTTATCTCTCTAAACCTGCTTTTTTTTTATCGAGAATCTGCGGGAAATAAAAAACCCGAACACTTAAAAAAGAATTCGGGTTTTTAATTTAAATAAAATTCTAAAGTCTATGTATCGATGTTTGCATATTTGGCATTTTTCTCGATGAATTCACGACGAGGCGGAACCTCATCACCCATTAACATTGAGAAAGTACGATCTGCTTCGATATCATTATCAATTTTGATTTGACGCAATGTTCTTCCTTCAGGATTCATTGTTGTTTCCCAAAGTTGTTCTGCGTTCATCTCTCCAAGACCTTTATATCGTTGAATTGTAACAGAAGAATCAGCACCTGCACCTTTCATTTCCATTACGAGTCTATCGCGTTGATCTTCATCCCAAGCATATTCTCCTTTTTTACCTTTTTTAACTTGATAAAGTGGCGGAGTTGCAATGTAAACATATCCTTTCTCAACCAACGTACGCATGTGACGGAAGAAGAAAGTAAGAATCAAAGTTTCAATGTGAGAACCATCTACATCGGCATCGCACATGATGATGATTTTATGATATCTTAATTTTTCGATGTTCAACGCACGATCATCTTCTTCTGTTCCGATACGAACACCTAAAGCGGTGTAAATATTTTTAATCTCTTCGTTCTCGAAAATTTTGTGTTGCATTGCTTTTTCAACGTTCAGGATTTTTCCGCGAAGCGGCATGATAGCTTGAAAATGGCGATCACGTCCTTGTTTCGCTGTTCCACCAGCAGAATCTCCCTCAACTAAATAAATCTCACATTCGTGTGGATCTTTTGAAGAACAATCAGCCAATTTTCCGGGAAGACCAGAACCTGTTAATACACTTTTTCGTTGAACCAACTCACGTGCTTTGGTTGCTGCGTGACGAGCTTGAGCTGCAAGAATAACTTTCTCAACAATAATCTTCGCATCTTTTGGATTCTCCTCCAAATAATTTGCAACCATTTCGCTGACCGCCTGACTAACAGGAGCAGTTACTTCACGATTTCCAAGTTTGGTTTTTGTTTGGCCTTCAAATTGTGGTTCGGCAACTTTTACAGAAACAACAGCGGTTAAACCTTCTCTAAAGTCATCACCGTTAATTTCGAATTTAAGTTTGCTTAATAAACCTGAATCATCGGCATATTTTTTTAGTGTTGCGGTCAAGCCTCTTCTGAAACCTGACAAATGCGTTCCTCCTTCGTGTGTATTTATGTTATTGACATACGTATGCAAATTTTCAGCGTAAGATGTGTTGTAAATCAACGCAACCTCTACCGGAATTCCACTTTTTTCACCATCAATGTGAATTACTTTATCAATAAGTGGAGCACGACCTTCATCTAAAAATCTTACAAATTCGCTCAAACCTTCTTTTGAAAAAAATGAATCTGATCTAAAATTACCTTCTTCGTCTTTTGTCCGCTCATCGGTAATTTTAATAGCTAAAAATTTATTCAAGAAAGATAACTCACGCATTCTATTTGCGAGTGTATCATAATTATATTCTAAATCTTCAAATATTTTTGGATCTGGAAAGAATGTAACAGTTGTTCCATTATTTGTAGCCGTCCCATTCTCTTTACAAGGATACATTGGTTTTCCTCGTTCATATTCTTGACGATATGCTTTTTGTTCACGATAAACATCAGCCTGTAAATGTCTTGAAAGTGCATTTACCACAGATACTCCGACTCCATGAAGTCCACCAGAAACTTTATACGTGTCTTTGTCAAATTTACCTCCTGCACCTATTTTTGTCATTACAACTTCAAGCGCTGAAACACCTTCTTTTTTGTGCATGTCAACGGGAATACCTCGTCCGTTATCAATGACACGAACTCCATTTCCTTCAAGAATTGTCACATCAATTGATGAACAAAAGCCTGCCATTGCCTCATCAATCGAATTATCGACAACCTCGTAAACAAGGTGATGCAAACCTCGAATTCCAATATCTCCAATGTACATGGAAGGACGCATTCTAACATGTTCCATTCCCTCAAGGGCCTGAATATTGTCAGCTGAGTATCCATTGCTTTTTGTTTCTTCGCTCATAAATGATATTAATTTGGCTAGAAATTTTGTGTTTTTTCTAAGCAAACAAAGATACTAATTCATCTTTGATAAAATCGATTGAATAGCCCGTTTTATCAGGAGTTTTCAACAGATAATTAACATGTTTTTTAGCGCAAATTGAGCGGTAGCGCTACTTCACAAAAAGTTTATAAAAAGAGTCGAGGAATTAACTAAAAAAAGGCGTGCTAAAATTCAACCAAATTGAAGCGAAATTTGGACTTTTTTCAACCAAATCTTAGTCAGTAATTCTATTTAAAGTAAAGATAAAATAATTGATTTATTTCTCGATAACGAGATTCATTTTGTGAAGCGAGTTCCAGAATTTGAAAACATCTACCATTTCGGTTTTATTTTCAATACTGTATCGGTTCGAATCAAAACTTTCGCCTTGAACGTAAACAACGTGATTGCCATCAATTATCAAGGATGAATGAATGATAATTCCTTCATGTTCACAAAGGTCATTTGATTGTGGAATATTTTGTGGGTCAGAAATTTTTGTGCCTTCCGGAAAAATCACATCGATTGTAGTTGAGCTAACAAAAGGATTGTTGAATACAAAATCAGTTTTCTTTTTTTCTATCTCATGCACATCAACATATTCACCAAACAAATAGCCAAGTTTAAATACCATGTGCGCGCCTGCGTTTTCAATAAACGGAATGTTTAATTCTGTTACTACACCTTTTATAATTAATGGTTTTAAAAATGCATCTTCAGGATTTACATTTTGAATAGATGTCATTTTATAATGTGAATTATCATACATCACATCTAATAGTTCTTGGTGTTTTTCGTCACGTTTAGAATCGTTGTATAAATAATAATAGGTTTGATATTCGCCCGCTTTATAACCAAATAAATGGCGTTCAATTTCGATTACAGGATTTTTGAACGATGCATCAAAACGAATACGAATAATTGTACTGTCAACATTGTCGCGAGCAGTTGTGGACGGAATTGGTTTTACTTTTCCTTTTGTCTCTTTCACCGGATATTGTTTCATGGATAACATAAATGCATTGTTAGGCACGTAATTGTTATCTATATAACCTAAACGAGTACTGAAATCAATTGGAGCTAAATAATTGTCAATGTCAGGAAAATAAAAAATATAACTCTGTAAAAAATGCATGGATTCAATTTCATCGCTGAAATGCGTATCATAACGATCACTAATAAAACCATATTCAAACAGAATATCATTTTCTCTGAATAAAGCCATGTAGATCATCATTGCACCAATAGAAGAAGCACGACCCGTTGAAATCATTTCGCTCATTGGTGTGCCCATTGGAATATTTGAATTGATGACCAAATCTATTTTGATGTGGTTTTCAATTCTGCGAATATTTTCTTCAGGTGAATTTCGAGGACTTAAACCTAACTGGGTGCTTAATGTTTGGATGCTTTTCAAATCTTTTCCTTTGTACTGCACGTTGTAAACAAGATTCAATAAGTCAGCGAAATCATCATAAGGCGAATAGCTTTTATCAGATGGTTTATTAAATCCTCTCAAAGCCACATCTAATTTCATTGTGATGTTATTATATTCTGAAAAATATTCTGCTTTAAAAACAGAAATAGAATCCAAATGACATGTCCATTGATGTCTTTGTAGAATCGTATCAACCAATTCTGGCTTAGGGAAACTGTTGTGATTTAAAAACTGAAAATAAGAATCGTTGGGCGAAATAAAGTAGAAATCAAAATCATAAATAGGTTGTTCGCCTTGAAAATAGAACTGATCACCATCTTCAGCAGATACCATCTTAAGTGTGTAAAGTATTTCTAGTTCGTCGCCTAATTCTAAACCCGAAATCGGGAAATAATAGTATTGTTCAGATTCTTCATCGCTATAAAATTCTCCTACTTTTGGTTTTAAGTCAACTACCCCGCTTGGCTTAATTACTCTTGCTTTTAACGACTTTAAAGTCACCACATCTTTCATGGAGATATAGACTTTATTGAATTCCTCAATCGCAATATCGGAGTTCAATTTTACTTTATAATGATGTGTTTTGTATTTGTAAAATTCGCGGTAATAATCGTCATATTCATATTCTATAGCAAGCAAATATTTGTTGTAATAAAAAAGTGCATCGTTTAATTTTCTATCTGTTTGACTTGGATTTTTTTCCCATATATAATTGTCGTAAAATGGATACAACTGCGCTGAACAAATGTTGAAAATAAAGAGTGCGAATACTAGAAATAATTTTTTCATCTTTCTAAATTTTTTCTAGTACGATATTTTGAGCTGTAGCTTCATTCACTTTATCAGAGAAGGCATTCCAATCTCCAAAAAGTGAAGGAGGTATTCTCAATAATTCGAATTGATAAATCATTGAAACTGTCAAATTATTTCCTTCAAGTTTATAGGCAGAATGAAATGAGAAAAGGTCATGTTCAAAATCTAAATTTGCTGGAAAACTTTTTAATTTAAAATTAGTTGGTAACGTAAATTCATAAATATGCTCAACCACACGATGATAATCTTTTGCTTGATCGAATTTGTAATTCTCCCCATTAAATTGCATCAACCTTGGTTTAAAAAGTACAGGATTAAAAAAGTAATCCGAGTCATGTTGAACCATCATATTGTCGACCGAAAAAACATAATGAATTTCTAACGGAGCGTTGTTATTGTCGAGATTTTTCAATTCATATTCTTTCAATGTGAATCTATTTCTACCTCTTAAAACAATGTCCTTAACATAGATCAATAAATCTTCTTGATCAAGATTTTTTAAATCATAACTACGAGAACCTCGCTCATAACCGCTAAACGAATTAAAGCCAGTGCCTCGGATTGAATCGCCGTCCACAAAGGTATATTTGACATGGGTTTTAACGTAATTATCTTTTGCACTAACTGCGGGCACCATGAACAAATCAAATTTTCCTTCTCCTTTGTGAACAAGAATTTCTTTTTCTTGAATTGATTGCGGAGGAAGTATATAGCCCATTTCAGATCCTGTTGCATCTAAATAATAGTAACCACCTTGTTCTTTTTCAACAACACATATAACATGATTGCATGTTAATGGTGAAGGAATCTCGCTCATTTGAGTCACAATGTCATTTGTACCAACCCATGCAACATAGGCATTTTTTACATCCGCAAACGTCAACATCTCAACTAATAGATTTCCCATGTCTTTGCAATCACCGTATCTATTTTTCATTACAGCACTGCATGCACGCGGCACGTAACCATTAATACCGTCTTCAAAAGCAATGTATTTTATATTGGATTGTACCCATTTATAAATCGTATCAATTTTTTCTAAATCCGTTTTTTTATTTTCGATTAAAGAGCGCACAACATCATTGATTTCTTTTCTGTTTGATTCGTCCTCCTTTAACAATAAAAATTCTACATAAAAGGCATGTAATTCCGCAACTGTTCCTATAAGTTTTACCGTTTCACCGTTTGCTTGAAAAGATGTAATTTGAGCAAATACATGTGGAATATGGTGATTGATATTTGTACTTCCTTCTTCGTCATCATAGGCAGGAATTTGATTTAGTTGCCACGATTTTGTAGTAATTCCTTTTTTATCTGCAAGTTCATTTCGAACAATGTTGAAATTTTTAAAACTACGTTCGTAAAAAGACATAGCTACCTCTTTCGGGTAAGATATTTCAACTCGTGCCATTTCTACCGGATAACCTGAAACAAAGTGAAAGATATCGAAGAACTCAGGTCGTTTTACTTTTTTTGTGTATTTGATAATTGTTTTGTAGCCTGCATCTAATTTCAACAAATCAAACGTTATTTCTTTATCGTCATCATGAAATACCCATGATGATGGGGGAGAATCAATGGTTCTAAAATCTGCTTCTTTCAATTTAAATTTTTTTCCTTCTGGATTGATCACAGTAACTTCAATTGAAACAATGTCTTCAAAAAATTCAGAAAGCGAAATACTTTGTTGCGTATAAAAACGAACGCCTTTGTTTAAATAAAGAATCTCTTCATAGTCTGTTTCATAAATATCTAATTCCTGTGTTTTTTTATTGACATAAATAGCAACAGTTTGTGTGTGATTTAAAATTACGCCCAAATCATTTGGATACTTATTTTTATAGTAGTTGAAATCATGTCCGTCTTGACAAAATGAATTGCTTGAAACGACAAGAAATGCAAACAAAGAAATCAATATTAAAATTTTATGTTTTATGGCAAGAAACATTTGTAGTTAAAGAATTAATTTGGATTGATTTTTGGGTGATGCAAAAATACGCATTCTGATTAAATCTATTGGTAGATTTATTCAAGAAAATTCAACACATTAAATACGACCTTCTTAACTGTAAACGCAGATTTAAAAGTTAATTTCTTAGTTTTGTATCCATACAATCACAGAAAACAAGGAATGAGCAACAAATTTTATTCACTCAACATCAAAGAAATAAGAACTGAAACGCCTGATACTGTTTCAATTTCACTTACAATTCCTGCCGATTTGGCCGAACATTTTAACTACAAGGCGGGTCAATATCTTACATTTAAATCCATTATTAAAGGAGAAGATGTAAGACGTTCGTATTCCATTTGCAGTGCACCAAGCGAGCAAGACCTTCGAGTAGCCGTAAAACGAATTGATCAAGGACTTTTTTCGTCGTTTGCTACGAATGATTTAAAGGCTGGTCAACAAATTGAAGTAATGCCACCCATGGGCAGTTTTATTGTAAATCCTGATTCTTCGACAACTAAAAATTATGTCTTTTTTGCTGCAGGCTCAGGCATTACCCCTGTTTTATCTATGGTTAAAACATTATTAGAAATTGAAAAGTCAAGTACAATTTATTTGTTCTATGTCAACAAATCTAAGGCTGATACTATTTTTAAAAATTCGTTAGATACTTTAGCCACAAGTAATTCAAACTTAAAACTTGTGTATTTATTTACCAGAGAAGAAAGTGGAAATGCAATGACAAATGGTCGAATTGACAAAACAAAGTGCGAAGCCTTATTCTCGAATTATTTAACCAATGTAAAAATAGACGCTATTTATTCGTGTGGCCCTGAAGAAATGATCATGACTGTAAAAGATTATTTCATTTCAAAAGGTATTGATAAATCTAAAATTCACTTTGAATTATTTACAGCAAGCGCTAAAGCTGCAGATACTCCAACTTTAAATCATGCAAATGTCGATGCCGAAATGACTGTTATAATGGATGACGAAAGTTTCAACTTCAACCTGTCAACAACAGGAAAAAGCATTTTACAAGCTTCGCAAGATGCTGGTGCTGATGTGCCTTTCTCTTGCAAAGGCGGTGTATGTTGCACCTGCAAAGCAAAAGTAATGGAGGGCAGCGCAAAGATGGATTTAAATTATTCATTAGAACCGGAAGAAGTGGCCGCAGGATATATCTTGACTTGCCAAGCTCACCCCACATCTGCTAAAGTTGTTGTTTCGTTTGATGAGTATTAGAAAAGGTTGAAAGGGTTAAGGGTTGAATGGTTTATAAGTTGATGGTTGAAAGTTTATTTGTTGAAGTTTTTAATGTAGAGGACGGGCTAATCCCGTCCTAGGTTGAAATGATGAAGGTTTACTGAGTTTAGAGGACAGAGTGAAGTGTTCAGAGGTAGCCGATGACTGAGCAGCGACAGCATGTCTAAGGTAAAGGCGGATTGCCTGCGATAATTTGATAATTATTTTATGAAAAACATCATCATAACAGGTGCAAGCAAAGGTATCGGAAGTGAATTAGGAAAATTTCTCTGCACCACAAATCGTGTACTGCTTTTATCCAGAGACTTTGAACAGCTTGAACGATTACGTTATGAAAATCCTGCTTTGTTGATTGAAAAAATTGATCTTGCTGCAAAAGATTCAAAAAAACAAGTTGCTACCGCTATCTCAAAACATTTTGAAACAGTAGACATTTTAATCAATAACGCAGCTTACCTAGTTTCAAAACCTGTATTGGATTTAACTTCGGACGATATTCAAAAATCATTTGCGACAAATGTTGTTGGTTTAATTGAAACGTGCCAAACTGTTATTCCATTGATGTCTAAAAATGGTGGGCATATTGTAAACATTGGTTCTATGGGTGGATTTCAAGGAAGTGTAAAATTTCCAGGGCTTTCAGTTTACAGTTCTACTAAAGCAGCAGTTGCAGGTTTTACTGAATGTCTTGCGGAAGAATTAAGAGACACAAAAATAAAAGTAAATTGTTTGGCATTAGGAGCCGCTCAAACTGAAATGTTGAGTCAAGCGTTTCCAGATTACAAAGCACCCATATCCGCAAAAAAAATGGCTGAATATATTGCCGACTTTGCATTGCACCAACATCAATGGATAAATGGGAAAACGATTCCAGTTGCTTTAGGAACACCATAAGTTAATTGAATACAGATGACGCGGATGAATGCGATTTTGGCTGATCATGTTTATATTTTGAAATCATATTTATCATAAAAAACAGCGGTATCCGCGTCTCATTTTTTTTTAATCAATTATGAAAATTGTTTCGTTAAATATTGGTAAAAAAACGTCCATTGAATGGCGAGGAAAATCAGTGCAAACCGGAATTTTTAAATACCCCGTCAAAGGTCCAATAATGCTTGGGCAGACTGATGTCGTAGGTGATGCAGTTGTTGACAGAAAATACCACGGTGGAATTGACAAAGCATGTTATTTGTTTTCTTCAACTCACTATCCAAGTTGGCAAAAAAAATTCCCGAATTTGGATTGGCAATATGGAATGTTTGGTGAAAATATTACGATTGAAAATTTAAACGAAGCAGATTTTTTTATTGGGGATATTTTGCGGATTGGCGGAGCAACGGTTCAAATTTCGCAACCGCGTCAACCTTGTTTTAAATTGGGTGTTCGTTTTGAAACGCAAACTGTTTTAAAAAAATTTATTGCTGCCAATCAGCCGGGAATTTATGTTCGAGTATTCGAATCAGCTACCGTAAATGTTGCGGATAGTATTGAGTTGATTGAACGTCCTCATAACTCAATTCGATTAATGGAGGTTTGGAATCTTTTATATGGCCCAAATCCTGATGAACAACTTTTGCAATTTGCTTTGGATTATCCTTTGCTAGCAGAGGGTTGTAAGGACACATTGAGAAAAGTGCAAAAGAATAAATTTGGGAAGTAAAAATTGTTCGCGACAAAAATTAGTTCCGATGAATGTATTCCAAATATCCATCTTCAGCGACTTTTACAAATTCAAAATCACATTTTGCAAATAATTTTTTTGCCGCTACATTTTCATCTTTTGTAAATGCTGTGATATAAGTTAAATTCATTTTTTCACGACCAAATTTTACAACAAGCTCTAAGGCTTCTTTCGTATAGCCATTTCTGTGATGCGCAGATTTTAAAACAAATCCAATTTCTCCGGTTTGATTTTTGAATCCTCTGTAATAGCCAATTACACCAATCATTTCATTAGTTTCTTTCAATGCTATTCCCCAATTCATTATAGTGCCATTTTGATAATCAACAATAGCTTTTTTTAAAATTTCTAAAACATCTTCTTTCGTTTTTGCAGGTTTTTGATTGTAATGAAAAACTTCAATTACATTTTCTGCTTCTGAAAAATTAACATCACGCAAAATAATTCGCTCACCAATAAGTGTTGGAAAAGTAGAGTAGGGTGGAAGATTTAATTTTGAATTATTCAACGCCATGAATAATAAAAGTGTCTCTGTATCTTTTGGTAAAGTGACATTCTTTTCAAACGTCATTCCAATTTTTTTTAAAAGCGAAATTGAAGACAAATTTGATTCCATTGTAATTGCCACTATTTTTGGAAGATTTAATTTTTCAAATCCATATTTTAGTGTTGCATCAGCAATTTCAAAGGCATATCCTTTTTTGTAAAATTGGGGGAGTAATGCAAAACCAATGTCAATATCCTCTAAGCCGTAACGCTTAACTAATCCGCACATTCCAACGGGAGTTTTATCATCTTTCAATTCCACCATTGATAAACCAAAACCATTTTCTAGATAACTTTTCAGTGAACCATTTGTTAAATAATTTTCAGCGTCTTTTTCAGAATGAACATTTCGGTCACCAATGTATTTTAACCAATCTTTGGTGTTAATTAATTCAAGAATAAATTTTATATCACCTAAATTAAAAGGGCGCAGGCGTAGATTGACTGTTTCGAAATTCATACTTGAAAGTTAGTAGATATTTTTTAGTTTTTAGCTGTGTAGCGCTTTGTTAAATTAATTTAATAAAAGAACTTCATTTAAAGCATTAACAAAATTTAGCATCATGGTGTTGTTACTTTAGAAAAAATCTGAATTATCAGATTGTGTAAACTTAATTTACTGAATCTTATGAAAATGATCGGAACGCCTAATTATTCTGCTTGCTTCCTTGTTGCAAGTTTGTTTTTTTTATCAGCCTGTAGTGGCGATTCACCTGCGGAAATTGAAACAGTATCTTTAGAAAATACTCCTGAAACTAAAATTCAAAACCACACTTCAACAGCTAGTAAAAATACAATAAAACTGGCACTGTTATTAGACACGAG
>Ga0163144_10021177_pt1 | contig 12933 bp, 13 predicted proteins | sample OliLak19BULKMAT1_FD_123175 | JGI IMG/M metagenome (GOLD analysis project Ga0163144, IMG submission 123175) | Freshwater microbial mat bacterial communities from Lake Vanda, McMurdo Dry Valleys, Antarctica - Oligotrophic Lake LV.19.BULKMAT1 | ecosystem: Environmental > Aquatic > Freshwater >...
GGTGTTGAATGTTTTCTAAATAAATAAACAACTCAATGATTAACACAATTGTGGCTAGGTTTATTCCTAAAACACAAGACCAATCCAAGGAGGACCTTTTGCATTGCTCCTTTAACTCACCTTCCCTTGAGTGCACGAGGGGATCACAATGGTTCCAGACGGTTGCACGATGAGTTGAAAAGATGAGTGGTCAGAGTGAAAGAGAACAAAGAATGACAACAGAGCAATGTTTGAAAGGACTTGCACCCTCTGTGAAAATGCAAGTTTCTTCCACACGGGGCGATGATGATGGGGAAGGGGGAGGAGGGTTGCCTCGAGGGGTGGGTGGGCAGCTGGACCGTTGATCATCGCCAGGCGTGGGGAGGATGGTTCAACAGAGAAGAAGGACTGGTCGTGTGGCAGGGAACTGCTGTCAGTTTGAGCTTGAGGCGGACTTGTTGCGATGCCTGATTGCAGCACTCAAGTCATGGACAGCATGTTGCCTCTCCCAACTCATGTGCCGCTTCTTGAGATGGCAGGGCATGGCTAGGAGCCTGCAGATCAACAGTGATCTCCAGCGGTTGTTCACTTGATTTCACACTTGCAATGACCAATGGGAGAACGGCATTGAATGGCATCCAAATCATGTTGACCACTTGTCCCACCACCATGGAACCACCACCAACTTTTGCCAACCCCCAACTTGGACAGGAGAATCCCAAGACAACATTTGAGTCTAGATGAAACTTGACAACATTGCTTCCCAATGCAAAAAAAAGAGATGAGTGCAGGCAGACCAGCGGGCACCAGCCAGTCCTCCCAGAAAAGCGTGTTGAATTTTCGTTTCCGAAATGTGAAATGCATTGAGACAGGCACCATCACAAGGACAAGCTGGAGTCCCAAAAATCCTGCGGTGTGTCCTCGGACATTTTCACAGGCCAACATGACAAAAATCATGCGAAACTGTGAGCACAGGACAATCATGATGGGGAACAGGCAGCAAAAGATGCACCAAAAATGACATGACGCACATCCCTTGCAATGGGCAATTGTCACGGTGACAACTGAAAGTTGGCTACCAAACAGGCCAAGAGTGAGTGTTCAAAAATGGGACAAATCATGGCGACAATCTCACGAGATGGAGAGCGATCCCAGTTGGAACAAATCTGCACAAAAAAATTGCAAAAAAGGAGGCACACCTTTGGCGTGACACAAGGAATGACATTGCAGGAGACGTGCCACCCAAACTTGGCTGCCAAGAAAGATCAAACACTTTGACAGTGCACAACCACAACTGTTCCACCCACATGTGTCATTCATGTCACACTTGCATTGTCAAGTCGAAATGCCTTCATCAAATGTGAGTCTGCATCGATGTCAAATCCACTGCCATTTTGAAAGGGAAGATGTGTTGATGGTTCTCCACTTTGGGAGGATGAGGGAGGACCTTGTGAGAGCCGGTCTTTGGTCACCAGTCGCGTTGTCAAAATGACAACAGTGGCCATGGTCCAGAAAAAGAGACAGGAATGAAAGCGAGTGGTTTCGGCTTGGACCTTGAATTTTGCAAGTGCCGTCATCACTGCCAGTGTGCACATCCCCATCTTTCGTGGTCAATGACAACAGTGGATCATCCTCTTTCTTTTCAGTTTTCGTGTTGGGTGTGCATCTGAAGTTGTCTCCATGACAGAAAGCTGTGCAATCACAAGAACCCAAATTGAATTCCCTTCTGACAGAAACGCTGAGCACGAAACCACAAAAATTGTGCTGCTCTGTTTTTTCCTCAGTCATGGTGTTCTTCAGCACACAATCATCACTTCCAGTTGAGCTCTGAATCTCTTTTCACTTCCACTGGCATCTTTCTTCTTTGAAAAAGTGAGAAGCAAGCACAAACATGTTTGTGAAACACCGTTTGTAACACATTGGACACCCTCTTTTAGGTACCATTTTACCTGGACAGACATTGTGGCCGAGTGGTTAAGGCGATGGATTGCTAATCCATTGCTCTTTGAGCGCGTAGGTTCGAATCCTACCAATGTCGCTTTGCTTTTTTGAGCATGATGAGGTGATTGCTTTTTTGAGCATGGTGAGGTGATAGATTTTATTTTTGCTGTTATGAGTACCGCTTTTTTGAGCACTAGTACTGGCATTGTGAGGGGACAGTGTTTTTGCTTTTTTTTTGGCTCACGCACGCAGGTTCGAATCCATTAGTTTCCTTTTTACATTTTTTTCAAATCATCGAAAACCCAAACAGCCAGATACACGCCGTAAATAACTGGTTCATAACTGCCTTTGAATCTTTGAGGGCAACTGTCATTTGTTTTGATAAATTTAGTTACCATCAAATAACACGCACACAACTAGCTACCTAGAATCCCGGGAGCAAGCACAAAACAATACAAGAGAAAAATATCCTCTTTTAGCGACTACTAGTAGCAGGATCGACTACCGAAGACTAGTAGCTAGCTATTGTATTAACATACCGCAGAAAGGACTACAATCTGTTGTAAAAGAGAATGCAATCTTATCAATGAAAGCCAGTTCCCCATCGCACCATACATACCAGAGTTTTTCAAACATTCCTGGCTGAACGTAACCATAACTGAGTACACCACTGCTGCTATTTGTTGGAGTTCTTGAGGAACCTAACTGATCGATCCATCGCACAAATCTTTATCATGGCGGCGGACACGCTTCTTGTGATGCAGGAAGATGACAACATGCATGCAACTTACTTGACAGCCATGGCGGAGACAACCCAGTCGCACAAAGATGACAACACGCATGGGACTTTCTTTACGGCCATGACGGAGACACCCGAGTCGCATGCTCCTCCAAAAGGGCCGTGTGACGCCGACAAGAATGAACGCCGCCGCCCCATTCGTTCCTTTGTGGTGATTTATACCATGATCTTCTTTAATGGATGCTGCTTTACCGCCGTCGTCCCATCGGTACCCTTTTATTTGCAAGTCTTGAATGCTCCATCGTCCTTTCTGGGGTGGGTCATTAGCTTTTACAGTGTGGGACAAATGATGGGATCCCCGGCGGGGGGTTGGTTGGCGGACAAAGTATCGGCCAAAGGCCTCTTGACGGGGAGTTCGATATGCGGATTGGTGTCCAGTGTCATTTACGCGGTGGCACCCACGTACAAGTGGATCCTTTTGGCACGATTACTCACCGGCATTAGCGCCGGAATGGAGATTACCACGGAATTGGCCTTTATCGCGAAAAACACTTCTACCCGAGCTCGCACAGCCTACTTGTCATCCGTCTCGGCAGTCAATATGTTGGGATTCTTTATGGGACCCTCCTTGGCAGGACTTTTATCCACATGGCACGGTGGTAGCATATTCGGACTGGAGGTGGACGAGTACACCGGGCCTGGATGGCTCTTGGCCATTATGTTCCTGGTGGATATCTGTATGGTCCAAGGCATTTTCCAGGATACACAAAATCCAGAGCTTGTGAATTCCGACGAAGGCACGGAGCAGCGGGAACAAGAACGTCCTCCTCCCGCCGTGTCACTTGTCCTGGGATTGGTCTTTGTGCAATCTACCGCCATGTGTGCTTTTTCCGTCCTAGAAACTATCACATCCCCATTGGTCGAGGACCATTTCGGCTGGGATGTCCAAGATTGGTAAGGCCAAAAAATGAATGGAACATTAATTGGCAGGATGCCATAGCAACATCTTATCATTCCTCTTCGTTCACTCTACAGTGACATTCTTTTCACAGGCGGAGCGGCGTTCTCTTTGGTGGCATATATTGTCTTTGCCGTGGCGAGCCGGTGGGTCCAAGACCGCTGGCTCATTGTGTGGTCGCTCATTATCAGTATTGTTGGTCAACTGTTGGCGATTAATTGGAACAAGCTGGGCTGGGCACCAGGGTTTGTCTTGGCTCTCTTGCCGTGGTCCTACCGCACCAGGTTTGTGGTAGGCTACATGATTATGAATGCGGGATTCATGATGTGTCGGCCCGTTACCATTGCCCTCTATTCCAAACTCATTGGTTCTCAGTATCAAGGAAAGTATCTCGGATGGATGGTGGCGGGAGGGTCGGCCGCTCGAACGATGGGGCCATTTGTGGCAGTGGGCTTATACTACCGTATCCAGGGGCAGGGAGTCAACTTGCTTATGATTTTTGGTGTGGTCGCATTGTCCCATGCTGGTTGCCTGGCACTGGTTGTCGTCTTGTGGTCACAGCTACTTCCTTCTGTGATTGTGAGTAAAAGTATTAATGCAACAGCAAGTGGGGGCAAAAGCCCCCTCCGCGAAGAACTGATAGTGCACCGGGCAGGTGAATTGGCTTAGTGAGACATCTTGCGTAAGCATCAAGTAATGGTCAACAGGAAGCACAACATTCGCTATGTTTTCTTGCAATGAGTAATATAATTTTTTGGAAACCCGATTTCGCACGCATTGGACGTGATTGTCTAGCTACTACAGCAGTAGACTTAAAACGTATTTTCCTACTGTGCTGCTATGAGTGGAAGTTCAAGGGGCAATTTTGGCACACAACTATGTTTGCCTGTCCTTCTAAATCTGTAGTAGGGTACCAACATTGTGGCAAAAACTTGTTCTAAAGCCAGTATAAACATCATATATTAGATGTCTAGCTAGCTGGTCACCAGTCAATTCACTTAGGTGCAAGCGTGAGACACAGACTAGCACACACACAAGAAGAATTCTTCTAGCAGTGATGACAACAATGAATTAGAAGAACCGGTGCTTCTGTCTGATTCCATGATTTGGTCTAGCGGGAACAGATCTTTCACACTGATGGTTGGTGGTGCAGAATGTTGCAACAAATTTAAATTTAAGTTGTTTTTCTCTGCCATGGTGTCATTGTGAGCATTGGTCCTCAGGCGTGATTTTTTTCTGAATTCCTTGGGAAGTCTAAATGTTTTCGTTGTTCCCTCAGGCACATGATAATTTCTCAAAAAAAGAAGAGTTTGATGAGAGAGGAATTCTTCGAAAATGTCTCAAGAAATTCCTGAATTGCATTTCCTGATGGTGGCTCTGTGACCTGATGTTCCTGAGCTGTTGCTCCCACAAGTTTGAACAAGTTGCAATCCTGTTGCTGCTTTTTGACTTTTTTAAATCACATGACCAGTTGGGTGCACAACGGGGACAAACACAGACAAAGTTGATCTTCTGATGAGTTCTTCCTTCCTTTTGTTGAACTGTGGTTTCTTTCTTTGACTAACACATTGTTTCTCATGGTTTGTCCAAGTTTTGTTATTTTTCCGGGTGGACTCAAGTTGTGCACCTTCAAAAGAATTCAAATGTTTTGATGAATGTCACAATGTCACATGTGCTGCGCAAACAACATGTGGCAGCAGCCAATGCCCAACAGGCAAGCGTGTGCCCTTTGAACTGATGACACATGTGTGAGATGCACGCTTTGTTGGTTGATTGGTGAACACTGCCCTGAAACACTGGGTGAGGTGATGTCAGAGTTCTGGTTTCCTGTTGTGTGAGCTGTCACTGTGAAATTCCTCTCGTGGGATTGACTGCCACTGTGAAATGACCCTCATGCACCATGCCCCTCATGTGACCCACATGCATGCATGCACACATGCAGACAGATGCATCTGAAGTGGTGGAGGGCAATTTTTGCAAATTGGCATGACCATGTTGGTGACTTAAAAGTGGGGATTTCCAAAGGGGCCAGGGTGTGATTTTTTTTGCAGGCCCTTGCTGCACAAAACACAGTGATCTTGGGGTTGTTTGTCAAGTTCATCAGGGAGCAAATGTGTCTCACCTAAAACCATGTTGAAACATGCCAGCACAAAACCGCACAAAATCACAGCACACTGGCAAACGACATTTCTCATTGACGCTTCAATTTCTTGCAGACAATGAATGTGCATTTGGCACATGCCACAGACTGTTCCAGATCACCATGCTTGGGGTGCAAAGCGCAAGGGGGAGTGAAGTGAGGAGTGAGCAGACTGGCCGTGCCACACAATGATGTCACCATCCAGCCATTGTTTGCTGCCCCCCCTCGAACTTGAGAGGTTCGCACAAAGGATTCTGTTCACATGGTTTTTGGTGTGTCAGGTGGTCGGCTAAGTCGTCTTGGTCCTGAGCAGTCCATTTTCTTGTAGGCTGGTCCCTTAGCGGTGGGTTAGCCATGGCAGACTTGTGAGTTTTGTGCCCTTCACTCTCCAATGTCGGTCTCTCGACTTTGTCTTCCTTCTGCTTGGAACTGCGACTTCGAACTCGTCTGTCAATCTCTTGATCAAGTTTTGACTTAGTGGGATCAAGGGCCTCCCACACATTTGCATCACATCTTGGTCTCGAACTTTTGCGAATAGGAATGGAACTTTGGTCGCTCCGAATGCCTTCTTCTTCCGTCGTCCTCGTTTTCCTTTGAGCATCTCGGAAGGCTCTTCTTCTTCGGTTGGATGGTTCAAAATCTCTTCATCATAGTTCTCCGGTAGATCTGGCACCTTCTCGATTGACTCTGGAGCACCAATCTCGGCATCGACTGAGTCGTCATCACCATCAGGAGGAGACACATCATTCAATTTCTGTTCATGGCGCGCCTGACCAAAAAATGGAACTGCTTCATAGCGCAAAATCACAAATAACCCTATCCCTACACCCATAAGCTGGACGAGAATCCAACGCACAACAACATGCTATGTGCTACACACAACAACATCCACCATGTTGGATGGAGTTGCCTCGGTGGGCTGGGAGTTGCCACGGCAAACGGCACTTTAATTGTTGTTGTTACTTCTGTGCCAATCCCAACAATGGGAACAACGTAGAGAAGAAAGGCACCATGGCCTCTTCTTTGCCGCCACCTCCTCCTTTGTCAGCACCACCGCCGCCAACAAGTCCAACGACAACCACCACCGCTCCTCCTCCTCCTGATTGCAGGCTGGGAAGCAAGTGCTGGCATTTGAAGGCTGCGCACGCAAAGAGATGGTCTCATCCAGAGGGTTGGGATCCCCAATTAAACCAAGAAGAACGCAAGGCCGAGTTGAAGTTTGCCCATGACCAAATCAAGGCCTTGTTGCAAGAAATTGCCATGCCGCCATTCCAGACGAGCAGTCCTGCCGAACAAGACGATGACAGTGCGGATCAAGTGCAACAGCAGCAGCAGCAGCAGCAGCAGCAGCAGCAGCAGCAGCAGCAGCAGCAGTATTGTCTCTTTACAGACGGTAGTTTCAATGGCAATTTCCGGGTTGGCGTCGGAGCGTATTTGTGGATTCCAGAGAAAGAAGCGCTGGAATTGGTGGAGTCATTGTGGTCGTCGTCGTCCTCCAGCAGCATTTCCATGTTGTTGAAACAATTCCTCCAGGAGGACAAGGTTGCGGTTAGTCATTTTCATTTACCAGACGGAGGGGGGTCCACCAACGTGGAACTTTTGACCTTGCGCACCGCACTGCAGCATAAACCCACTGCCAGCACCACCATCAACAACGACGATCTTCTTCCGCCATCAGCAGCATCATCTAAAGTCCAATTTACGCTCTATTCCGATTGTAGTTGTGGTATTCAAGCGATGAAGCAATCGAAGCGAACGGATCTTGTGGACGCCATTCATGTAAAAGGTCATTGCCCGTCCTCTTTGCGATGCGGAGTGGAACAGATATTTCCTGTTGTGCATAAATTGGCGAGCCGACGGCTCAAGGAACGAGTCCAGCAATTGTCGTCGATGTCATGATAGTCAACTGGCAGAAAGGCGAAGATGGAAATAAGGCTTCCCACTAGTTTGCATGCAGAACAAATGATTGGTGACTTCCTTTTTTCCAGAAGCAGCATTAGGGAACAAATAAATCACCAAGCGACCATTCTGACCATGTACGCAATAGACGTGGATCTGCATAAATTTATCATGGGCCCGGGTCGATGTTGGTGCCACATCCATAATATTAATATATAACTTTATAAAAGATTGCAAACGTATAATTCTACTCCTTTTTATGCGGTCAGCTTGTTCGCATTCTTGCGTGTGAACCCTTGCGTTCGATGCGAGACGAGCACATGCATGTCTATCAATCATTCAATGCTGTGCATTCGCCCAATCTTAACTGGTACCAAACCATCATGCAAAAAAAATTGGGTGCGAACCATACATCAACTTTGAATGATTACAATCATGAACCTTTTCCGGTGTCTATTTCCAGACAATCATAAGGAGGGGATGGCATTCTGGCTTAATCAGATTCCGATGCTGTGGGTGGAGCATGGCGTTGAATCAGAGACCAGTAAATTTTCCAAATATCTCCGCGGACCAGCAACATGGCAGCCCAAGTGGTTTGATTGGCAGCAAAGTGACGGCAAAGGGGAAAAGGTCGCAAAATGCTGAAAGCACGGCCACCATGCTTCATGATTGTCTGCAATCCGTCGAGTCCATAATAATGTTCGGCATTCCTTCCCGACCAAACGTATCGGATCGCATCCCGGTCGGCATGGAATTCATAACAGGCTGGACATTCAGGGCGCGGGTCTTGATAATCTCCAGGCTCTTCCTCTTCTTCTTCGTCGTCGTCGTCGCTACCCTCGTGAGGGCAATCTTCTTTTGGAACAAAAATGATAGCAAGCTTCTTGCAATCACCATAGGTTTGTTCACCGGTATCTATATCGAAGCGGCCATCACCCTGACACTTGAAGTGCAAGAGACATTCCAGGAGACGTGGAGATCCATAGTTTTGCTTGGCACTGATCAGTGAGGCGTTTTGGGAAGGATCAAAATGAAATTTTATTCCTGTTCTGTAACATTTGTTGTGATCTCGTGCAGCTTCTGCGAGCAAACGGTCAATTTCTTGAGAGGCCGTTGCCTCCTCAGTCATTTCCGATGACGACATGGTAATGCTCGACTTGTTTTTTGTGTCAAATAAACAATGGTGCTACTAGCTAATAGCTAGCGAGGGTTTTGAGCGATGCCAGAGTGTGCCCAGGCGTTATGGATATCGTCGCTATCCGCATCGTTCGATCTCAATTTTTCGCGCGGGATTGTTAAGTGCCCTTTGGACACACACTTGCCCCCTTAATGTAAGAAAGCGCAAACGCTGTACAGTTGCATGGAGTTCTACCATGCAGACAGCACCCATCAGAGGCGCCAGAGCGAGAGTAATAGTAGAAGTCGTCAAAAGTCAGTTGTAGCTACGATGCCACTCTCAAAAGCAGCAATAGCTAGTAGTAGTAGTAGTAGACATGCGGCACGATCTCTTTATCGCAGTTGTCTTCGCAGTGTGAAGCGGATCCCGGAACCGGATCATCGACTGGAATATGAAAAATACACTCGTCAAGGATTTCGCGACAAGCGCAAGCTAGTAGAAGGTAGTCGACAGGCAATAGTTGCCCTCGAGGATGCCCGAGAACAATTGGAGCGTATGAATTATTATCATTCCATTCGAGAAGGGAAAGAAGCAGCACGACAGCAACAGCAGAAAGAGAATTCAAAGGACCATATTATGTTGACGGAAAATGTCACCCACATTACTACCAATACTGCAACCACTATTACCCCCACATTATCATCACCCACAATAAAAATGATCCACACTTGGCTGGAAAAAGCCTTGCCTCAACTTTCCGATCCAGACAAAAATCATTATACGACGTGTTTGCTGGAAGATGGATTTGATTCCATGGACTTGCTACAAAAGGATCTGGTGCCAGGCCAAGACCTTGAGTTTATGAAAAAAGGACACCAGAGAGCCATTCGTAGGACTTATTATATTGAAAAAGAAAATGGAATGGACAGAGTTTGACTCTTGTGTCTTGATGAAAAAAATCGCCAACGCAGGAAAAGAATTCAATCTACGTACGATGCATGAAGTGAACATAATAGGCGGCCAATGGAGTGAGCGAATCTGTCTTGCTTGGCATATACCTCGGAACACGTTGCCGAGCTGCAACCCATCTGGAAGTACTACGCGCTAGGTAATCTATACCATCAAGATCATTCCAAAAGCACCTACCCGAATTGAAGCAGGCATAGATACGGAAGTGTGCCGTTCGTTTGAAATGATTTCTACTAACGACCGCTCCAACTTCATGGCTGGCAATACTAATTCATTTGCCGAATTCAGACGACAAATCCATAACAGTCACCCATAATTATTAGCATCTCAAACATTCATGAGTCCATTGTGCAGTACTGGTAGGATGCTGCCATGCTATTAGATATGAGGTACTTGTAGTGAGCCTGCAGTAGAACTGCTACCACTAGGTAGTAAGAAGCTCAGGCTAGTGAAGTTGCTACGGCAGAGACATCTACTAGTAGGTAATGAATGCACTGAAGCAGCTATTCATTTTGTAACACAGATACCGAAATGTAGTCAAAGATGTCATTAGCAAAAGGGGGATCTTTTCCAGTGCCGAATGATTGCATTTCTCATCTTTTTTCTACTTTTGGCGTTTATCTTGACTGCGAAGCTTCTTCATTTCGTCTGCATTTAAAAGGCACAAAAACTATATCTATAATGCTTTTTACAAGTCTATGTACATTTACAATTAGTAGGTATTGTATCCCATGATAACTATCATGGGTGTATATTATTCATATATCGGCCAATCCATAACTATCCATTGCCATATCAACACAACCAATGTCATATTCTTGTTCTTTACGAATACGGCGACACACTGGCGGTAATGGGCGAGGTCATCATGCCGGTATTGCGAATGGCAATGGTGGCACCATACCATCCACTCGTGTCGAGGACGGCAGAAAAGGGTCTTGCGGCGCCATCATCATTGTAGACTTGAGCAATTTGACGTGCCTGACCGGGTCCTTCCCACAATTCAATATCGGCTTCAATTGGCATGCCTTGGCTGGTCAATTCAATCAAGACTTGTTGGACGCCATGACCGACAGTGAAGGTCTTTAACGATCCACCTTGGACGGTGACGGGTGGGGACGCATGCTCCGTCGACCGTCCACGATAGGGTTCAGTAGACACTCGGCCATGACCGGGAACTTGCTGGACATGTGCGCGCATTGGAAATTCCATGGGCCCAATGTTGCGCACCGACATGCTGTGGGGCTGACCTGCTCGTGGGTGCACAATGGTTTGAAAGGGACGGGCGTGTCCGTCTTGGGAAAAGACACGTACTTTTTGGGGCGTATTGCCGGGTCCTTCCCACAATTCAAATTCGCCTTCGAGAGGCCGTCCGTCCGTTTGCATGGTAATCAACGTGGGGGCTCCTTGCCGGCCCGTAAAGGGATCGGACGACCACGTATTCCGAGATCCGCCTTGCACGGTTCCACCACTAATGGAGGTGGCACCCGAAAAATCATCGCGAAAGACACCTTGTTGTTGACGATGACGTCCAGGACTGTACATTTCATGAGGGGAAATGCGCATGGCACGTTCATCCAATTGACCCGTACGAGGATTGTAGCGTTGCATGGAACCCGAACCGGTAGGCCGAGCTGTATATCGTGCCAAATTGGAAGCCCCGCGTTCCCGAAAGCCCACCGAGGGCATGTTGTCACTGGGCATGACGGCTTCATTTTGTACTAAACCTGGAGGGGGTCCTTCAATATTGACATTGTTGGACCCCACTCGTCTGTCCCCATTGATACTGTCCATATACCCAGAGTACAATTCTGTCTTTCGAGCCACATTATTGGAGCGAGGGACGACAAAGGCTTCCGCGAAAGATGTGGACCAGGAACCATAGTTGCTGCTGCTGCTGCTGCAGCTGCAGACCAACCAAACAAGGGAAACCGAGATAAGCTTCGACATGGCGGATGGAGTAAAGGAAGTAGCCATCTTTACGGTCCTATCTGTCACTGTTTCTGTTTCTCTTACAAGAAAGTAGTAAACGTATGGATTGTATTCTGTTGGTTCTAGTAGAATATAATGTCAGTGGCACCGCGCCAGCTAGCTCGTAGTAGTGCAGTAGTTGCAGAATTGCTATCTATGCTAGCTAGCTAGGAGCGTAGCATTTATTCTCTTTTGCCCTATTGCCTATCTACAGTATTCTCGACATAAGCAACAACAGATGGCAAAGAAGAAATGGGTCGACGTGGTATCTCACCACGTACTGTAAACATGATACCAATTGCCTCCCCCGGCGGTCGTGGCGTCAACGATTAACATGGGGACTGCTCAAACGTGGATAAAAAAGAGAGACAGTGTGCTCCTTCTCAAAATGGATGTATTTTAATAGGAACGCACACCTTGTCTCAAAATATGTAGGATGACTGACGTCATCAAAAGATCATCATACATTCAATACAGTTGTCACGCACTTTGGTGGCATCGTATCCAAATCATTGGATATTGTGCATGATCGATTGTCCTGTTAATAGCTAGCTAGCTATGCTATTTAGCTTGGCGACTAGCTAGTAGCTTGCTTGTTGAGCTACCGACGCATGTCATAGATTTTCATCACCAGAGTCGTTTAATTAATTGCTTTTGATCTGAGCTTGCTGTTTGAAAAAACAAAGAAGACTTTTGTATTGACATTCTCGATAAAGAAGGAAGCAATTTCTTTTGGAAGACGAGGGGCGCTACTTGCAAGTTGAGCCAACCCGTTACCCGTCCATACTTGAGGCAGGCAACTCTTGAGGAATATTTTCCGTCCCAACGTCGATGCCTTGGTGTCAACATTTTTCATCGTGCTTGACAACAGACAACAACAATGGCGTTCTACCAACCCCTGCTTGATTTCCTCATCGGCAAGACTCTGTATACAGGGGAAGGTATTATCCTTGGCCAAGCCCTGAGTGGGGCGTTGGCGATCAAGGGCGGCCCAAATAAAGACGGAAAACTGCACTGGTTTCATGCGTTTGTGCTATCCGTTCTAACAGGTTTCTCGGGGGGTCTTTTCAACGTCATGTGGATGGGCAAGGTAAGAAAACCCAGAAGAAACGAGTGCATGGCACATACATCATCTATCAAAGTTTGTAATTGGAGCTGACATTTCTCCTCTTCTCTACGAAAACCCTTTCGCCAATTTGATTTTTAAACCAAAGACTACA
>Ga0163144_10021180_pt1 | contig 12932 bp, 11 predicted proteins | sample OliLak19BULKMAT1_FD_123175 | JGI IMG/M metagenome (GOLD analysis project Ga0163144, IMG submission 123175) | Freshwater microbial mat bacterial communities from Lake Vanda, McMurdo Dry Valleys, Antarctica - Oligotrophic Lake LV.19.BULKMAT1 | ecosystem: Environmental > Aquatic > Freshwater >...
AGATCGGTGAGGAGGAGCTGGATGGATTCGGTCTTGAGGATTGCCAGCGCCTCGCTGTTGTTAGATGCGGTATAGACCTCGAAATCCTCATCCAGCGCACTCCGCAGCCCTTCGCGGGTGGCGCGTTCGTCGTCAACGATGAGGAGGGTGGGGAGCATGTGGCTTTAAAAATTCAAATCTCAAATTTCAACCTTCAAGGGAAGAGGATGGATCAGTCTGGTTGGAAGCCGCTTCATAGGGTCAATGTGACGCATCATATCGCCACGATCTCACGCGTCAATCGTCGGCGAGGGCAGCAGCCTGGGGCTTGGGGCGGTGTGGGGGAGGTGGATGAGGATGATTGTGCCCTGCTCCGGCTGGGACTGGATCTCGATCTCTCCGCCGTGCTCGCGGATGATGCGGCGGACGATGAGGAGGCCGAGGCCGGTGCCGGAGGATTTGGTGGTGCGGTATGGCTCGAAGAGGCTGCCCATCTGCTCCGGGGGGATGCCGGTGCCGTTGTCCGAGATGGAGATGAGGAAATCGGTTTCCGTGGAACGGGTGCGGATCTCGATCACGCCGCCCTCGCCGGGGATTGCCTGGTAGGCGTTGCGCAGGAGGTTATAGAAAACCTGCTGGAACTGGTCCGGATCAATCAGCGCGGTGGGGAGTTTCTCGGAAAGGTCGAGATCGACGCCGATGTTGCGGGAGGCGATTTCCGGCTCAAGCAAGGTCAGCGTCTGGTGCAGGATCGCATTCAGGTCGCGCGATTCCCGGCGGGGGGTGGTGGGGCGGACGGCGTTGAGGAACTGCTTGAGGATCGTATCCAGCCGCTGGATTTCCTGGCGGGCGGTTTTCAGGTGCTCGTTGAGGCCTTTCCTGTCCCCGGCGGAAAGCTTGCGGATCTTCCGCTCGAGAAGCTGGAGATGGATGTCGAGGGAGTTGAGCGGGTTGCCGATCTCATGTGCCACCCCGGCGGCGAGCAGGGTGAGGGCGTTGAGCCGCTCCGATTCCAGGTTCTCCTGGGTTTCCGCGTGGGTGGAGGTTGTGTCGCGGATGAGCATGACGTGCCCCAGCGGCAGCTCATGGTTCTTCGGATCGTCGATGGGGGAGAGGTAGAAATTCAGGCGGCGGTGCTCGGGGTAGAAGATCTCGATGTCGCGCGAAACCGCCTGGTTGGCGGTGCCGAGCGAGAGATTCTCGATGCCCCTGATTTTCGATGAGATTTTCTGGCCTAGCGAATCCGACGGATCGAGCCCGAAAAATTGGCAGGCGGCGCGGTTCAGGAACATGATCTTGCCATCGGGGTCGAGGATGATCAGCCCCTCCTGGAGCGCCTCGAAGACGTTTTCAAGGAATCCCTTTTCCTGGATCAGGCGGGTGACGATCTGCTGGATCTCGCCCGGCTCGACGCGATCGATCCGTGCCACGAGCTTTTCTAGGAATCCTGATTTCACCGGCGCAAGGATATGGTCATTGTTGTAAATCCCAACTCAAATAGTGAGGAGCCGGGTTTAGACGCCTAATTCCGAGAACGCCTCCACCAAAGGGCGGCCTTGGGAGAGGATGGCGAAATCGTCGTAGGGGACTTTTTCGGCGGGAGGCCAGAATTTCCGTTGGGTGATTTCGGAGGTGATCCAATCGGCGCAGGCTTGCGCGGAGGCGAGGTCGCTATCCGAAAACGTGTCCCAGGTGGTGAATTTCACGTGATCCTCGGTTTTCCCGAGGTGGATGTAACAGGGGATGGGGATTTTCGGGCCGGCTTGTTTGTCCAGGCTCAGGGCGAGGGCGTAGAGGGGGAGCTGGAGGTTCTGCCAGATGAAATCGGCGGGCTTGCCCTTGGGGTCGAGGCTTGTGTGGAAAGCGGGGGCGTCCTCCGGGATGTGTGCCGGGATCTTTGTGGCGGCGGTGATTTTCCGTCGGTGTTCTCCTTCCACGCCCTTTTTCACATCGCCCGTCTTGTAGTCGATGACGCGGACTTGGCCGGTCTCGCGGTGGCGGTCGATGCGGTCGATCTTTCCACGGATGATGAGATCGCCGGAGGGGATTTCGAATTTCCGTTCGACGGCTATCACTTCCCAGCCATCCGCTGCGGCTTCCGCCTGGCGCGCGGCGAACCATTCGAGGCGTTGCCGGATCGCGTGGGTCTGGATGCGGATGGCAAGCGGGGGATGTTTCCCGAACTCACGGAAGATCACGGAATCTAACATCGTTTCCAGGCAGGCGGTGAGTTTCGCAGGGTCGGCGAGCTTGTTGGCATCGGGATCGTTGCCCCAGTTCTCGACAACGAGATGGGTGATGTTGCCGAAGTCCCGGGCATCCATTTCCCGCCGGTCGGGATCCGTTTCGGACATGCGGACGAGGTGCTTGAGGTAGAAGCGGAACGGGCAGGCGAGGTAGTCGCGGAGCGAGGTTACGCCGAAGTGTTCGGGTAGCTCGATGTGAGGGGGCTGCCATTCGAAATCGCGTGTCCAGATGAGATCGGCCTCCGGTGGCTCGATCTCGCGGAAAAGGTTACGCACCGTGCCGGCGAGTTCGCTGCGGGGCACCTGAAGGAGCAGGCGGGAAGGCAGGTAGGGCTCGCCGCCCGCTCCGTTCTTGCCGCAGATCAGGTGGGCGGATCCGGCGGTTTTCCGCATCATCAGCATGGCATGGAGCAGGTAAGCGTCACGTGAGTGGCGGTCGGAATCGCGTATGAGGCCGAGGATTTTACGGGTGTTTTCGGAAAGCCATGGCTCGCCGCCTGAGCGGGAAGGGACGAAGGTTTCGTTCATCCCGCAGATGACGAGGTGTGCTCCGGGCTCGAACAGCAGCTCGAGCCAGCCCTGGACATCAATGACACGGTCGGCGGGCGGCTGGGCGGTGGGTGCGGGGAGTTCGGAAAGCAGGATCTGCAGCCAGAAGATGTTGTTGCGATTGATCCTGGCCAGGACCGGTGAGGCCGCAGCAAGAAAGTCGTCGATCCGGGAGATCAGGGCGGCGGATGCGTCGCCGTCCGTGCCCAGTTCGCGGAGGTGGGAGGTGATCGCTTCGGGAAACGCCGATCTGAGGAAATGATCCCGGCGTGCGGAAAGTGACGCAACGGCGGCATGCAATGCGACCCGGTCTTCGTCATCGGAGCCTTCGAGGCGGTGCAGGATTTCCTGCGGTTCGATGGTCGGATGCCAATTCCTGAGCTTGTTGAGCGCGATGAGTTTCCCGGCGCGTTTTCCGGAGATGAGCGTGGAGGATTCCGGCAGGGAAAGCAGTGCGGCGAGATGACGGGAGGAGGCTTTTGAAAGCCAGTTTTTCCATGCACCCAGCCAGCGGACGAGGGCAGGGGGCGGCTGGGCGGATGCGGGATGGAAGGCCGTCCAGCCGTTCTCCGTGAAGACCCTGGAGAGGACAGCTCCGGCATGTTCGTCGGCGCTCCCGAGCGCGATGTTGGAGGAAGCTGCGCCTGTGGCGGAAGCCGCATGCAGCGCCGCCATGGCCTGCGCCGGCGGGTCTGCGGTGATGCTGACATTCACATGGCATGGAAGCTCGCGCGTGGCCCAGGTATCCAAGGGCAGACCGAGGGGGGAGAAATTCTCAGCTTCGGATTCAGGCGCCGCGATCAGGGCTGTGACTTCTCCCGGGAAATTCTCCAAAGCTTCGAGCAGGCATGCGGGCATCTCGGTGATTCCGGCGAGGACGATGCGGCGGTGATGTCCGGGAAGCTTGAAATCATCGCGGAGCTTTTCGGTGCGCGAGGTGAATCCCCACGCGGCAAGCCGCCTCTCGGCCAGTGTCTCAAGCTTCGCGAGATCCACCCAGCGTGCGGCTTCCGGGGTCGATGCCATGAATTTTGATGCGGAGAAAAGGTTGTGGAGGCGATCCTGCAGGCTGGTGCGCAGGGAGACGAATTCGGATGCCATTGAAACGGCCCATACGGAGGAGCCGTCGCCGCTTGCCGGAGCCACCGGGAACAGCCCGGAATAATTTCCCCAATCCGCAATCGATTCCATGGTCTCGATCCAAGCGAGTTTTTCCAACCACGGGGGAGCCACTTTAGGATCGTCAATGTGCAGCAGTGCGCCGGGCGTGGTGACGTCTGGTGAGAGGAGAGCGCCTGCCTCCGCCGCGAGGAACTCCCGCAACATCCGCCCGCTCTGCCCGGTCGGAACGACAAGCAGCGTTTCCGCCAGGACATCACGATCCCGGAGCAGGTGGGATGCGAGCTTTGGCAGGAAAGGGGAGTCGTATCCTAGGAAAACGCGGCTGGACATGGCTTTCCGGAGTCAGGGATTTCAGCGGATCGCATCGATGAGCGGCTTGGCGAATTTCCGGACCGCCGCAGCGGGATTTTCCGGGTTCAGCTCCACCTGTTTCACGATCGCGGAGCCGACGATGATCCCGTCCGCTGATTTCGCAACGAGCGCCGCCTGCTCCGGATTCGAGATCCCGAAGCCGACGCAGACCGGCACATCCGTATGCGCCTTGATCGCAGCAACCTGCGCCGGGATCGTCTCCGCCGGGGCCGAGTGGCCGCCGGTCACGCCGCTGCGGGAAAGGGCGTAGATGAAACCCTCCGCCTGCGCCGCAAGCATCTTCACGCGATCCGGTGGGGTGGAAGGCGCGATCAGGCGGATGTGGGAGAGGCCGTGGTTTTCCGCCAGCTCCTTGGAAAGCTCCGCCTCGTCAGGCGGCAGATCCAGCAGCAGCACCCCGTCCGCCCCGGCGGCAACCGCGTCGGCCTGGAATTTCGCGAAGCCGTAGGTGAAGATCGGGTTCAGGTAGGTGAAAAGCACGATGGGTGTTTCCGTGTTCGTCTCGCGAAACGCGCGGATCAGCTCCAGCGTCCGCTTGGTCGTCATCCCCGCCTTGAGCGCCCGGTCCGCCGCCATCTGATTCACTATCCCGTCGGCCAGCGGATCGGAAAACGGCATCCCCAGCTCAATCACATCCGCCCCGATCTCCGCCAGCGTGTGCATCACTTCCAGCGAGAGGTCAAAGCTCGGATCGCCAGCCGCCACATAGGCGATGAATGCTTTCCGGCCATTGGCTTTCAGGGAGGCGAACGTATCGTCGAGGCGCATGCGAGGGAGGGTAATCCCCGTTTCCGAAACTTGAAGCGCTAAAATTCTGGGCGTGGGCAAGCGAGCCGCGTGTAGGTAGGTGAAGACCCCATAGCGGATTGCAGGAAAGCACGTGATGATCATCCTGCATGGCCGAAATAAGATGGAATCTGACACGGCTTCGCGCACACATTATGAAACAACCATCATGCATTCCTTTCCGCGTGTTCGACGCTGTTCGCCAGTTGTCAACAGGATCGCGTGTTGCGCCCAACAGGAGCGATCAACTTAAGTCCGCTTTGCCCGCTGGGGCTGGATTGATGGGAGTGGCATAAGTGAAAACCCGTTGAAATATCCAGTTATGCACCACCTCCGCTCCAGTTCATGTGTCATGCGATTCAGGCTTACGGCATTTCTGACGTTGGCAAATTTCCTGCTGGCAGCAATCGCCGCAGGCATGCTGATCCACTCGATGATCACCGAGAGCCGACCAATGGCGCTGGCCGGAACCGCGCTGATGACCTTCTGCATGCTCCTGGTTATCCTTCAGTGGGTGGCAGCGGGCTGCGTCGCGTGCCCATTGTGCCATACTCCGGTGCTCGCCCCGAAAAGCTGCATGAAACACCGTCGGGCGCAGAGGCTTCTAGGAAGCCACCGGCTTCGGGTGGCTTCCTCGGTTATGTTCCGAAACCGTTTCCGCTGCCCCTATTGCAATGAATTCACAACCATGGAACTCAGGGAAACGATCCAACGCCCCAGTTACCAACGCTCGCATGTCGATTGACATGCCCTCCCCCGCAACATTCGCCGCGGGTATGGGATGATATCAGAATGCTACCACGAGCAATTCAGACCGCATTCATCCGCCACAGGGTGAAGTTGAGGAAAGCTGCAAAAGCCGTCCAAGCCAGATAGGGGGCAAGCAACCACCCGGCCGGTTTGCTGACTTGGAAAAAACCCCGCATCGTAAGCAGGATGGCAAGCCACAGCAGGATGATCTCCGCCAACGCCCAGCCTAGTTCATGTGCCCCGAAGAAAATCGGCGTCCAAGCTGCGTTCAGGGCAAGCTGGATGAAATAAAAGATCAACACCCGATTCCAGCCCTCGCGTTTCCAAACCAACCAGGCGGCCACGGCCATCAGCAGGTAGAGCAGAGACCAAACCGGGCCGAAAATCCATGCAGGCGGATTCCATGCGGGCTTGTCGAGCGCGGCATACCACAGATCGGGCTTTGCGAAAACTCCAAGCAGCGGGGCGCAGAAAGTGATCAGGACGAAGCCTGCAAGGCCCAGTGCTTGGCGAGCGGTCGATCGGGATTCGTTCATGGGAAACCATACAGGCTTATGGGGAAATGAAACGGAATGGTTTTGATGGATTCAAATGGTTGCCCGGCGACTTCTCCACACCGACTCAGCGGATGAAAGTTGAAAGCAGGCCGATGGCGGCCTTGATCGAGGCGAGCGATGCGGTCTCTTCGGCGGTGTGGTAGCCGGTTGTGGGGATCTGCAGGGTGGTGCCGTTGATCTGCCCCCCGCTGGCCGCAACGAGCCTGCCCAATTCGGTTCTTCCTAGAGATGACGGCTTCTCACGGAGGAGGTTCTGCTGCTCGATCCATTCATCCTTGAAAGTGTGGGAGATCCCCAGCATATCGCAGCGGTTGGCGATCTCCTCGGTGAACCGCGAGTCGAATTCTGCGGACGCGTCCTTTTTTCGGAGCACCAGATCCTGCTCCCCGGCCGCCTCGCGTGTCGGGTAGGGGCTGGTGTCCAGCACTAACAGGCGCTTGGTCGAAATCCCTTCCCTCTGGAACCATGCCAGCGCATATCGCCAGCTCCTGCCCGCCTCTTCCTGCGCTGTGAACAGCGCGGTGCCTTTGAAGCCGATGCGGTAAAGATAAATGATCAGTGCCACGCTGACGACATTGTCGAGCTGCGCGGAAATATGGCTATCCGTGAGGCCAAGGCGATCCAGGAATGCCACAGGTGTCCCCGGCTCAAGGTAATCCAGCCCTTCGAGTTCGAAGATCAGGTTCGAGCGCTTCGGGCACAGATAGCCCAATGAGATGGTTCCCTGGCCGATGTAGGTGCCCGTGTAGGGGAGATGCGCCTGCACCCGCTGGCCGGTGAAGCGGTCGGCGATCGTCGCCATCATCTGCTCGGATACTGAATCGCCCGTCAGCTCACCACGGTTGCCTGCGATGAATGCCGCATACTGGAACTCGTTGGGCCCGGTGCAGACCAGCCCGTTCCTATCGATGTGGGCGGAGAGGATCACGCTCTCCGGTTCGCTCCCGCGCGCCACGAGGATGCCGCTGTGGCGCTCGACGGAGATGTCGATTTCCTCAAGCTCCCTACGAATTACCCGGAAAAACGAATCCTCCGCGCCCACCACGGAAGGCTCGCGGATCAGGTGGCGCAGGGTGATCAGGAAAGCGGAAAGGTCGGCGGTCGGTGACGGATGCATCTGGTTGCGGGACAATTAGCAGGAAAACGCACCGGGTGCGCAGGGGAAAATCCGACTATTCCGTGGTGACAACAAACGCGCTTTTGTCGGCGGCAAGCAACAGGATCCCGATTTTCCCGGTTTCGTCCGGGAAATATTCGTTCTTCGCAGCAGAAACCTGCCATGTGTTCGGGGTTTCCGGTTTTTTCAGGAATGTGATCTTGGCCGCAGCATCGATGATGTTCCGGGTGATGGGAAACACCTCGCAAGCTGTGGGATCCACATGGGTATTTTCCGGAAGGGTCAGGGAAAGCGAGATGGCATCGCCATCCACGGCAGCGCGTAGGCTGGAGCCGGGGATGGGCTTGGGAAGTTTGGAATATGCCACCGCGACAGATCCGGGATCACTTTCCGGCAGGACTGAGACTTCCGTTTTCCCGGGCACACAGGAATCGTCGTTGCAGGCGAGCCATTTCAGTGTGGCACGGAGCGCAGGCAGCTTGCCGCCGAAGCCGGAGGGTGGCGTGAGTGTGACAGGAAGGAAGAACTCGCCCTCATGGCAGAAACTGACGAGGCCGCTCACTGTAATCCGCTTCGGAGCCGGGTATTGGATTTCGCCTGCTTTCCATCCTTCTGGAAAATCCGTATCCAGGGAAAAAGGCGTCCCCACTGCGCCGGGATTTTCCCAGTAGGTATGCCAGCCTTCCTCGACTCTCACCCGGATCGCGGTGCGCACGGGTTCCCCGCCAATGACTTCGCTTTTTTCAGTAACCCATGTTGCGCCCGCATGTCCTTGCGCCTCCACCATTGCAACGGGAAGAAGACATGCCAGTAAGAGGATAAGCCGTTTCATGCCGGGATATTGTATGAGGAAACACGGCCGCGCAAGGGTCGGTGATGGCAAGGATTCTTCGGAGAGGAGCATGAGTCCAAGTGCAAGGCTGGAGATTCCGTCCTTCAAACCGGAAATCCTACGAGGGGAATTTCTTTTCGTTGTTTTCCTGCGGCTCCGATGTGCGCTTTGTCGGCCAATGATTTTTTTGCCATGGTCAGGTCACCGCTCCAGCAGCACCTCATCCCCCAGTATCACCAGATCCACCCTTCCGCTGAGCGTCTTGTCGAGGAAGGGCGTGTTCTGGGATTTGGACTGCATGAAATCCTTGGTGAATGTGGTTGTTGCCCCGGTGTTGAAAAGGGTGAGGTTGGCGTGCTGGCCCTCCTCGACGCACGGCACCTCCAGCGACATCAGGCGGCGGGGTTCGGCGGAGTATTTCCGCACCAGGGTGTCCCAGCCGAATTTTCCGGGCTTGATGAAGTGGTGGTAGAGGGAGACGACGGCGGTATCGAGGCCGGTGATGCCGTTGGGTGCGGAGACGAAGTCCTGGGATTTCTCAAAGGGGGTGTGCGGGGCGTGGTCGGTGGCGATCATGTCGAAGGTGCCATCGAGCAATCCTTCTAACAGCGCGTCGTTGTCCGCCTTGGTCCGCAGCGGCGGGTTCATCTTGTAGTGGGTGTCGAAGTCGCCGATGTCCTCGTCGGTGAAAAGCAGGTGATGGGGCGAGACCTCGGCGGTGACCTTGACGTCGCCGCGTGATTTCCACCAGCGTATCGTCTCCATGCCCATCTTCGAGGAGACGTGCTGGATGTGGATGTGTGCGCCGGTCGCGTGGGCGAGGCGGATGTCGCGGTCGATGATGATTTCCTCCGCGCATGCGGGTGAGCCGGAAATACCGAGCCTGTAGGAAACCGCGCCGTCGTTGAGCGCGCGCGGGCCGGCGAGTTCCGGGACTTCGCAGTGGGAGGCGAAGAACATGCCGAACTCTGAGGCGTATTGCATCGCACGGTAGAGGATGGAGGAGTTGATCGTGGTGTCGCCGTCGTCGGTGAGCATTTTCACCCCCGCCTCGCGCATCCCGTCGATGGCGGCGAGTTCATTTCCTTCCCGGCCTTTGGTGACGCAGCCGGAGGTGAAGATGGGGATGCGGGAGTTCCTTTTCCCCGATTCCAGGATTGTCCTGACCGATGCGCCGGAATCAAGGGAGGGGGAGGTGTTGGGCATCATCACGATGCCGGTGATCCCGCCGTTGATCGCGGCCTCGGAGCCGGAGGCGATGTTTTCCTTCTGCTCGTGGCCGGGTTCGCGGAAATGCACGTGGGCGTCGAAAAATCCGGGGCAGAGGACGCCGCCCTTGCAGTCGATCGTGCGGGTGTGATCCGGCGCGGCAATGCCCTGCGCGATCTTCTGGATGATCCCGTCCTGGATGAGGACATCGGCGCTGGGAAGGTCGGGGGAGGCTTCCGATGCGATGCGGGCGTTCTGCAGCAGGAGGTTCATGCCGCAGGTTCTAAACGCTTAACGCGAAACTTTAAACCCCAAATAAGAGGAAGCTTATGGCGGAAAATGGAATCGGCAGACAACCGGGGGGGTGTGTCTGCCGACTCGCTAACCTTTGGGGGGATTTGTTGTTTGTTTTTTGGGGGGATGCCTTTGTGAGGGAGGTGGGGGGAGCCTCTCTCTCGCTGACAAGGGGAGATTGTCACGGAATCGCCACGTTGGGCATAACGCGAACGCGTAGTTTTTGGAAATTTCCGGAAAAAGTTTCGCCTACCGGTCCCGCAGGATCTCGTTGTGATCGCCCATGAGGAGGTTCTTGGGCTTGATCGGCTCATCGGTGTAACCGAAGGCCATGATGGCGACCCGCTCGCCCTTCTTGATGAGGTGCGCGGCACCGCCGTTGATGAGGATTTTGCCGGTGTTGGGCGGGCCTTCGAGGACGTAGGTTTCAAGGCGCGCGCCGGTGGTGATGGAAGCGACAAGCACCTTCTCGCCGGGCCATAGGTCGGCGGCGTCCATGAGATCGCGGGGGATTTCTATGCTCCCCTCATACTCCACATCCGCCTCGGTGATGACCGCGCGGTGGAGTTTCGATTTCAGAACCTCGCGGAGAGGAGGTTTCCCTGAGATGATCTTTTTGAACATTTCGTGGGGAACGAACACCCCGCAGGGCGTGCGAGTCAAGTGGATTAACGGGATTGGGGCGGCGCCCGGAAGGAACGTGGCGGCGGATTGCATCCGCCATGCCAAATTGATTCATGAGCGGCATGGCGGATGCAATCCGCCGCCACAGCGCCGCGCATGTTCTCCTACTGGTATTGGAAACGCACCGCAGAGAGGCTGAACATCGTGGCGGTCTCCACCCGCAGGACGAGGTCTCCGAGGCTCACGGGCACGAACCCGGCGGCGAGCGCGGCTTCCGTTTCCCCAGCAGAGAAATCGCCCTCGGGGCCGATGAGGATTGTCACGGAGCCGAGATCCGGATGCGCGGCGAGTGTTTCGCGGAAATTCTCCGGTTTTCCGATGAGGGAAGCGATGATCTTCAGTTCGGACGGGTCGGGTGTTGAGATCCATTCGCCGAAAAGCAACGGAGCTTCGATCACGGGGATGGTGAACTGAGCGCATTGCTTGCAGGCCTCCAGCGCTGTCCTCCGCCATTTCTCCGCCTTGTGGTCGTCGGGGGAAACGATGGTATGACGCGTCACCAGCGGCTGGATGCGGGAAACGCCCAGCTCCACCGCTTTCTGGACAATCCAATCCATGTTCTTCCCCTTCGGAATCGCCTGTGCGAGGGTGATCTCCGGCAGCGGGTTCTCTTTGGATTCCGCGAGATCCAGCATGAGATCGACCCGGTGCTTGGACACGGAAAGCACCTTCGCCTCCGCGTAATTTCCAAGCCCGTCGAACACCGTGATCCAGTCATCCGCCTTGGCACGCAGCACCTGCGCAAGATGCTTCGCCTCATCGCCCTCCAGGAAAGGGTTTTCCGTCCAGGCGGCGGGCGGGAGGTGGAAACGGTTCATCAGAGTTTCAGGAAAGTCTCCAGCATCTGCTTGCCGTGCTCCGTCAGGATGGACTCGGGGTGGAACTGGACTCCGTGGACGGGATGCTCCTTGTGGCGGAGGCCCATGATCTCGTCCTCCGCCGTCCATGCGGTGATCTCCAGGCAATCGGGCAGGGTCTCGCGCTTCACGATGAGCGAGTGATAGCGGGTGGCCTCGAACGGATCCGGCAGCCCGGCGAAGACACTGGAGCCGTTATGGTGGATCGGGGAGGTTTTGCCGTGCATCAGGCGGTCGGCACGGACGACATCGCCGCCATAGACCTGCCCGATGGATTGGTGACCGAGGCAGACGCCGAGGATGGGCGTCGTCGGCCCGAGCTGGCGGATGAGGTCGAGGGAAATGCCCGCCTCGTTCGGCGTGCAGGGGCCGGGGGAAATGCAGATCCGCTCCGGGGCGAGGGCTTTCACCTCATCCACGCTGAGCGCGTCGTTGCGGAAAATCTTCATCTCCACCCCCAGCTCGCCGAAGTATTGGACGAGGTTGTAGGTGAAGGAATCGTAGTTATCGAGGATGAGGAGCATCTGGCGTGAAACTCTAAATTTTAAACTCTAAACCTCAAGGAAGATATGGGGAGCCACCGGGAAAGGAACCGCGATTTCGAAACCGCGGTTCCTTTCGCGGTTTGCCTGAAACGCAGCGCAAGTGAGCTTTCCAAACCCAAGACCAGCCGCCCCAACAGTGCGGCTACGGGTTCCGGGACGGCATCAAGGTGGGACATCGGAATGCGGATTTGGGGATTGGAAGCAGGCGCTGCAGATGGCGAGGGTTTTCGGCGAGAGGGAGCGGAGACCTGTGGCCAGCCCGGCAAGGCAAGGCAGCCCTTGCTGCGGGCGGCATTGGCAGATCATGCCAGACGCCCCCGGAGCCGCGTTCTCCGGAACGCGAATCCATACGGAGGAAGAGGCGGCTCGCGTTCTGGAGAACGCGGCTCCGTCCCGTCCCTGGCACCTCCGGGGACGAGGCGTGGGTGGTGCGGAAGCTGAGGAAAGAAGCCTACGAGTGCGCCTTGGTTGAACAAGCCCGGAGCGATCTGCGATCGCTCGAATTACCTGTTAGCCGAAGAGTGCCATTGCGCCAAGCTTGCTGTGGGTGTGATTTTTATCGGTGGATGGCTCTTGCAGCAGTTGCCATCCAACTGGTGAAGTTGTCGGTGATAAATACGCATATCACCAGAACCGGAGAGGTCTCACACGAAGCCACGAAGTATTTCCGGTAACATGTAATTGCCATGGTTTTTCCCACTTCGTGCCTTCGTGTGAGTATTCAGCAACTGGCATATTGCTCGCCGCCTGTAAAACACCGCTAAAAATCACACGCGCTTGCTGGCTTCCAAGCCCAACGGGCTTGCGGATGTAAGCCCGGTGTTGGGTAGCATCGCGCAGATACCCCGGGTAGCCTCCGTTTCACTGCGGCAACCCGGGGCTGAAATACGTATCCCCGTTGGGGATGGCTGACTGAAGTCCAATGCCTTTAAGGATTGGTGATCTCGATGTGTTTGACGAGTGATTTCGAACCGGGCGTCTTGGTTTTGGGCCAGTCTTTCACCGGCTGGCGCAGAGTGCGCGGACAGCTCCG
>Ga0163144_10021183_pt1 | contig 12931 bp, 12 predicted proteins | sample OliLak19BULKMAT1_FD_123175 | JGI IMG/M metagenome (GOLD analysis project Ga0163144, IMG submission 123175) | Freshwater microbial mat bacterial communities from Lake Vanda, McMurdo Dry Valleys, Antarctica - Oligotrophic Lake LV.19.BULKMAT1 | ecosystem: Environmental > Aquatic > Freshwater >...
AGACAGCACAGAGCCCGCAACCACAAAGAGTGCGAGAACATGTATGAGCATCACCCACCCGTCCATACGCTCGAAGTTGCTCCAGAACGCCTTAGACGGAAGCACGCCGAGACTGTTTGCGATGGCCATCCATGCCACGAGCCCCGTGAAGACTGCGAGGGTCCACGAGAAGCGCGGACGGTACCTGCGAACCATAAGCGCGAGCACCGCCCATGCACAGAACGCAATCTCTACGAGGATACGGAACGCGAAGTTCTTGCCGGTTATAAAGGGAAAGAACAGATCGTTAGCGACGTATAACGGAAGGAACGGGATAGTGAAGAGCGCGATGATGGCGATCCAGCGGACAACAACTACGGTCGTTTTCATATACATTAACACTATCGCATTACTGCCCTGGATACAAAGCGACTCATGGTCCGTTTCTAGATTCCTGTCAGGACACTTTTTATTCCCCCATCCCGCAGGAGTGGAAGTGCTCGGTTGAAATATCGGTCGTACCGGAGATGAGTATCAAAAGCCTTCCGAGCCTCCTTTTGAGCAGTTCTGTATCCCTGCTCCCCCTTACGCTGATACCAGCGCACAATATAGTCCGCTGCTTCATGCAACTTGGTATGCGGTACTCGAACGCAGATTTGTTCATAGGACACGGCATCAGCGAACGGTAGCACCATACCTGTATCAATCAATACGGGAATGCGCCCAAGGGACAGAGTCTCATAGAAGCGAGATGAGAAGTTTGCGTCACCTTTTGGTGCGAGCACGAAGTCACTCTGAAGTATGTTTTGAATATACTCTGCACGTAGCACTAGTGGATCGTGTTGCGCAGTGTCAATATTCCCAGAGTACGAGTCCCGAAGAATGAAGTGATGCAAAAGGCGAGAATCCTTCGAGAGAACATGCAGTGCTTTTCTCCTGAAGAAAATCCCTCTCTTGTAGACTTGTACGTTTCTATTGATGAGCGAAAGCATATCGATTGCAAGATTCGTACAAACATACTTAATGTGTGTTCGCAGTGCAGGGAATCCGGCATAGCCACAAAAGCTTACGACTGGGAGCTCGGCGTACGGGCGGACGAATGCCGGATTCAACTCTCCCAGGTCTTCAACAAACGGCGCGAAGACTATCTCATTACTCTTCCGCGCTCCCGCGTACTCAGAGCCCTTAAACACAACTACACCCTCAAGGTCGATATGCTCTCGATGGCACAGATCGCCCGCAATGAATACAAGCACTGGTAAGGCATAGGCCCGTGCTTCATTACGGACACCGCGTACATACTCGAGCACCTCACTATTCACCTTTCGTATTGCTTGGGGAATAAGTACGAAATCAGCGTCCTGAACATTATCTGTAAATATATGTTCTAGAGAGAAATCCTTCGGTAAGCGCTTGAAAAGAACGCGCCGCGTATGAGCGGCTTTTCTTCCTTCAGGATCGATGAGTCGTATGTCAGGCGCAGTGCCATGGCGTGGCGCAAGAAAAAGCGTGACGGGCTTCATATGCGCTTAAATATGTAATTGAAGAGAGTCTCGCTCTTCCCTTTCCCGCGCGCATGCCGAGAAATCCTCCTGAAACCGTGTCTTAAGATTATTGATTCTATTTCTTCTCCGCGTGGCTCTGAGAGATCAATTTCGATGAGGACGGATTGTAATGTAGGGAGTGCGAGTGTGGTACGTGCACCTTCTAGAAGCTCATATTCCCCACCATCAACATCTATCTTCAGGAACGTTGGCGCTGGCATTTTGAGGATACTACGAAGGTCGTCGAGGGTCATGCTTGGGACCTCAAGGCTCTTCATGCCTGCTACGGAAGACCTGGAGACGGTGTGCTTTGCGGCGCCTGATTCGAGGCTAGAGAAGTTAAAGGTAAGGAAGCCATTTTCCGCTCCGAGCGCGACGAAGAGAGGCGTTATGACCTTCTCACGTGTATTTAAGAGAATGTTCTCTGAAAGAGTAGCGAACGTGGCGTAGCCTGGCTCGAAACTGTACACCCTTCCCTGCTCTTTAATCAATGATGCCGGTATGAGCGAATACGCCCCAACATTCGCTCCGATATCATAGAATACTGCTCCAGGAAGCGAATGTTGCCGCAGCCATTCGACCGTCTCAGGCTCTTTACGGCACGAGTGGAGCCGCTGCTGGTCACTGTCTCCATGGAGCGCGAGCGTTATCTGTGAATCGGACCAATCGAGTCGGCCGGTGGCTGGCGGAAAGAATGCGTGGAGCGCATGACGGAGTCTCCCGGCAATCGCCATATAATTATCGAGACCAGGTCAGTGCCTCTACCGGCAGAATGGTATCCGCTTCAATATCTATAGCAGCAATAGTACCAACAACCTGGCTAAGGCGCCGAGGATTAATACCGGTGCCTGGGCTCTTAGTTATCAGATCTTCGGTCTTAATGCGCTCTCCCTTTTTAATATCTCTGGTGGCAACAATGCTTTTCCCTAACTTTTGCAAGATTGCTGTCTCTCCTTCATGAAGGCGTTTTTTTGAGGAACCAAGTACGACTTCAATTCTTCGTATCGCACCGGACATTTCCTTAAATTCCACGGGATTTATAGACATGTGGTGATCGGAACCCTTCATCTCTTTATCGAGAGTAAAGTGGCGCTCTACTGTACGGGCACCTAGTGCGATGGACACAATCGTTGGAAGTATATCCGGTTCATGGCCGGAGTACCCCACCGGCACCGGTGCATACCTTTGTTTGAGGACACGCACCATATTGAGATCAATAGCATGGTCTGGGGTCGGGTAAAGCGACGTGCAGTGATTCACTACCAGGAGCGTATTATGCGCAAGGATAGTCTCTATCGCCCTATCTATCTCTTCAAGCGTCGATCCCCCCGTTGACAGCAGCATTGGCTTTCCTTTCTTGGCAACGTATTCAAGTAGAGGATGATTCGTCACATCAAAGGATGCGATTTTATAGGCATGGACGCCGATTGACTCAAGCTCGTCAGCGCTCGTCTTGTCGAACGGAGTCGCAAAGAACACGAGTCCGAGATTCTCCGTAAAGTCTTTGAGCTCACGATACTGTTCGATAGAAAGCTCCTGATTAACGCGGTGCTCGCGGTAGGTCTTACCGAAGGAGCGAGGATTATCGTACGGCATCTCTTTCATCTCCTTAGAAAGGAGTTCGTCCACATTCCGCTTCTGAAATTTCACCGCATCAGCCCCAGCTTCTTTTGCGGCAAGAATAGTATTCTTAGCGAGCTCGAAGTCGCCATTATGGTTGTTACCAATCTCAGCGATGATAAACACCGGCGTCTCGTCGCCTATCCAACGGTCCTGCACCTTCACGCGCGGTCGGGCGGCATTGAAAAAACGTCTAAGACTGTCGGTGAATGAGGATGGTATAGGCATGATAATCAGAGGATACTCCTCTCTATAACATTATTCAATGGCTAAGAGTTCCGCCTTACCCCTCATAAAGGCGCCTCGGAAACCCGATCTCAATCTCGCTCAGCGTCGTTGTGGGGAGCCCGCCGTCAATCTCCTCGCCGTACTTCTCTTCGCTTCTAACACGGTCGTTGAATACTGGATTAGAAACCTCAAACATGACGAGATCTTCGAGCGCGGTCTCGCGGTGCACCGCACCTGGCGGAATATGGAGTGCATCGCCCGGGCCGAGTTCTTTCTTCACGATAGTGCCGTCTCCTGGATCGTATTCGAGCATAAGCTTGCCGGAAATAATATATCCAGCCTCATCCTTTACCTGATGAAATTGCAGGCCGCCGCGTGCGCCTTTCTTGTATTTCAATAACTTGCCGGTATACAGATTGGTATGCACGACGAGCACTTCCTCTCCCCATGGACGCTCCCATGTTTCCAGATTAAGAATCTCTACACTTTGCTTGTTTGCCTTCATATTTAATGCTGATTATTTATAGCGTTGTTCATGACCATTGCTACCGATAAAAAGAAACCAAATTGTCACTCATCTGTCTAATTTAGAATAGTAAGCTTTTCGTGAATAATCAGGGATTGGTCTTAAGAAAAGATTGCAATGACCTAATTTCGGAAGTGTGCTTTTAATCAGGGCCTGAGTTTCTCCGTCAGGAAGTATCTGAAATATCTCGTACCCAAGCGATACCACCTCATCAAGGAAATCCTCAGGGGCAAGTTTCGCTGCATACTCTATCGTACAGGGAATCTTTGGCATATTCTTCAAGACCTCAATTTCCCCACCCTCAACGTCTATCTTCGCGAAATCAACTAACGGCAGGGAGACTACGTCCACCTCTTCAACAGGTTCCCATTCTTTAAACATGAGGGAGTTCCGACCGCTTCCGGGCCTCCCGTACAAGGTCATCCTCCCGGGCTTTCCCACAGCAGAGTGAAAGTGTGTTACGTTCTTTCCTGAAACTCGGGAAAGTCTCTCGTAGGAAATTATATCGGGCTCGTAAGCTATTACTCTGCCATTTTTTCCAACGAGCATGGAAAAGAGGAGGGTGAAGAACCCTACATTTGCACCAACATCAGCCACCTTCATTCCAGGCTTTATGTTTTTCTTAAAAAATGCGACAGTCTCGGGTTCATGGGGATACAATAGTTTGATTGGCTTCCATCCATATAGCCAGCCTCCGTATGAAGGTATCGGAAAAGAGACCTGGGAGTTTAGGAGATTATAAATTATATTTTTAATACGCTTCATAATGAGCGTAATTTTAGCAATTCCGTAGCGACAAGGAAATCTATTTCCGTATCAATGTCGACCGCTTCATGTTTTGGTATCTCGTAGTACCGTACCTTCTTTCCCGCCATCTCTCGCTTCTCAACCAATGTATTCCACCGAAGTGCAATCACGTCCACGTGCTGGTATGCCTGTGGGAACGACTGGCGCGGCAGGTTATGAGCATCCTTAAGACCTGTATATTCCTCAGAAAGGAACGGTTCAAGATAGTCGCCGTTCGTACGCCAGAGCTTGTAAGGGTGCTTAGAGGCCGGGACAACCGTCCTTGACGAGGACGCGTCAGGGTCGTCAAGAAGCACATCAATGCAACCGTCGATATGATCGGGAGTACAGAGCGGCGAGGTTGGTGGAAGACGCAGGATGATATCTGCCTTCCACTCTTCATTCTCTGCCAACCATACGGCAGCGTGATGCAGATAATCGAAATCAGGGACGCTGTCTCCTGAGAGATTGTCCGGACGCATGAACGGCGTCTCTACCCCATGTGCACGCGCGAGCGCGGCATACGCCTCTGAATTAGTCGACATGATCATTCGCGGTGCATACTTCGATGCTTTTCCTGCCTCAGCAATCCAGGCGAAGAGCGGCTTATCCAAAAGCAGACGAATATTCTTGTCGGGAATCGACTTCGATCCGGACCGTGCTCCAATGACACCGAGGACTTTTAGTGGGTGTTCCATAGCGGCATACTAGCAGATTCCTACGGAGGAAGCGCCGCAAGTACCGCTGTACCCATCCGTTCTCCAGAGTGGCCGTCCCTTCTATGGAGGAATCGCCGTGCAAGCTCCTCCCGCTCTCGCTGAAGATGCGTAGGGTCGTCCATGCATGCCTTCATGGCAGCGATAAGCTCGTCGTGACTACGCACGAACGGCGTAGCATTGAGTGCGAGAAGGTTGCGATAATGGTCTCGCTCATAGATCGACGTGATGGACTTCCAGTACGGTACCTGATGGCCGCCATCATACCCAATGATAATTGTGGGCCTACCCACCGCTGCCGCATCAAGCGCGAGCGTCGAGTCAGTCACTACAAGTGCATCGCTATGGCAAAGTTCGTTCGCGAGATGCTCAATATCTTCCCTACGAAAGGTCCACGAGAACTGGTCCGTACTACCACTATCAATACTGAATCCGCGTTTCGCGTTGAAATACGTGCCAGGACGTTCCATACGTATGTGTGCGAATTCTCTCCCCTCACTCGCATCCGGGTACTTCGGATGGAGTCTCGCAATTACGGTCACCGGCTGAGCGAATCTTCCCTCGGCTATCGCCGCATCAAGAGCCAGCAGAATATCCTTAGTGTATGGACTCTTCCAATCTCCAGGAACCCCGAAGAGGACTATGCGGTGCGCAGGATCGATGCCCATGCGCGCACAGAACGATTTGCGCGTCTCGAGCACATCCTCGTCATCGTAGATATCGAACTGCGGGAAGCCCACTACCTCCACCTGTTCCGGCCGGTAGTCCCCATAGCGAATTGCTTCATCGCGATTGTATTCGTTAAATACGAGGATGCGGTCAGCCTTCACGCGTGTGAACGCTTTTGTGGTGAGTACGTCCCAGCTTTTTGCCGTCGTAACGGTCGGTATACCGCGTTTCTTTGCCATTCTCAGCAAGCGTAAATCTTCAGGAGAGAACATGTTCGGCGCGAATAAAAGGTCTGGCTTGAACCGATCAAAGAGATCTTTCGCATATTCTTCTCCGAACCACCGGTACAGCACGCGGAGAAATTCTCGCCAAATCCGCACCTGAGTCATAATGCCGAACAGGGAGAATATTGCGTAGCGTACATGGTCTTGGGTCTGCACATATTCTCGTTTTCGCCTAACCGTCACTGCATGCGTCGGTATGGAATTCCATCCTATGTAATACCAAAAACTCTCCCACATAGACCCTGCGGGTGGTAAGAGTTCTACCAGAACCTGTTCGCTTCCGTACTCATTGCGGTAGTACTCCATCCTGTCTACACCACGTATGAGCAGCACGATCCTGTGACCGCTTGCTTTGAGTACATCAAATACGCCCGTACGAAGCATGACCCGTTCGGTGTCCCCGTCGAAGATGGAAAGGAAAATGGTCTTCATATACGAAGTATGCAAGGAATCGGCATAAAAGGAAAAGGGGGTTCAGGGCGGTGTGTAAGTATTCTATGGCTTACACACCTGCCCAATCAACCACCGAATCGCTGCCTCACGCTGCCCGTAATCTCACGCAGAGCATGCCGTAGAAGCTGCCAGTCGCGCTGGTCTGGCTTGAATAAGGAGACCATGTCCGTCCTTATGTTCAGCTCCCTCTTGACCTTACGCATGCGAAAAATAAGCACGGCATCAGAAGACAACACATACCAAGCCACGAATCCGTAGAGACCGAACCATATGAGGAGCGGTGGGAGTAGGGCCAACGCGACAAGCTTCGGGACTGCAGTCGACATAAACAGCTCTTTTTGCGAACTGGTGGCGTAGAACCACTCCGTCAGCACCGCGCTCATGGCACGGAACGGGACGGAGAGAAGTAAGAGTGCAGCAATCGGTATAACGGGCCCGTACACTGGGAACAGGATCGGAAACAGAAGCGCGGCGGCCCCGATAACGGCGACTCCTGCAATGATATGTATCCACAACGAGTACCGTAGCCCGCGCTGTACCCACTCCTGCATACGTCCTGCGTCATCAGAGAATCGCGGCAGTATAGCGCGCAGGATGTACTGGAACGGCACAAGAGAGAATACCTGCGAGATGAGTACTATGGCGAGACCAGCATACCCCACCGCTTCGATGCCTAAGAAATATCCGGTTATCCACGGCCAGAGCGCACTTACCAGTATTGATACGTAATCGTTTGCGAGCGCCCATTTTCCGCGCTTCAGGACCGTATCCCTAAGCTTATAGCTTCCGACCTCATGCTCGCTGCGAGCGCGCACAGCCTGTCGTAGGAGATACGGCAGATAGACGAGCGCAGGAACGCTTACAGATACACCATATGCGATGACTAATCCGAGGATGCCGAGATTCATCTGAGCTACCAGGAAACCGATGCCCATGAGGTACGCAATATTCCCAAGATTTTTACTTATGGTCCCGTGTATTGGCTGCAGCCGGGCTTGAAATAGTATTTGAGAAACCTGAAACACACTCCCAATCCCTATCGAAAGTGCGAGTATCCATAAATAGACAGTCAGATTTATCCCTGAAACGGTACTTATCACCGGTGCCGCAATGAACAGTAACCCAGCCGCAAGAATCCCGGTGGATACGAAGAGTTGCGTTGTGCGCCAGATAACTGTTTGTGCAGCTTGGGTACGTCCTGCACCGAGTTCTCTAGCAATATCTGCCACAATAATCCCGGTCACGCCCGAGAGCGTTATAAGACTCATGCCAGTTACTACGCTCTGTAGAAGCCTCCACAGACCGTAGTCATAGGGAGTAAGCCACGCAAGCACGATGAAAGTTGTGACAATACCGAAGACTTTTGCGAGCAGGTCACCAGTCGCTGTTATTGCAAATCCTTCTGCGGCAGTCCTGAGAAGCGTCTTCTCTCGTCTCATACAGAAACTGAAGTAAGCACGGTCTGCGCTCGAATCGACCACGTATGCTTGCATGCACGGGCATACGCTCGATTGAGCATCGCGGCATTTACTTCATCCCCTTGAGCAGCGGCCATCACTGCACCCACGAATGCTTTCTCATCTCCAGGCTCAATAAAGTATGCCGTTCCCTCCCCCAAGGCTTCATGGAAGGCGGGCAGCGCGGAGGCGATAATAGGACGTCGAGCAGCCATATACTCATATAACTTCATTGGGGACGTTTCCGTAGCGAGGAAATGATCTGAGTATGGAGGTACATACGCAAGTGCGTCTGATGCCTTCGCATAGGAAGGAACCTGATCGAGCGGCACATGCGGAACCAGCCTGATACGCTCAAGAATATTTCGGCTTGCTGCATACGCGCGCGCGTCCTCTATCTCGCTCTCGGTTCCCCCAACGAAAAGCATACCCACGTGTGCAGGCAACATCGTAAGCGCGCGCATCATGAAATGGACTCCTTTGTCACTTTGCATCGGTCGGAACCGGCCGATGTAGCCAATCAGAAACGTTCCGGGCGGCACGTTGAGGATATCTCGGATATCCTTCCCTTGAACACCCTCATAACGCTCGGGTTCTACAGCGTTACCGAGTACCGATGTTTTAAAAGACAGCATGGGATATCGTGTGACGAATTCTTGCTCAAGGCCTCGCGTAACGAACACGAGACGGTCTGCGGTCAGTGCAATGTGCATGCTGATAGCTTCTGCCTTCCCGTGCACCTCATACACGAGGATGAACGGGCATAGTCTCTTGATGAAGCCTGCACCCATCGCGAGCTTTGGATCGTTCGTAAATACCGTGAGTCTGGTACGCCACTCAGGATTACGCAGTAGAAAATACCCAAGCCAGCAGGTATATCCTATCGCACGCAAGCGGAGCATCTTCAACAGCGAAAAGTGGGCACGGAACGGGCTTGCATGTGAAACGCCTCCAAGGCATTCGCTCCGTACGCCGCGACCAATGACAAAAAGAAACTGCTCACCAAGAAGCCCAGCGAATGCGCGCGCCATAGAGAGCGCATGGAGCGGATGAGCATGCGTAGAGGGGTACTCGAAACTCGAGAGGTATATCAACCGGTTCGCAACTATATTCGTTCTATCGCGCATGCGTCTTCTCGACGATAAAGTCGCCAAGTGCTAGTACATCAATACCGGTACTGTAGAAGCAGCGGAGAGCATCATTCGGTGAACACACAATCGGCTCGCCCTTATCGTTAAAAGAGGTATTAAGTACCATCGGATGTCCTGTACGCTTCCCTACTTCCGTAAGAACATCATGAAAATCGGGATTCTGACTCCTGCTCACTGTCTGTATGCGCGCTGACCCGTCTATGTGGGTTATGGCTGGAAACGTATCGGCGTATTCATCCTGTATATAAAAGGTCTGAAGCATGTAGGGACTTTCCTTCGCCTTATCAAGGCCCTTGAAGTACGTTGCAGCGGCTTCAACGGTCACTGAAGGAGCAAAGGGACGCCAGACTTCGCGATGCTTCACTTCCTCGTTGATTTTGTCATTCATACCATGTATCGTCGGGTTCGCGAGTATAGAACGATTCCCGAGAGCCCGTGGACCAATCTCGCTCCTGCCAAATGCTCGACCTACGATTCTTCCCTGAGCGATGTACTCAGCAACCTCTTCAGCAATATTCTCTGCGCGTCGATATGGAACCTTTGCCTCCTTCAAGAGGGTTTCTATAGCTTCGGAAGAGTAGCTCGGACCCCAGTAGGCGTTGGGGTAATCAACGAAGTCTCCGTCTTTAATCATGTGCATAGCCTCGAGCGCGGCGCCAAGCGCCGCACCTCCGTCGTTTGCAGCAGGCTGCACAAAGAGTGCATCGCAGAACTCGGTCGCAAGCAATGCCGAATTACTATTGCAGTTAAGGGCAACGCCGCCTGCTAAAGCAAAATTTCGGAGACCTGTCTTCTTGAATGCATCTCGGCCGAGGTTTACGAACGCGTCCTCAAGAGCTTTCTGAAGGCTTGCTGCGAGATCCTTATGATCCTGCGTTATCTCGGAATTTCCATTTGCGCGTTCGTATGCTCCATACAACTTACGAATATTCCTACGATCAATGTGCCAAGCGCTCCAGCTCTTCACATTAAGAATCTGTGAGAAATCGAAGCGTGGCGTGCCGTAGGACGCTAATCCCATGGTCTTTCCTTCGGCATTCTCGCCGAGCTTCAGGAACGCGGTAAGTTCGCTGTACGTCTTACCAATAGATCGCCATGGGCGCGTATCGGTACGATGGGCAATAGGAAGCTGCGCTAGCTTACGAAGCTTACCCTGGTGACCTTCAAATAATCCTCCGCAATCAGTCTCACCAGCGCCATCGAGCGTGATGACGTTTGCGTCTTTAAACGGTGCAGTTCGGTAGGCACTCGCGGCGTGCGCGAGATGATGATCGACATAGATGACTCGGGCCTTAGACGCTTTTCTTAGATGGCCGACGCCACGCATAAATACAAATATATTCGCAACGTAAGAGAGCATGGACCATGGGGAAAGGAAGAAGAAACCTTGTTTGAGAAAACCGAATGGATTGTACGAGACCGCTATAACGTCTATATCTTTTAGTTCAATGCCCCCCTCTTTAAGACAGTACGCAATGGCTTGATGCGGTGTTCCCTTATGGTGCCGCTGACGGTTAAAGCGCTCTTCCTCCATGGTCGCAATAAGCACGCCGTCGACAACGAGTGCAGCGGCCGAGTCATGCATTCCCGAGAGAAGCCCCGTTACCTGGTTAATGCCGAGAATGTTCATAATGTCAGTAGTGTAACGACTGGAGGTTTGGAGCGCAAATAGTCATTTTTATTCTATTTAGCTTTCCGAGCGAACACGTAGTAGCCGGCTGTAGTGCTGCGTTCGTGAGTCTTAAGTGCTGTATCGAGTGATGAAGCGACGAGATCAAGTATTCCTCGCAACCTATGCTGTCCCGGACAGAAGAAGGATAGTGCCATGAAGTATCCTCCGCGCTTATGGACGTTAACTTCAGAAAAACCTTCGAAGAGTATTTCTATGGTGTCATCGAAAAAGCGCCAGTAGTCCGCATAATGTCCTTTACGAGCATGATACGGATACGTCGAGGGGACGTAGAAGAAGATAGGTCCTCCGGGTCTTAGAATGCGGGAGAGCTCGCGCATCGCAACAATAGGATTAATGACATGCTCGAGCACTGAGCTGCAAATGATGCTGTCGACAGATGCGTCTGGTAATGGTATCGCATGTATGTCGCCTACAACATCTGCATTTGTCGAAGAATCGTAATCGAACGACCGGTAATCGCAGTTCTTGAAAAGAGCCTCATACGGTCTCATCCATTTACCAAAACGCTCGCCTCCACCGACATCCAGTACAATCCTCCCTTCTGCTACTTTCTCTAACGATTCTTTAATAAAAACTGTATCTTTCTTTTCCGCCATATTTTCACTATACTCCCATTTCTCTCATGCGCATCTTCACGATTAGAATTTAGGCATGAGATGCTGTAAGTATTTTTACGCGACTACTTCTAATGATTCTATAGTTTTTTGAAGTGGGTACTTCGCAGCGAATGCAAGGTCGAAAGCAAATGCCTGCGGAAAAGCGCGCGCAATCCATCCAAGGCGACCGATACCCACTATAGTTACTTCCTTAAACTGTCCCAAAAGCAGATCCTCGAGTTCAGATACGGTAAAATGATTTATGTGCGTCGGATCACTGAGCGGTGTCCCCTTCTTACGTTTCAAAAGATACCTCGCTCTGTGGGCAAGTGAGAACGCATTCGGTACTGTACCCAGAAGTTGACCGTCAGCAGTAAGGACTTGAGCTGCCTTCTGAAAAACTGTATCCGGATAATACAAGTGTTCCACGACTTCAGCGGCGACGACGACATCAAAAGAAGTGTCCTCAACATCCCACGGGCCATTCAAATCTATGCACTTGGTTTCTATGCCCAAAGAATCTTGCGCCCGAGAAAGAGCAAGGCTGTCAATGTCTAATCCAAGAACGGTATTACCTTCGCTATAAGTGCACGTCAGTGCCCCATCGCGACATCCGATATCAATGATATTTTTACCCGTGCCTATGTGTTTACTCAAAAAGGCACCGCGCTCTTCTTTGAGAAGTGCGAATCCTTCACTTCGGCGAGTCGCATGGTGCGACCTATATATAGATTCGAGTGACGTATTCATAATATGAGTATCTATTATCTGCCGATTACCACAAGCGGCTACGGCAGATCCGATAATGAACGTACCACCGGCCAACGTACGTCGTCTTCCCTGCCGTCACGTCTGACTTCATAAAGACCTACCTTAGGACAGTTACTTGCCATCATTTCGAGTTCTGCTACTGAGTCGTCAGCAAGCACCGCGTCATTGTGTAGGTGCGTGTGCGGCGCAAGGAAGGTTCCTTTTTGTATGCCCCCCGTATACATAACCGACATACGGGGGATGCCGTGCAGAGCGCTTTTCGTAATAGGGCCCGCTGCTTCCTCGGTATCACGTGTGATGATAGTCACCGCATTCTCCTTCTCGCGAAGGAAGCTCGCCGCATCAGGATAGAGGAAACGTGAGAGCTCGCCCGGCGCATACTCCCCCACCGGGCGTGTTGCGGCGTACGCAGTGAATGCATCCATGTCGAAGCATGTTCCTTGGAAATCGATGTAGTA
>Ga0163144_10021184_pt1 | contig 12931 bp, 12 predicted proteins | sample OliLak19BULKMAT1_FD_123175 | JGI IMG/M metagenome (GOLD analysis project Ga0163144, IMG submission 123175) | Freshwater microbial mat bacterial communities from Lake Vanda, McMurdo Dry Valleys, Antarctica - Oligotrophic Lake LV.19.BULKMAT1 | ecosystem: Environmental > Aquatic > Freshwater >...
AATGGTTAGTGGATTATTTATCTCATGAGCAATACCTGAGGCCATTTCTCCCAGGGCAGACATCTTTGAGGCTTGAATCATTTTTAATTCTTGCTCGCCAATTTTTTTATGGGAAACTTCAATCTCTTCTTCTTGGCGTCTCAGATCAGTGATATCGCGAATCACACCGACAATAACTTTTTTTCCATCCTCATCATATGACATGGACTTTTTCGTTAAAATTGTGCGTTTCTCGCCACCTGCCAATTGAATCAATTCTTCGTTTTCTGTCGTTATATTATTTTCTAAGACCTTAGTGTCCCACTCCCAAGAAACATCCACCATTTCCTTAGGAAAAAGCTCATAATCTGATTTGCCCAAAAAATCTGCTTGAGGCATACCTAAAATTTTAGCAAAAGCGTGATTGGAATAAATAAGAGTATGATTAGCATCTTTAACAAAAATAGGATCAGGAATTATATTCAAAATATTTTCAATAAACAGACTATGCTTTTTGATTTTAGACAATTCTGCCTGAGTTAAACTTGGTGTCACTAGTAACCCCCGTAGTAGGAAAATACTCTTACCAAAAATATCCCCTACAAATTTCCTTTTGCATAGGAATTGTAAGCTCAATATGCTAATTTTCTTCCCATGAGCGCCACTTTCGAAAATAACCTACTTAAAATTCAAAAAAAAATCGGCTCCCTCAAATTTGGCATTACTGTCATTATTCTTTTCACTCTGTGTATGATCGTCGGCACGTTTATCGAGAGTACTCTGGGAACTGATTTTGCGAATCGTTTTTTATACAAATCTTGGTGGTTTTTTTTAGTGCAATTTGGCATGACTCTATCAATTATTTTTGCTGCACTTTTACGACTGCCGCCAAAAAAAAGACTCTACGGTTTTTACACTGTACATACGGGACTGGTTACTATCGCAGCGGGCTCTTTTATTACTTATTATGCGGGCGTCGATGGCAACGTAACTTTGTATCCCAATGAAAATCAAAAAGAAGTAGAACTCAATAAAGATGTGGTGGTGTTTCGCTACCCCGCTCAAGATAAAAAAATTGTTTATGAGCTGCCCTACTCCGCATTTGCGAAAAATGTCGACGCGACATACGACGATATTAAGATCAAAGATTTTTTACCCTTTGCTGACTCTCATTTAACTTGGCTTCAAACACCTTTTATCAGCAATAATGGCCAGTATCTTTCCGCGCAATACTTTATTGAAAATTCTAACGTCTCCCAAGATTTTGTTTTAAGCTCACACCCCTACGCCATCGACTTTCAAACCTCGCTGCAAATGGGTCTACTTAATATTCATCTCATGGCGGCCAGTACTTTTACTTGTTTTGCCGAAAATAATCCCAGCGATGTTTTTTTCTGGAACACCGCCACTGGCGAATGCTTCACTCCAGAAAAAATAAAAGTAAAGGGACAAAAAACTGCTCAGGGCACACGCTTTTTTGTTTTCAAACGAGAGGGCGAAGTTTTAACTTTTTTACCCGAAAAAGGCCCCTGGCCGATGAATTTAAAAAATCCTAAAGATGCCACGGCAATAGAAGACTCACCTTGGCGCGTTTTTTCAAAACTTATTTTTAAAGAAAAGCCTCATCTTTTTTTATTTGGAAAACATTTTGTTGCTTGGGATAAAAACGCCGCAGCTCCAACTTGGATTCATGGCGATGTAGGAGATAAAGGTATCGATCTGCCTTGGATGGATTTTAAACTGAGTCTTCTACAATTAGAAGAAAAAAAATATCCTGCTCTAGTTCCTGCCTACAAGTATCCTAAACAATTGAATGGAACTTTGGTGAGTGGGGCACAAAAGGCCGTCAATATTGAAATTGAAAATCAAAACTTTTGGATCACCAATGAGCGCCCTCTAGAATTTATGCACAAAAATGAAAAATTAATTATTCAATTAAAAAAGCAGACATTAAATTTACCTTTTGCACTCACTTTATCAGAATTTAAAATGGATAAAGATCCGGGCACCAATAATCCCGCTAGCTATGAGAGTTTTGTAAAAATCTTTAATAGTGATGAAAACGTGCGCGGTAATGCCCATCACGTTTTCATGAACAATCCCGTTAAATATCGCGGCTTCACTTTTTATCAGGCCTCTTATTTTCCCGTGGATGAAGCGCAAACCACTTTTGGTTCTGTCTTAAGTGCTAACGTCGATCCGGGCAGAATTTTTAAATATTTTGGCTCCCTACTTTTAGTACTTGGCTCTATCTGGCATCATTTCTTAAACCGCAACCGGAAATACGTATGAAAAATTTTATAGCGAGTTTATTTTTACTTTTTCCCTTAACTCTATTTGCCAACTCCTTTTGCCAATCAAATATCGATGATCTCCCGATTCAGCAAAATGGTAGGATAAAACCTTTACTGATTCACGCCGGTGAAACTTTAAAAATCTTAACTGGAAAAAAATCGTGGGAAGGCGCCAATCCATCCACCACTTATTGTGAATTAAGTTTAAACACACCCATTGATCTGACTATGCCAATTGAGCACGTAGAATTAAAAACAGCACTAAGCTTAACCACAAAAGCAAAGGTCATTGCCTACAAAGATGCAATCAATTTCAAGGATGATCTAAGACGCAAAATGGTTTTAATCAAAGAGGAGAGTTCTTATAAAAAATCCTTACAACAATTTTTAAATCGATTAGGACTATATGAACAGTTAATTACTGGCGATGATTGGATGATCTACTCAAAGGGCCAGTGGGCGCCCTTAAAAGCGGTGCAACCCGAAGATGTCATGACCTCAAAGAATACTTATATCAGTCAACATGGTGACAGATATTTAGTTGAACTCACTATGCATAAACTCGGACTACCGCATTGGGCCCTGGTGATTTCGATTCTGGCCTTAATTTTTTATGTCAGCTTCCGCAGTTTTTACCCAGGACTTTTTCTGGCCAGCTTAACTCTTCTGACTCAAGTCACTTACATTACTTTTCGCATTTATGTTTCACAGCGCGCTCCCATCACCAACATGTATGAAACCGTTTTATTTTCTGGTTTTGGTGCTTTAGCTTTAGCGCTTATTATTGGTCACTACCGTAATGAGAAAAAATTTATTTTAGTGGGTCTTACTTACAACGCCATGACCATGATGATGATCAACTTCGCGGGCGGTATGTTAAATCCACAAATCGGTCCGTTAGTTCCTGTGCTGCGAGATAATTTTTGGCTCTCCACTCACGTAACCACCATTATTCTCTCTTATAGCGCACTGGCCTTGTCGTGGGTTCTGGCCAACTTCGCTCTTATGCAGAAAAAATTTAAAGGCATGAGCACTGCCGATGAAAAACATTTTGTTGATCTTATTTACACCACACTTAAATACGGCACAGTGCTGCTAGGAGCTGGTGTTATTTTAGGTGGTGTGTGGGCGGATTATTCTTGGGGAAGATTTTGGGGCTGGGATCCAAAAGAGACTTGGAGTCTAATTGTACTGTTAATTTATATGGCCATTCTTCATGGAAAATACACCTCATGGATTCCTAATAACAGATTTATTCCGCTGGTTGCCGGGGCCTTTCTATCAGTCATGATGGCGTGGTTTGGAGTGAATTACATTTTAGCGTCGGGACTACACTCGTATGGATTTAGCGAAGGCGGCGCTATGTTTCTTGGCACTTTCTTTTTGGTGCAATTTATTATTTTAGGTGTGACCTTAAATCCCAAGCGGAAGATAGCGTAAAATATCGGTAATTCTTGTCACATGCTCGCCCGATAAATCCTCTCGAACTGCCGACACACAGTTGTTGCCATTACTATCGCAACGATTCACCACCATGCAACTTCTAGTCGTATCAGGATGTGGAATATAATCTTTTTTACCGCGCACTAAAATTCCTTCGACCACATTGGTTTCAATATTTAAAACAGGTGAGCCAGAATTTCCCGCGAAAGAATCAACATTTGAAATAAAATAATGAACAGCTCTGGCATCTAAAACTTCTCCGCCAGTAGCATACTTAAGCGGCAGACCTGAAGGGTGTCCTACTAAAAATAATTTTTCACCTTCACGAACTGCACCCGTTTGTCTAATCTGCATTGGCCTGCGTCCCACTACATCGCGATCTAATTCAACAATCGCAAAATCAGCTCCCTGATCATTGTCGCTTATCCTATTTCCATAAGTTCCATAGATAACTTTTTTACAATTATAAACTTGGTCTTTATTAAATTTAACCGATACTGCACCATTGGTTTGAGTAAAGCCAAACACCCAAGCATTTCTCTCACAAGCTGACGTGACTTTATTCTGTGCAATTTCTGCTTTTTCTACCAAGCAGTGTCCAGCTGTCACTAAAATATTTGGTGCCACTAAAAAACCCGTACAGGTTGGTAATAAGGGCTCATTAGCAAAACGCTCTTCTGCACAAACTTGATTTGTTGTTCTTAAGGAATTTAAAAATGGTGTTAGGTAATTGCCGTCAGCAGTTTTTTGTAAACGATTAAGACTCACTCCTCCAGCTACTGCCTGTGCAACAGTTGAATTGATCTGCTCATCTGTCACTGAAACTCTATTATCATCGCCGTAAATAACTTTTGTATCGTTACCGGCAAAAACCATGCGCGTTGCGCAAACTAATAATAAAGACAAAATAAAAACTCTAAACATAGGCACCACCATGAATTTTTTTCACAATCTACGTGGCAATAAATAATCTGTGAACAACAAAAGTCTAAAGAACTCTTACAATTAGAAATCGAAATCGTCGTAGGTTTGACCGAATTCTTGGTCAATTTCTTTGGAAAAATAGCGGCGAACAAAATATTGACCAGATCTGACTGTGGCCATGAAACCTAATTCTTCTAATTTTCGTAGCGCTTGATAGATGTCTTCAATCTCTAAATGTAAAACTTTGCCCATTTCTGTATAGGAGAGCAATTGGGATATACCGTGGACTTTATATAAATTGGGGCGGCACCACACCTGTCTGTAGACATACATCAAAACCATTATTTCAATGCGTGGCAATTTGAATTCAACTAAAATTTTATCAAAAAATAAATCTGGAATTTCGGAACTCGTAGCGAGCACCGTGGGACGAGAACGAGTGGTCTCAGTAACTTTTACGTTTTGTAAAGAATGAGGGGTCGCTAGATCTTGACTTTGATCTTTGAAATGAGCAGAGTCCTCATTTTTTTTCTTCGATCGGTGATCGGCCAAAATGGTATGAATGTCCACCATTGCTGCCTCCTTGACAGTCTAATGATAAACCATATTTTAAAAATTAGCTAGAGGGCCAGTTTTTTCATCCGGTACAAGAGCTGCACCTTCCAAATCTCTTTTGGTGCCAATGCGTTCTGACTCACAATTTTGCGAATTTCTTCTTTTTCTGGAGGCAAATAGGGAGAAAATAATTGATCTAGTACCCGATGGATCTGCTCTGGCAGAAAGAACTTTAACCTATCCAGATGACCGGAGCAAATCCTCTGCAGTTTTTGCCACTGACTTAAAAAATTGGAAATATCTTCTTTGGCCACCAATGAAAAATCAGTTTTTTGTTTGGTTTTTAATTCATTTAAATCCAGCAAATTAGTGATATCAAAAAATTGCACTAAGCTACTAAAGTGACCAGGAGAAACTCCTATCGCCTGCACCAGGCGCATCACATTTTCTTCCTCGGTAAAACGCTGTGCCAAATGCATAACCAGTGCTTCGCGATCATAGGGCAATGGATTGCGCCAAGTCAGATCTAAAATTAACCTGGTATGCAGCATAAAGTCTGCTGTCTTAATATTATGCTCATCAATAACTTTCCATAAATCACGAAAAAAAATCACCGGATTATTTTTTAAGGCCGAATGAAATAAATGATGTGGTGTCAGTTTAGTTAAATTAAATTGATGTAGCCCCTCGTTTAAACGTCTCGAGAATTCTAGAGAAAATTGTCTTCTAAAACGCACCGCTCGAAGTAGTCTCACTGGATCTTTAAAAAAATTCTCGATATCACAAAAATCCATTTTTTTCAGCTGTAAATCTGACAGGCCGGAAAAAGGATCAAAAAAATCTGCCAGCTCCCCTTCATTCACACTATAGGCCATGGCATTAAATTTAAAATCGCGTCGCTTAAAAGATTCTAAAATCGGTAAATCAACATGCAGACTGACAGAAAAATTTGAATGAGAAAAAGGCCCATCGCCTTTGTAAAACTCTAAACGTGGTAGTGAAAACTCCAACTGGCCATATTCTAAATGGATTTTAAAAACAGCAAAGTCACAAATCTCCACTTCTTTAAAAACCCTTTTTAAATCATTTTCTAATTTTTCTGCATCTCCACCCCGCAGCTCAAAATCATAATCATGAGTGTTAGGCAGTCCTAAAGACAAATCGCGAACAGGACCACCCACTAGTAAAATAGTCCAACCTAAATCGCCCAATTGTTTAAGCAAAAATGCGATATCTTCTGCAAAAAAACTCTTTTTCATTAATAACTTTTTGCTAGAGGATTATCACTGGCCAGTAGTCTTTCCACCGTCTTTTGAATACGCATGAGTGGCCAAGACTCTTTATGATAAACTAAAAAGAAATTACCGTTTACGATTTCAAATTCATGTCCTAGTGTTTTGACTTTATCGCGAAAATAAGATCTCATTAAAACATGAGTTGGGACAACTGCCACACCTAGACCATTTTGCACAGCTTCTAGCATTGGTCCATGCGAGTTCATAACAAATTTTATATTTAATTTTCTGGGCACATGACCAAATCTCTCACGGCACCAATTATAAAACAGCGGATCACCTGGTTCAAAAAGAATAATCGGCAATTTCACCAACTCTTCAATGGTAATATTTTTTGTCACCACATTAGAAAATTTTTCTGAAAAAACCAACGTTGCTTTTTCCTGGCTTAATAGTTTTTTTTCACCAACGGAAGGCAAATCTTTTTCAGGTAAAATTAAAATATCTAATTGATTATTTTCAAAGGCGGTAATTAAATCTTCCTGAAAACCTAGAGTAATACTTAAGGAAATATCTTTTTCATCTTCTAAAAATTGCAGCATCTCATGACCAAGCCAAGATTTCCCCACACCGGTTAATGTCCCAATACGCACTTTTCCACGCATTGAATTTTTATCGTTACTAATATCGGCCAAGGTCTCTTCAATTTTTTCTAAGAAATCGCGCGCCAGTAAAAAAAGCTTCTCCCCTTCTGTGGTTAAAGAGACTTTTTTTCCCGTTCTTTTAAAAATTTGTAAACCCACTTTGGTTTCCAGATTTTTAATACTCTGGCTGATGGCAGATTGAGTGACTTTTAAATCCTGCGCTGCTCTAGAGAAACTTCCAGCATTGGTAACGGCGACTAGGGTTTGGAGTTGTGATGTTTCGATCATATTAGTAAAACTTATACAAAATAAAATGGCCTCCGTAAAGGAGGCCATTTTTATAACTATCAAAGTACTTGTTCTTAAAACTATTCGTCTTTAGCAAGTTTCTCAACACGTTCCTTAATAACTTTCTCTTGAATGTTAGAAGGACAGTCTTGGTACTTAGCAAATTCCATAGTGTAGGTGGCTTTACCTTGAGACATTGAACGAAGCTCAGACGAGTATCCAAACATTTCCGACAATGGCACTTCAGCAAGAATTACAACATCTCCACCTGGATCTGTTTCAGAACCTTGAATCACACCACGACGAGAAGACAGGTTACCAATGATTCCGCCTTGGAAATCATCTGGAGTTGTTACTTCTACTTTCATGATTGGCTCAAGAATAACTGGACTAGCAGCTTTCACCGCGTGTCTCATCGCCTGACGAGAAGCAATTCTAAAGGCCATATCTGATGAATCCACATCATGTGATTTACCGTCTTGTAAATGCACTTCAACGTTAATCATTGGGAAGGCAGCTAATGGGCCTTTCACCATAATATCATTGAAACCTTTTTCACAGGCACCGATAAATTCAGCTGGAATTGATCCACCTTTAGTTTCGTTAAGAAATTTAAAGATTTGATCTTCACGTTCTTTTTTATCATTTTCAAGTGGCTTAATGAAACCAGCAACCTGACCAAATTGTCCAGAACCACCGGTTTGTTTTTTATGAGTGTAATCAAATTTGGCTTGAGTTCTAATTGTTTCACGGTAATTCACTTGAGGTGCACCAACTTTTACCTCGGCGTTGTACTCACGTTTCATACGTTCAATATAAATTTCAAGATGCAACTCTCCCATCCCGGCAATACGTGTTTCACCAGATTCTTCATCGGTGTAAACGTGAAACGTAGGATCTTCTTTTACGAAGCGTTGTAGTGCTTTAGACATTCTCACTTGCGCGTCTTTATCTTTACAGCTGACAGAAAATTCAATCACTGGCTCAGGAATGTGCATTGCTTCGCAAGACAAGTTGGTTAATTTGTCATCGTCCTGAACAAAAGTATCACCCGAAGCACAATCAACACCGATCATGGCAACGATATCTCCCGCTCCTGCTGAATCAATATTTTCGCGATCATTAGCATGCATACGTACTAAACGACCTAAACGCACACGTTTTTTAGTTCTAGTGTTAACAATCGTTTCACCTTTTTTCAAAGTTCCTTGGTAAATACGAGTATAAGTTAATTGGCCAAATTGCTCTTCAGTAATTTTGAAGGCCATACAAACTAGCCCCAACTCATCTTGTGGTTGAAGGTCAATCTTAACTCCTGTTTCAGCTACGATGGCCTTAGGTCTTTCACAAGTAAGTGGTGAAGGTAAATATCTGGCGACAGAATCAAGTAGTAATTGAACCGCTTTATTTTTAAAAGCTGAACCCATAAATACTGGAGTCATTTTTAAAGACATCGTTCCTGTTCTTACTGCTTTGTGAATAAGCTCTTCAGAAATATCTTGTCCTTCTAATAATTTTTCCACTAACTCATCATCAAATTCCGAAACTTGATCAAGCATTTTTTCTCTATGTTCTTCTACAATATCAACTAATTCAGCCGGACAAGAATCCATACGAACGTTCTCGCCGTTATCACCATCAAAATAATAAGCTTTACGAGTAATCAGATCGACTACACCACAAAAACCCTCTTCAGCGCCGATTGGAATTTGCATCATTACTGCGTTGTGATTTAATTTTTCTTTAAGCGCTGTCACACCTTTCCAAGCATTAGCACCCATACGATCCATTTTATTTAAAAAACATAGACGAGGGACGCGGTAACGTCTCATTTGTCTATCAACGGTAATTGATTGTGATTGCACACCAGCAACTGAACAGATAACTAGAATAGCACCATCAAGAACGCGCAGTGATCTCTCCACTTCTACGGTAAAATCCACGTGTCCTGGAGTATCGATAATATTAATACGAGTTTCTTTGTCAACCCCGTCAGCGTGTGTTGTTCCTTGTTCGTTAATACCGTACCAAGTCACAGTTGTAGCTGCAGAAGTAATGGTAATCCCTTTTTCTTTTTCTAATTCCATGTGATCCATGGTGGCGCCAGCGCCGCCGCCGCGAACTTCTTCAATTTTGTGAATTTTGTCGCAATAAAAAAGAATACGTTCTGTAAGAGTTGTCTTACCAGAATCGATGTGGGCAGAAATTCCGATATTTCGGGTTTTGGCCAATAACTTACTCATGATCACTCCAGATTTTCAAATAAATGTTAACAGTTAGAATTTTGCCTGCATCTTAAGAAAAACTTAACCTTGCGTCAACGGATTTTATAAGTTTCGCTCCTTCTTTATTCTATAAAAATAATTTATATTAACTATTTACAAGAGCAACCTAAATCCTTATAAAAAAAGGTCCATATAAACTTTTAAACATAAGAGCTATGAACAAAGATTTAGCAAAAAACGAACTGTACGAGGGCGTCAAACAACTCGTCGAACTAGAAGACACGAATCACCTACTTTTAAATCAGCACAAGCTGTACACGCTATTTAGCTTGGCCTTCCAGTACATGCTGTTTCGCTCCGGCAAAAACCCGGGTGCCTACATCATTAGATTAGAAGATGCTCAGTTGGGCGAAAAGCTAGCGAGCAAGGCCAAAGACCCGACTTCCCGCAAGTTTTTACAAGCATTATTGTTACCTCGAAAGCTAAAAGTCGAAAAATCAGTTTTTTACTTAGATTTTTTTCACTTTGGAACTTGGAACTTAACCAACGATATATCTAAAGACAAAATTCAAGCCGCGCTAATTATTCGCGACTCAAATCCTCGGCCCATGAACGCCGTTTTAGAAGTGCAAAGCGAAGATGAACTATTACAATTTTCACAAAATTTCCCAGCAGATTATTACTATCAGTCGCTAAAAGAGTTTGTGCCTAAAATTCTGATGATTGATTGTTTTACCACCGACGAGGCCCTCACTCCTTGCCACTTTGCCTTTATCAAAAAAGATAAAGAAAAAAGTTTTCAAGGTGTGACCATCAATGAAGATATTGATATCGATTAAATAGTTTGGTGCGCCCTACAAGATTCGAACTTGTGACCCCTACCATGTCAAGGTAATACTCTAACCAACTGAGCTAAGAGCGCATTGATCTCAAATTTAGCGAAAAATACATAAGAGGGCCAGATTTTTTTGTTTTAGTACCATCATATATCTGCATTAAGAGCTGCTTCAATCGCTTGCTTTAAATCTTGATAGCTTAAATTAAGTAAAGGTCTACCATTAATAAAAAATGTGGGGGTGCCCTTAACTCCTAAGATATTAGCATCGGCCACGTCTTGCGCTATGTTTTGCTTGAAAGTAACGTCGTCGAAAGATTTTTGAAACTCATGCATATCCAGGCCTAAGTTTTGAGCATATTGAGTAAATAATTCGGCGGGAAAAGTTTGCTTATGTGACCACTCCTGATGACGAATAAATAATATTCCTTGCATTTCCCAAAACTTTCCTTGTTTTGCCGCTGCTTCAAGTGCCAGTGCCGCGCTTTGTGAGTTTTGGTGATAAAGCATATACCGAGCTACAAATAAAATTTTATCTTGATAATCTGCTATAATTTTTTGTACCGCCGGGTGAAAAGCAGCGCAGCTCTCACACTCAGGATCAAAAAATTCTACCACTAAAACCTTGGCATTTTCATTTCCCTTGCGGTGACTGTAGTCACGAACTAAATTATCATTTTTCATTTTTTCAACGATTTTATCGCTGTTGTTTCGGGAGTACAGCCAAGCAGAAATTCCAAAGACCACCAATACTAAAAGCGGGGCCCCAACTAGTAATTTATAATTTCCTTTCACTTCACACCTTCCTGTTTATTTACAAAAAACTTTAAGACAAAAAATAACATCAAGCTCAACGATAAAAGCGCCATGAGTGGAATTGAAATAAATCCCAAAAAGTCTAATTGCCTTTCGCTACAAGACGCTCCAGCGCTACACATGCTAATTGGTTTTGCGACTAAATTATAATAAATTAAATTATGATATAACGAAATAAACCATCCGATGACGATCAACGGGATGGCATAAAGACCGACATTATGGTCACGTTTATAAAGTCCAACACAAAAAATAATAATGAGTGGAAAAATTGCGATTCTTTGATACCAGCATAATGAACATGGCGGTAATTGCAAAATATAACTAAAGAAAATAGATGTGGCGACAGATACTAATGCAATAACCCAAGCACAATAAATAGAGACATATTGTTTATTATTCATAATGCACCCTTGGAAATTTTAATTTCACTTTGCGCCAGTCTAAAAACTTGAATGGCAGAATGAATCGATAAGCTTGCCATAAAAAATGCCACCACTAAATCTGGCCATTTACTGATGAAAAAATGAACCGCAATTCCGGCGCAAATGACAGCACTGTTTCCAATCGCATCGTTTCTGGAGCACAGCCATACTGATTGCATATTGCTATCACCTCCTTTAAAACGATAGAGAAGTGCTGCTACTAACGCATTAACAATTAAAGCTAGGCCACCCACCCAACCCATGGTAAACGAATCTGGAATATGATTTGAGTGAAAACTAATTGTCGCTTCGATGAAAATCCAAACCCCAAAACTAAACATAAATGCTGCTTTTAATAACGAAACATTTGCCTTTGTCTTAACTGCTGAGCTTAGTACAAATAAAGTAACGAAATAATTGGCGCTGTCTCCCAAGAAGTCTATAGCATCAGCACGCAGAGACAGTGATTTTGATACTATCCCATAAATAACTTCCACAAAGAACATTGCTAAATTTAATATCAAAGCAATCCACACCACTCTCTGAAAAGCTTTACTTTCTATATTAATATCTATTTCATGATCCTGATTGCAGCAGTCTTTCGACATAAAGTCTCCAAATGTATCTTGAGTAATTAGTTTGTTTATCTCTAAGTTGCAGAAGTTAAAAACTGAGGCGGACGATCAATCGTGTAAGGGAAGAGATTTGAATACTTTAGTGCATACAAATAATTTTGCTCCTCTTTAATCAGGCCTTGTGTTGCATTATACGCAAAGTGAGTCATGAAAAATAATTGATTATGAACATGACATTGTAAACATTTTTCTTCATCACAAGACTTCGCGTCATTGGCACACTGATCATGATCCTGAACATAAGTTAGTTTATTTTGAGCAGAATCCGTCGGGGCAAATTTAGCTTTGCGACACAAGCTCTCCATACTCATAAAGAAAGCAAACACGATTAAAAAAATGGAAAATATCTTCTTCAAACAAAATAAATCTACACCTTGCGACAAATTGAATCAAGCTGTTTTTTGCGTTCTCATGGCCGGTCTTGCACCAGTTCATCTTTTAATTTAGAAAGTAAATTCAAAATGAGTCACTAATCCACCCAAAGTCGAGGCCACCGCGTCTAGCGGATCTGGCGTGCCTCGTCCCGCTGCTTTATCGTGGGCAATCTCTTTGGCGACAGCAATCAAGGCAATGGAGCCCACACCAATTAATTTTGAACGCCAAGGATTTTGGCGATTGGGTTCGATCGTTGCA
>Ga0163144_10021186_pt1 | contig 12930 bp, 9 predicted proteins | sample OliLak19BULKMAT1_FD_123175 | JGI IMG/M metagenome (GOLD analysis project Ga0163144, IMG submission 123175) | Freshwater microbial mat bacterial communities from Lake Vanda, McMurdo Dry Valleys, Antarctica - Oligotrophic Lake LV.19.BULKMAT1 | ecosystem: Environmental > Aquatic > Freshwater > Lake...
GCCGCAGCCGGGCACGATGTTGTCGCGGCTGCCGTGCACATAGAGCACAGGCAGCTCCGCCTCCGGACGGTCGCTCGCTGTGAACGGGCAATGCCGGAACAGGGTGCCGCACGCGGCGGCCGGAGCGATCGACGCGAACACCTCCGCGTGATCGCACAACATGCGCCAGCTCATGAAGCCGCCCTGCGAGAAGCCGGTGAAGTGGATGCGTCGCGCGTCGACGCGCAGCACACGCGCGGTGAGCTCGAGGAACGCGAACACCTTCGGGTCATCGCGCGCGGGATCCCACTGCGGACCGATCGCCGTCGCCGGCCCGGTGGGCTGCACCACGATGTAGCCGGCGGCCGAGCCGAGCGCGCGCAAGTTCGTGTTTCGATCTTCGGACGCGGCGTTCATGGTCGCGCCATGCACGTCGAAGATCAGGCCACAGCCGCCCGCGGCGCACGGCGCGGAGATCTCGACGTCGTAGTCGATCCCAGCGCAAGCGAACACGTGGTGCCCGGCGCCGACATCGGTGAAGCAGCCTTCCACCGCGGGTGGGCCGGCGTCGCCGCTCGGTGCGCCGAAGTCGCTGATCGCGCCGGCGTCGGCGCTCGGCGCGCTGAGATCGGCGACTCCAAGATCGCGCGTCGCGTCGCCGAGATCGGGCTCCGCGATGTCGGCGTCGGCGCCGAGATCGTCGCGTCGCCCAGCGTCCATGCCGAGCGAGGCGTCGACGCCGGAGCTCGGCGACGCGTCGCTGCACGCGGTGAGCGCGCCGACGAGGACTGCGGCAGAGGCGAGCGCGGTGAGCGGGCTGTGTGGGGACTTCACCAGAGAAGCAGATGCGAGCCGCGCAGTCGCGTCAAGTGTAGGTCCGAGGAAACGCCGCCGCGCCTCCGCGCGCGAGCGTTGACGAAGTGCGACACGCCCTCACACTGAGCGCGTGCCGCGCTCCGTCAGTGCTTCTGCATCGTTCGTCTCCGCACACCGTCTGCTGCGCGCTGTGAGCCTGCTGCTCGCCGCGAGCCTGCTGTTCGGTGCGACCGGAACGGCGCAGGCACAAGACGACGCGACCGACCCGGACTTGCAGGCGCGCGTCGAGTTCGAGGTCGGGCGCACGGCGTTCGACGAGCGGCACTACGATGACGCGCTCGCCGCATTCGAGCGCTCGTATGCGCTCAGCGCACGGCCACAGCTGCTCTACAACATCGGTCAGGCGGCTGATCGGCTCCGCCGCGATGCGCGCGCCCTCGCGGCGTTCGAACAGTTCCTCGCCGAGGTGCCGGAGACGCCGCTGCGCGTCGCGGTCGAAGAGCGCATCGTGCTGCTGCGCGCGGCGCTCAGCGCGCGTGAGCGCAGCGAGCCGGACCGAGCGCTGGCGTCGCAGCCCGTGCGCACGGAGGCGGAGCGCAGCCTTCTCGGGCCGGCGATCTTACTCGGCGCGGGTGGGCTGCTGACGATCGGCGGCACGGTGTCGCTCATCGCGGGCGTCGCCGATCGCGATCGCGTCGAGGGTGCGAGCGATGGAACCACGCTGGCGGAGCTGCAGTCTGCGGCCGATCGCGCGCCGCTGCTGATGAACGGCGGGATCGTGTTGCTCGCCGTCGGATTGGCGGCCGCGAGCGCCGGATTGATCTGGCTGCTGGTGCCGCCGTCGTCGCGCAGCGAGGCGAGCGTCGCCGTCGCCCCGACCGCGGGCGGCGTGCTCGTCACGGGGGTGTTCTGATGCGTGCTTTGCAACTCGCGGCGTCGCGCTCGCTTCTTGTCTCACCGCGCTCGGCGCGTCTCGTCAGCGCGGCGCTCCTCATCGTCGCGCTCTTCGCGCTCGGCACCGGCTGTACGGTCACGTACCCGGAGGGCGTCATCGCGTGCGGCGACGACGCGCAGTGTCCTTCGGGCTTCATCTGCCGTGAGATGCGCTGCTTCTCCACACCGGGCGCGAGCGATGCCGCGGTTGACGCGTCGCTGCCGGACGACGCGGGAACGGACGCGGGAGCGGACGCAGCGCCGATCGATCTGGGCTGCCCGGCGACGGGTCCGACCAACGCTACGTGTCCGTGGTACTTCGGGCGGCCTCACGCAGTGCCCTCGTTGCACCCGAGCACCACGGGTCTCTTCAGCGCGGTGCTGACGGCGGATGGAGAGACGATCTACGTGGCGAGCTGGAACACGGTCGATGATCTGCCGATCTACGAAGCATCGCGCGGGTCGTCGGCGGAGCGCTTCGGTGCGCTGGTCGCGACGCTCGGCAGCGCGAACGTCGGCGTTCGGCCGAGCGTGTTGTCGATGACGGAGGACGGGCTCGAGATGTTCGCGCAGGTCGTCGACGCGCGCACGGACGTGCAGACCACGATCGTTCGCTATCAGCGCGGGAGCCTCGTCTCCGAGTTCGGCCCGCCGCAGGCGATCGGCGCGGTCGATCGCGTGCTAGGCGCGACCCATCCCGCGATCACCGGCGACGGACTCGAGCTGTTCTTTACGTCGCCCGGCGACAACCGCGTCTACCGCACCTGGCGCCCAACGCGCGAAATGCCATTCGAGCGTGCTGAATCCGCAGGCCTGCCGGCAGGGTTCATTTATCCGCGCGTCACGCCGGACGGACTCGGCATCTTCGTCGGTACACCCGCGCAATACGCGACGCGCCCCAATCGTACGAGCGCGTTCGGCGTGCCCGCGCCGCTGCTGAATGCCGACGCGCTCGGCGGCTTCGCGCTGCCGACGTATGTGCCGGCGACGCGCGAGCTCTGGTACGCGACTGGGCTCGACTCGATGCGCGCGCCCTGGAGCGCGACGACGTACGCGCTGTGGCGTGTGCAGGTGTGTCGCGACGGCCCGTGCGCGCCAGAGCCGTCGGCCACCGACTGCCCGAAGCCGCGTGAGCGCAGCGTCGATGGCCTTCACTGCTACTTCGCGCAGCTCGCAGTCGCGTCCATCGGCGCTGCGCGTGACCAGTGCAGCTTGCTAGGAGCGCAGTTCGCGCTCGCGACGGTGCACTCCGACGAAGAGCTCGCGCTGGTCGCGTGCGCTGCGAGCGACGGCACCGCCTGGCTCGCCGGTGAGCGCACCGACACCAGCAGCCCGTTCGTCTGGACCACCCGCGAACCAGCCGTCTTCGAGCTGCAGCCGTGGGCGCCCGGCGAGCCCAATACGAGTCCTGCGAGTCGCTATTTGGCGGTCAGCGGCACGACCTTCGCCGCCGTATCGAGCACAGCGAACCTCCCCTCGATATGCGAGCAGTCGGTCTGGCCATATTGGTGAGGCAACTCACGATCAACGCGCGCTCTTCGCTCTCTGCGCTCTGCGCGCTCTTGCTGGTCGCGTGTGCCGATCCGGACGCGCCCACGGCGGTGCTGCCGACGACGCCACTTGGCCCGCCGGTCAACTTCGACGCGTTCGCGGCGCTCGCCGATCCGCTCGCGCCCGCACGTTGGTTGCCGGGGCGCTCGTTCCTCGCCTCGAGTCGCGCCCCGGATCCGGTCGAGGGCTTCGACAACATCGACTGGGACCACTACCAAGCGCGCGACGGAGACGCCGACGTCTTGCTCGATGTCCGCGGTGTCGGCGTGCTCACGCGGATCTGGGCCACCGCACGGCCCCGCGTCGCGACCGGCGATGCAGCGTTCGACTTCGCCGTCATCGATCGCGTCTCCATCGCCATCGAGATCGACGGAAGACGGGTGCTCGGCGGACCGCGCGGCGTGCCTCTCGGCGAGCTCGTCGCAGGCGCTCCGGGCGCTGAGCTCGTGGCGGGCTTCGCGTCGCCATGGGTCGCATCGGGCCGGCAGTCGAGCGGCGGCATCGTGCTCGACGTGCCGCTGCACTTTCGCGAGCGCGTGCGCGTCTTGGCGTATCGCGGCGACGACGTTCTCTACTATCAGATCGACGGTCGGCTGCTGCCTGCAGCGAGCGAGGTCCCCGCGTTCGACGGGGTCTTGTCGTCCTCTGCGCGCGCGTCGCTCACAACCGCCGCCACGCTCTGGCAGACGCCAGGCGCTCGCGACGAGCGGCTCGCCACGGACGAGACGAGCGAAGAGCGCCTGGTCGCCCCAGGCGAGCGCTTCACGATCGAAGTCGGCTCGGGTTTACTCGCGCGCGTCGCCATCGAGGCGACCGATCCCAGCGCGATGCTCGACGGCGTCGACGTCGATCTGCGCATCGACGGAACAGCCGTGCTCGACGCGCGCCCGCTGCCTTATCTCGTCGAGTCTGCGCATCCTGCGCCCTACGTCTCGGCGCTCTCTTCTGCGGACGCGCGGCACCTCGAGCTCGCGTACCCATCGGCGCTCGACGAAGGCGCGACGCTGTCCGTCGTCAACACGCAGAGCGCGCCGCTCGCGATTCGACTCACGCTCGCAGCCTCGCCGATACGCCCAGCGAGCGACATCGGCGTGCTGCGCGCGAGCTGCGGCGATCACAGAAGCGCCGGTGACGGCGACGACATCGTGCTCGCAGAGGTCGCCGGACGGGTCCGCTACGCCGGGCAGATCATCGCGATCCGCACCGACATTACCGAGTGGAACGTCCTCGAAGGCGATCACGAGATCCGCTGCGACGACGACTGGCTGCTCGGCACTGGCGCCGAGGACTACTTCGGCGGCGCGTTTTACTTCTGGCTCGGCACGTTCGCGCGCCCGACGACCGGCGCGTTCGGCGTGTTCCGCAGCGGCGACGGCGCGGCGGAGGCGTCACTTTATCGACACCGCCTCGTCGACGGACTCGAGTGCGCGCGCCGCTTCAGCTTTCACTACGAGAGCTACGCTGCGACCCACGCGATCGACGCGTGCGTGTTTCACTACGAGTACGCCGCGCTCGCCGGCGACTGAGAATCGAGCTCATCGCTGCGCGTCTCGAGCGAGTCGCTCAGATCGGCAGACCGGTCCATGGCGCTGGCGGCGCGGGCGGGCTCGGTGGCGGCGGTGTGGGCGTTGGCGCAGTGACAGTCCCGCCACCGCTCTCGGAAGGCGTCGTGCCTCCGCCGCCGGGGCTCGCGCCGCCGGGGGGCCGATTTTGTAGCTCGCGCGGCACGTTCCAGTCGATGCCATCGTGCGTCGGCGTCGGCGTCGGCGTGACGATCACCGTCGGCGGCACGGGCTCGAGCTGCTGGTGGGTGAGCACCATCGGCGAGTCGCCGTCGTTGCGTCGTCGCTCGCGCACCGCGACGCGCCGCGCTCCGTCATCCGCCGTGACGACGACCTCGGCGCGCATCTGCACGCGCTGCTCACCCTCGTGTACGACGAAAAAGACGCTGTACTCGCCGGCCTGCGGAAACGTGAACGAGCCGACGAAGCCGCCGTCGGTGCCGCGCGTCGCCGGCACTTCACCGCGCAGCGCTCGCCCGGCCCGCGTCACGTGAAAGTGCGGCTCGGCGCCCACGTCGACCGTCGTGCCTGACTCGAGCGAGGCGACCAGCGTCACCGTCTCGCCGGCCATCGGAACCGCCGGCAGCGTGCGCACGCCAGCGACGACGACCACTGCGTGCTCGTGCTGCTCGACGATCGTCAGCCCTTGTCGCGCGTGCGTCTCATTCGGCGAGATCAGCAGCGCACGCTCGTAGATGGCGCGCGCTTCTGACCAGCGCAGAGAGCCGCGCGCGCGATCGGCCACGGCGACGAGGCGCGTGGTCGCGGCGGCACGCAGCGCGAGCGCGTCTTGGTCGTGTGGATCGGCGAGCAGCAGCCGATCGGTCAGCTCGCGCACATTCTCGCCGGGGGCCGTGGCCGCTTCCGCGTCGTACGCGCCCGCCTCGAGCGCCGCACGCGCGCGCCGCGCGAGCTCGGCACGATCGGGCGAGACTTGCTCGCTGCCGCCGAGCGAGCGGGCCAGCAGCGCACCGCCCCCGACGGCTACCGCGCCCAGGAAAAACGCGCCGATCAGCACTGTTGCGCGCGGACGACGCGAGAGGCCCGCGATGGCACGGCCCGACATCCCGCCCGGCAGGGACACGCCGTCCATCGACGCGTCGCCGTAAGGATTCGGCGCTGCCGCGAGCGTATCGGAGCTGTGCACCGCGCGCGCCACGCGTCCTGTGGCTGCGTGCGCGACCGGCTGTGCGGCGTGTGCCGCGCGCTGCGGCTCCGGCGGCACCAGCGACGCCGGCTGTGCAGCGCGCCGCGCGCCACCGAGCGGGAGCCCCGCGCTGCTCGCGGCTGCGCGCAGCGCCTCGGCGAGGACGATCGCGTCGTCGAAGCGCGCATCGGGGTTCTTCGCCAGCGCCCGCGCGATCACGTCGGCGACGGGGGCGGGGACCTGACCGCCGCGCGCGCGTCCGCGCACATCCGGCGCCGGCTCGTGGATGTGCTTCATCAGCAGCGCGACCGGCGACGGCGAGTCGAACGGCGTCTCGCCGCAGAGCAGCTGATAGCAGAGCACGCCGATCGAGTAGACGTCGCTGCGCGCGTCCGTCGTCTCGCCCGCGGCGCCCTCCGGCGAGATGTAGCGCGCGGTGCCGAAGATCAGCCCCGACTGCGTGACCATCGTCTGCTCGCCCCACAGAAAGCGCGCGATCCCGAAGTCGAGCACCTTGACGAAGTCGAGGTCGCGGCCGCGCGTGACGAGGTGCACGTTCTCGGGCTTCAGGTCGCGGTGCACCACGCCCTGCTGATGCGCCTCACCGATCGCGTCGCAGATCTGCGTGGTGATGTGCAGCGCGCGCGCCGGCGGCAGCGCGCCCTCGACGCGGCTCAGATCCGAGAGCGAGCGGCCCTCGAGGTACTCCATGATCAGGTAGAGCGCGCCGTCGGGGAGCTGGCCGAAAAGAATGACGCGGACGATGTTGGGGTGATCGAGCGCCGCGGAGACGCGCGCTTCGCGTTGAAAGCGCCGCACGGCATCGGCGTTCTGCACCAGCTCCGGATGCAGGATCTTGATCGCGACGTGCCGATCGACGCCGATCTGCCGCGCGCGGTAGACCGTGCCCATGCCGCCGGCGCCGACCTTTTCTTCGATGCGGAACTGACCGAGCAGCGTCTGGCCGACGTAGAGGTCGGGCTCTTCGCTCTCGGTGCCGAGCGGCGTCCCATCGCGCGTACAGAACGCTGCGGACGCATCGTAGTGCGCGCCACAGCGGGTACAGATTTTCGCGAGCGGGTCCAGCACGAGCAGAGTCTCCTCGATCAGCCGGCGACGTGCACTTCTGGGCTAGCACCGACGTCGCCAGCTCGCCGTTGTTCGGCGATCGACGGCCGACGGGCGCCAAAGATTTCAACTGCTTCCCCAATCACCGCCCTCGAGCCCGCGATTGCACGGCAGAGCGCTTGCCGCATCCGTCGCTGCCGCGGTACCGTCCAGCCAACCGCTCGGCGGCCATCGGAGGAGAGCAGATGAAGTCGTGGAGAGCGATCGCGCAACTGACCGTTACCATTGGCCTCTTGGCCGCGCCCCTCGGCGTGATGGCGGTGCCGACAGCGGCCCATGCGGACACGTCGGTCATCGTGCTCGGCATTCGCTCGCTCGAAGGCGACGACGAGTTCGCGCGCAATGTCACCGGCGCGCTGCGCCGCGCAGCCGAGCAGGTGCCGGGCCTGCGGATCGTCGATCGCGACGTGTCGCTCGCGCAGATCACCATCGTGCTCGGCTGTGACGACGCGGACGCGGCATGTATGCAGCAGGTCGCAGCCCAACTCGGCGTGCAGCGCGTCGTCTACGGTACCGCGCGCCGCACCACGGCTGGCGCGAACTACAGCTACGCCATCGCGCTGTTCTCGTTCAGCGCGGCCACCAACGAGATCGATCAGCAGCTGACCGCGACGATCACCCGCGCCCGCAGCGACATCGACGATCTGCGCCAGCCAGCGCGCGAGTGGATGTCCGTGCTCGCCGGCCTGCCGCAGGTCGGCTCGGTCACGGTGCGCTCCAACGTCGAAGGCGCGGCAGTGCTCGTCGACGGCGCCGAGGTCGGCGTCGTCGCGGGTGGCACCTTCACCGCGGGCGAGCTGACTGCGGGCGGCCACTTGGTCGAGGTGCAGGCCGAGGGCCGCACCGGCTTCCGTCAGCGCGTCACGGTTGCGATCGGCGAGACCATCACGCTCGAGGCGAACCTGCTCGAGGGCGAGGGCACGATCGGTCCCGATGAGCCGCCGCTCGACGAGCAGCCCGGCCACGGCGCTTCGCTCGGCGTGGGCTTCTGGGCAGGCGTCGGCGCGACCGCGCTCGGCGCCGTGTTCATCGGCCTCACCGCCTATGCGTGGCTCAAGCTCGACTCGATCAACAACGATCCGCAGTGGCTCGCCTACACGAACGCAGCGCCGAAGCCCGGTCAGCCCGGCGGCATCGACGACGTCTGTGTCCCCGCCGACGCTGGGGTGACGTACGGCACGCCGGCCGGCACGCTCGATCGCGTTCAGTCGCTGTGCGGCCCGGCCAACACCTTCGAGCCGCTGCAATACGTCTTCCTCGCGCTCGGCGTGGTCGGTCTCGGCGCCGGCATCTTTCTCATCGCGACCAGCGTCGGCGGTGACGATGAGGCGCCGCCGGCTAGCTCGCCCGCAGCCGGTACCGTCTCGCTGCGGCCTGTGTTCGGCCTGCAGAGCGGCGGCTTCGAGGCGCGGCTCACGTTCTGAGTCGCGCGGCGCGATGCGCATCATCGGCGGAGCGCTCGGTGGGCGCCTGTTTCGCGGCCCGCCGCCGAGCGCCACACGTCCCACCGCCGACCGCGTACGCGAGGCCATCGCCTCGGCTCTCATGGCCCGCTCGGCGATCGAGGGCGCGCGCGTGCTCGATCTCTACGCCGGCACCGGTGCGTTCGCCTTCGAGGCGCTGTCACGCGGCGCTGAGCGCGCCGTGTGCGTCGAGCGAGAGAAGCGCGTCGCAGCGGCGATCGAGACGTCCGCCACCGAGCTCGGTCTGCGCGCGCGCGTCGAGGTGATCGTCGGGGCGCTCGGCGTGTTGCCGCGCGGCAGCAGTCCGCTCGAGCAGCGGCTGCGTCGCGCGGCGGGGAGCGACCCTTTCGATCTCGTCTTCGCCGATCCGCCCTACGCCGACATCGACGACGTGCCGCCGCTGCTACAGCGCCTCGCGGCGCTCGGCGTCATCGCCCGAGGCGCGCTCATCGTGCTCGAGCACGCGACCAAGCAGCCACCGAAGAGCGCGACATTTCTCGCAACCGAGGCCGCTTACCGATACGGTGACACCGCCGTCCTGTTTGCGCGCGTCACCGCCGACACCGAGACCCCACCGCCATGAGCACCGCGATCTATCCAGGGTCGTTCGACCCGATCACGAACGGTCACGTCAGCATCCTGCAGAGCGGCCTGCGCGCGTTCGATCGCATCATCGTCGCGGTGCTGCACAACCCGAACAAGAACGCGCTGTTCACCGTCGAAGAGCGCATCGAGATGATCCGCGACGCGCTCGAGACCGACTCGCGCTTCGAGGTCGACACGTTCGAAGGTCTGCTCGTCGACTACGTACGCAAGAAGAACGTGAACGTCGTGCTGCGCGGCCTGCGCGCCGTCGCCGACTTCGAATACGAGCTGCAGATGGCGAACATGAATCGCCACCTCAACGACGAGGTCGAGACCGTCTTCATCATGGCGAAGGACGCGTATTTCTACGTCTCCTCCAACTTGGTGAAAGAGGCCGCGCGGCTCGGCGGCGACGTGTCGAAGCTGGTCCCGCCGGGCGTCGACGAGCGGCTGCGCCTCAAGCTTCGCCCGTGAGCTGAGCGTGCTGTGCGAGCCGCAGCGCGGCGTCGATCGTCGGGCGATACGCGCCCTCACGCAGCACGCCCGCGGACACGAGCCCGCGCAGCGCGTCGAGGTCGTCGACGCCGACGCGTCCCATGCGCAGCTCGTCGATGTGCGTCGTCGCGCTGGCGATCGCAGAGCGCACGCGGCAGAAGCCGCGCAGATAGCCGGCGTCGCGCGCGACACCGCCGCCGCGATACGCGCGCTCGGTCACGGCGATCGCGGCGTCCGGCGCGAGCCCATGGTCGCGCAGCAGCAGCAGTGCACAGTCGCCGAACGCCATGCCCGCGTGCATCGCGTCGGTGGCGAGCACGCGCACAGCGAGCGTGCGCACGCGCCCAGTGTCGAGCACACCGACGTCCTCTTCGAGGACGAGCGCGACGCCCTCTTGATCGCCGAACGAATTCGCGGTGCCGATCTCCAGCAGCCGCAGCGGCTGAACGCGCGCGTTGAGCGCGCTGACGAGATGCCCGAGCACCTCGTGTACGGCGATGCGCAGCGCCTCGCGCGGCCCGAACGAGCGCGCCGCGAGCAGCACCATGCGCTCGCCCGAGGCCGCCGCTGCGGCCAGCCGCGGCTCGACGCGCACCACGACGTCGACGCCCGCTGCGCGCGCAATTTCGCGCACGATCGCGGCCGCCGAGGGACCGCCGCGCGTATCATCGGCCGGCAGCGTGCGCGGCTCCGGCGCTGCGCGCGCCGTCGTCGCCAAGATGTCGCGTGCGGCCGCCGCCACTGTCGTCGTCGTGCGCGCGCCCGCGCCCGCGCTCACCGTCGCCGGGCTCTCGCCGACGCCGAGCGTCATCGACATCGCGCCCGTGCCGTAGCGCTGCGCCGCGAGCGGCCGCACTGCGCGCGGGTCGCCGATCGCTTCGAGGATGCGCAGCTCGAGCTCGAGCTCGTCGAGCCGCGCGAGATAGAGCGCGGCCGCAGGCGACACATGGGCGAGAGCGCGCGCGGCGGCGAGCGACTCGTGCACCACGCGCTCGGTCTTGCGCGGCGCGTAGACGAACTGCGGCTCGACGCGCTGCCCTCGCGTCAGCGCATCGATCAGCCGCGCGCGCTCGGTCGCGCCGTTCTGCGGCGTCAGCGCTGGCAACACCTGCGCGGCGCCGTGCACCAAGGCGATCAGTGCGTCGAGGCGCGCCGCCGCCGCGTCCTTCATCGCGCGCGCTCAGAGCAGCTCGGTCGCGCGCTCCGCGAGCTCCGAGCGCTCGCCCTTGGTGAGCGTGACGTGACCCGCGATCGACTCACTCTTGAAGCGCTCGGCGACGACCGAGAGCCCGTTCGACGCGGCGTCGACGTACGGATTGTCGATCTGATCGGGGTCGCCCGTGAGCACGATCTTGGTGTCCGAGCCGCAGCGCGTGATGATCGTCTTCACCTCGTGCGGCGTGAGGTTCTGCGCCTCGTCGACGATGAGGAACTGGTTCGGCAGCGAGCGGCCGCGGATGTACGTCAGCGGCTCGACCTCGATGATCCCGCTCGCGACGAGCTCCGCATAGCTGCGGCCCTCGCTCGCGCGGCCCTTGCCCGTCGCGAAGATGTACTCGAGGTTGTCGAAGATCGGCTGCATCCACGGGTTGAGCTTCTCTTCGAGGTCGCCCGGCAGATAGCCGACGTCACGACCGAGCGGGAAGATCGGCCGCGAGACCAGCAGCCGCGCGAAGATGCCCTCGTCGATGACCTTCTTGAGGCCCGCGGCGATCGCCAGCAGCGTCTTGCCGGTGCCGGCCTTGCCGACCAGCGTCACCAAGCTGATCGAGTCGTCGAGCAGAACGTCGAGCGCGAAGCTCTGCTCGAGGTTGCGCGGCCGCACGCCCCACGCGCCATCGCGCGAGATGCGCAGCGGCTTCACCACGCGCTTGTTCGCGTCGAAGCGGCCGAGCGCCGTGTGGCTCGGGTTCATCTGATCGCGCAGCACGATGCACGCGTTCGGATAGACGATCAGATCCGCCGGGCCGAGCTCGCTCGCCGGAACTTCGCCCTTCGCGCCGAGCTGGTCGACGGCCGCGGTGCTCACCTCGAGCTCGAGGATGCCGGTGTAGAGGTCGTCGTACGAGATGCGCGCGTTCTCGTAGTTCTCCGCGCGCAGGCCGAGCGCATCCGCGCGAATGCGCAGGTTCGAGTCCATCGTGACGAACACGGTGGGAATGCCCGGATGCGTGTCGCGCTCAGTGATCGCCGACTGCACGATCGCGTGATCCATCGCCGCGTTGTCGAGCTTCTGCAGCGCGAGCACGTCCTTTGGTACGGCGACGCGCAGGTGTCCGCCGCCCTCGAGCTTGCAGCCTTTCTGCAGCGTCCCGCCGGTCTGCTCGCGCAGCTCGTCGAGAATGCGCGTCATCGTCCGCGCGTTGCGCCCGACCTCGCTCATCTCGCGCTTGAACTGATCGATCTCCTCGATGACGTGGATCGGAATGACGACGTCGTTGTCCTCGAACTTGTAGATCGCGCGCGGGTCGTGGAGGAGGACGTTGGTGTCGAGGACGTAGATCTTCTGCACGAGGGCGACCGTAGCAGAGACGATCGGCGAGAGGGAGACGCATCGAAAGCGCGGCAAGGCGCCGAAATCGCGCAGCTACGAGCGAGTCGCCAGCGGCCTCCGTGTCTCAGGCGCGCCGACCGTGGCGTGATGCGACATTGCCCTGGCAGCAGCGCGCGGCAGGCCCCACGTTCGCGCCGTGCCTCACCGCTCTCCGTACGCACCACGCGCGCTCGACCTCGTCCTCGAAGATGCCCGCCCGCTGTCGACGAACGTGCGCTCACTGGTGCTGCGCTCCGCCGACGGCAGCGTGATCGAGTGGCTCGCGGGTCAACACATCGAGCTCGTCGTTCCCGGCGCCACAGGGCAGCTCGCACAGAAGCGTGACTATTCGATCGCCACCGCGCCGAATCCGCAGCGCCCCGATCGCTTCGAGATCGCGGTGACGCGCGTCGACGAGGGCCCAGCGTCGCAGGTCCTGCACGCGCTGCCGATCGGCGCGACGCTCGCAGCGTATGGGCCAAAGGGCGCGTTTCGCTTTCGGCCGGAGCCGCACGTACCGGTGCTGTTCGTCGCGCATGGCACCGGGCTCTCGCCGCTGCGCGCGATGCTGCTCGAGGCGCTCCACGACGCCGCGAGCGCGCCACCGATGACGCTGCTCGCTGGCTTTCGTACGACTGAAGACGTGCTGTGGGGCGATGCGCTCCGCGCGCTCGCGGCCGAACATCCAAGCACGTTCACCTTCGCACCGACGCTCTCGCGTCCATCGAGCGAATGGAC
>Ga0163144_10021189_pt1 | contig 12929 bp, 10 predicted proteins | sample OliLak19BULKMAT1_FD_123175 | JGI IMG/M metagenome (GOLD analysis project Ga0163144, IMG submission 123175) | Freshwater microbial mat bacterial communities from Lake Vanda, McMurdo Dry Valleys, Antarctica - Oligotrophic Lake LV.19.BULKMAT1 | ecosystem: Environmental > Aquatic > Freshwater >...
GGGGTTCCGTCGGACGGCAGTTATGGCATTCCCGCCGACATCATTTACGGCGTTCCCGTTACATGCGCCAATGGTGAGTACAAGCGCGTCGAAGGCCTGGCGGTTGATGACTACTCGCGTAGCATGATGAACAAGACCTTGGCCGAACTTCAAGAGGAAGAGGCCGGCGTATCAAGCCTGCTTGGCTAGAGTCCTAAGGCGAGTCAAGTGAATATCACTGACACGCCAAGTCCGCTGTTCCTGCCAGGAGACTGGTCGCGGCCCGGCAACAAGGAAGTAGAAGTCTTCTTCCTTGTTGCCGGGCCGCGCGTCTGGTATTCCTCGATGAATGCAAAAGGAATCGCTCCCCATTTTGCCACTCAGCATTAGATCATGGCTAAACTGCACTTTGCTTATCGACCACTCAAAAGGAAATCATCATGCTAGAAGCCTACCGTGCCCATGTCGCTGAACGTGCTGCGATGGGTATTCCGCCCTTACCCCTGTCAAAGCAGCAAACAGAGAGCCTAGTAGGACTTCTGAATGCACCGCCAGCCGGAGATGGTGATTTCCTCGTCGACCTGCTCACCTTTCGCATTCCCGCGGGGGTCGATGAGGCGGCCAAGGTCAAGGCCGAGTTCCTGGCCCAGGTGGCTTCCGGCCAATCCTCAAATGCACTGATCAGCCGCGCCAAGGCGGTCGAACTTCTAGGCACCATGGTTGGCGGTTACAACGTCAAACCGCTGATCGACATGCTCGGCGATGCCGCCGTCGGCGGTACGGCTGCCAAAGCCCTGAAATCGACACTCCTGATGTTCGACGCCTTTCACGACGTAGCGGAGAAAGCCACCGCTGGCAATGCTGACGCCAAAGCCGTCATGCAGTCCTGGGCCGACGGCGAATGGTTTACTCAGCGTCCCGAGATCCCCAAGAAAATCAGCGTCACCGTGTTTAAGGTCACGGGTGAAACCAACACCGACGACTTGTCGCCGGCTCCCGATGCATGGAGCCGGCCGGACATTCCGTTGCACGCTCTGGCCATGTTGAAGAATCCACGTGACGGCATTGTTCCCGACGCCGTTGGCACCGTGGGGCCAATGAAATTGATCGTCGAGCTGAAAAAGAAAGGACACCCCGTTGCCTATGTCGGCGATGTGGTCGGCACCGGCTCCTCACGCAAATCGGCCACCAATTCGGTCCTGTGGTGGACCGGCGACGATATTCCCTTTGTGCCCAACAAGCGCTTCGGCGGCTTCTGCCTCGGCGGCAAGATCGCGCCGATCTTCTTCAATACCCAGGAAGACGCCGGTGCGCTCCCCGTCGAGTGCGATGTCACGCAAATGAACACCGGTGACGTCATCGATATCTTCCCCTTTGAGGGCAAGATCGAAAAGAACGGCGCGGTAATCTCCACCTTCAGTTACAAATCGGAAGTGTTGCTTGATGAAGTACGCGCAGGTGGCCGCATCAACCTCATTATCGGCCGCGGATTGACGACCAAGGCGCGCGAGACACTCGGTCTTCCTACCTCAACCCTGTTTCGCTTGCCGAAACCACCGGTGGACTCAGGCAAGGGCTACACACAAGCGCAAAAGATCGTCGGTCGCGCCTGCGGCTTGCCCCCAGGCAAGGGTATCCGTCCTGGAACCTATTGCGAGCCACGCATGGCCTCGGTAGGTTCGCAAGACACCACGGGGCCGATGACCCGAGATGAGCTGAAGGATCTTGCTTGCCTTGGGTTTTCGGCTGATCTCGTGATGCAATCCTTCTGCCACACAGCCGCCTACCCAAAATTGGTGGACGTCAAGACCCACCGCACCTTACCAAGCTTCATCACCGCCCGAGGTGGCATCTCGCTGCGTCCGGGTGACGGCATCATTCACTCCTGGCTCAACCGGCTTTTGTTACCGGATACGGTCGGTACGGGCGGCGACAGTCATACTCGGTTCCCCATCGGCATTTCCTTTCCGGCGGGATCGGGTCTGGTGGCCTTCGCCGCGGCCACTGGCGTCATGCCCTTGGATATGCCCGAGTCCGTTCTGGTGCGTTTCAAAGGAAAAATGCAGCCCGGTATTACCTTGCGAGATCTGGTCAATGCGATTCCTCTGTACGCGATTAAAGCCGGTCTTCTTACCGTGGCGAAGCAAGGCAAGAAGAACATCTTCTCCGGCCGCATCATGGAAATTGAAGGCCTGCCGGATCTCAAGATCGAACAGGCTTTTGAACTCACCGACGCTTCGGCAGAACGCTCGTGCGGCGGCTGCTCGGTACGCCTCAACAAAGAGCCCATCGTTGAATACCTGCGCTCCAACATTACCCTCATGAAGTGGATGATCGCTGAAGGCTACGAAGACAAACGCGCCTTGGGTCGCCGCATCAAGGCCATGGAAGAGTGGATTGCCAACGGCACACTACTGCAACCTGATCCCGATGCGGAATACGCCGCCATAATCGAAATTGACCTGGCCGACATCAAGGAACCTATCCTTGCCTGCCCGAACGACCCGGATGACGTGAAGTTCCTTTCCGAAGTCTCAGGCGACCAGATCGACGAAGTTTTCATCGGTAGTTGCATGACCAACATCGGCCACTTCCGTGCCGCCAGCAAGATACTTGAAGGCAAGACCGATATCCCCACCCGTCTGTGGGTCGCACCGCCAACCAAGATGGACGCCATGATTCTCAATGAAGAGGGCTACTACGCCGTGCTCGGCAATTCGGGCGCGCGCATGGAAATGCCCGGCTGCTCGTTGTGCATGGGCAATCAGGCGCGGATCAAGCAAGGCAGCACGGCGGTATCGACCTCTACCCGCAACTTCCCGAATCGTTTGGGGATAGACACCCGCGTCTATCTGAGTTCAGCGGAATTGGCGGCCGTCTGCGCCTTGATGGGCAAGATACCTACGGTAAGCGAATACATGGCGCAAGTAGAAATACTCACGGCCAAGTCCGCCGAAGTGTATCGCTATATGAACTTCGACCAGATCAAGGAGTTTAAGGAACTGGCGGACACTGTAAGCATCTAGTCACAACCGCCAGCCTGAGCGCTGGCGACACAGCCCACACCACGTGTTCGGAATACTTGGTGTGGGCTTTTTCTTTCTTGTCAGGCAAGGCTCTGGTCGACAACGACCGAAAACCTAGACGCGAAAGCCGCCAACAAGGCGCTTAAGGTCGGCTGCGAGTTCATTGACCCGGCTGGCCGAGTTCGCCGCGCCCTGCATCGATTCGCTCGTTTCGTCCGAAAGGCGCGCGATGGATTCGACGCGTTGCGTGATATCTGCGCTGGTAGCGCTTTGCTCGGCAATGGCGCTCACGATTTCATCCATCGAGGTCAGCAGATGCGATGCACACTCTTCGACCGTAGCAATCGTCGTCCCGGTGTGCTCGGCCTCGATCAATCCTTGACCTACGCGCTCAACACCACGCTGCATGCCACCCACAGCGTCTTGAACGCCACGTTGCACGACACCAATGGTGCTGCCGATTTCCTCCGTGGATTTTGCCGTACGCTCTGCCAACTTGCGCACCTCATCCGCTACTACCGCAAAACCCCGACCACTCTCACCAGCTCGCGCGGCTTCGATGGCCGCATTGAGTGCAAGCAGATTGGTCTGATCGGCAATGTCCTTGATGACATGCACCACCGTGCTGATTTTCTCGGATTCCCTGCCAAGCGACTGTATGGTCTCGGCCGATGAATTCACGGATTCCGATATGCGTCGCATGCCATCCACCAGCGTCGCCACCGCCGTACTACCTTCCTTCGATAGATCACCGCTACGCGTCGAGATTGCCCGGACTTCATTCGACCGTTCTGATACGCGGCTGATACCCACCGTCATCCCCGCCATCGAAGTGGCCATCTCCGATACGATTTCACTCTGACTCGCCGCACGCTTGGCAATCTCATCGATGCCGCGTGCCATCGAATCGGCCGCCTGTGACAAACCTTGGGCGTTGGCCACCACATTCTTCACGACCACCTGCAAATGCTCAACAAAAACATTGAACCAATGTGCAACATCGCCAATTTCGTCTGCCCGACCCACATCCAGCCGCCGCGTCAAGTCGGCATCGCCACTGGCAATTTCCTGGAGTGCATTGCGTACTCGATTGAGAGGCGCCAGGACAACCGAATTCAACGTAAAGACTAGCGTCGCAATGAGGGCCACACTGAAAACGATGATCTGGATCAGAAGCTGAACGACCACCGCCTGCAAGGCCTGCGTGATCTGAGCCCGTGACACATAAATATCGACATTGCCAATCGATGCCGACTGTCCATCGACCAGAAACTTTAACTCCGCCGTAATCTTTCCAACCGTTGGCGCGTCCTTGTCGGTGGCCTCCACGCTCATTCCAGCCGTGTCACGAATCCGCCCCACCGAAAATACACCGTCCTTTTTGTGCACTATTATCGCCATGATGACGGGGTTCGCCATCTCGGCCTCAAGCAGGGCCTGCGACTGCTTCAAGTCATAGTTCCAAAGCGACACAGGCAAGCCAATTTGCAAGCGACTGGCGAGTTGCGCCGTTTGTTCGGCAAGGCGGTGTTCCATTTCACTTTGCGTTGAAAGGTAGCGATGTACCCCAAATACGGAAAGCAGGATCGCCATGATGGAAACGAAAACAATACTCAGACGTACGCCTATTCTTACTGGTGCCTTCATCGTTCCCCCGGAAACTAACGTTTTTCTTTATTCACCGCTCAATGCTAGCACTCGCGTCGCCGGCCAATGTCATGCATAGAACCGCTAATACCACCTATTCCGCGACAGTGAGTCAGCCGTTGCCCAATTAGTATTTCCTGGTTATTCATTCGGAACGGGAAAGCGCCACGCCAACTGATCCAGACAAAGCTCCTGAAGCATTCGCCCCAGACGCGCGCGGGAATCCCTCCGTGGGGCATCTTTGAAGCGGGCGATGATCAGTTCATTCTTCATGGAATGCTCCCAACCAACCAACTCGGTTACAGTAACTTGATAGCCGTGGGCTTCGAGTAGAAGGCAGCGCAACACGTTGGTTACCAGGCTGCCAAATTCTCGCGTATGTATTGGATGCCGCCATAACTCTGAAAAGTCTGTCGCGGCGAGGGATTCGCTCTTGCGTCGCCGCAGCTCCGCCGCAACCTCTGCCTGACAGCAGGGCACCAGGACGATGAACGTTGCCTTCTTTCGCAAGGCGAACGTAATTGCGTCGTCGGTTGCTGTATCGCAGGCGTGCAGAGCGGTAACGACATCCACCTGCTCCGGTAACTCCTGCGCGGCAATTGATTGTTCGACCGATAGGTTCAGGAACGACATACGATTAAAGCCCAAGCGTTGAGAGAGCGCCCGTGACTTCTCAACCAGCTCACCGCGGGTCTCTATCCCGAATACCCGACCGGTTTCCCGCGACTTAAGAAAAAGATCGTAGAGAATGAAGCCCAGATACGACTTCCCTGCTCCATGATCCGCCAAGCAGATATCACCACGCCCCGACATCACCTCCGCCAGAAGCGGCTCGATGAATTGGTAGAGATGGTAAACCTGCTTTAACTTGCGTCGACTGTCCTGGTTAAGCTTGCCTTCACGAGTCAGGATATGCAGTTCCTTCAATAACTCGATGGACTGCTCTGGCTTGATATCAGTGGCCAGTAGCTCAGGCTTTTTCACTCGTCTACCGGAAGTCGAATCAAATACTGCCCCGACTTTTCATCGCGCTCGACGTCCAGCAGTTTGCGTTTTCTCGCATCTTCCAGCAGATCGCGAAAAGAGCGGTATCCGTAGTAGGACTCAGAGAAGCCGGGTTTACGTCGTTGCATGGTCGGCTTAACCATTGATCCCCAGATCTTCTCGTCACCGCGTTCGGCAATCAGTGCCTCAACGGTCTCCACCAAAAGATCCAGCGCCTCCTCACGCTTTGGGTGATCCGCCTTCTCCTCGCTCTTCGGTTCCGCGACTTTCTTGTTGCCGGTAGGGGTCTTGCTGGGTGCCTTTCTGTCGGCTCGGGTTTTCTTTGCCTCGATCTCACGTACCAGATCATCATAAAAAATAAACTCGTCGCAGTTCGCCGACAGCAGATCGGATGTTGCCGCCTTGACTCCCACACCGATCACTCGCTTGTTGTTCTCTCTCAACTTCGATACCAGTGGTGAAAAATCCGAATCACCGCTGATGATTACAAAGGTGTCCACATGCGACTTGGTGTAGCACAGATCAAGCGCGTCAACCACCATGCGAATATCCGCCGAATTTTTGCCTGACTGCCGCACGTGGGGAATTTCAATCAGTTCAAACGCAGCCTCATGCATCGGCGCTTTGAAGTCCTTGTAACGTGCCCAGTCGCAGTAGGCCTTTTTGACCACGATGCTGCCCTTCAACAGCAAACGTTCAAGAACTTTCTTTATGTCGAAGGGAGCATAGTTGGCGTCGCGGACACCCAATGCGACATTCTCAAAATCGCAAAACAACGCCATGCTCGTAATTTCAGGATTGCTGGCCATAAGAGCTCCAAAACACACGTCTAAAGCATGAGTGTCTCACGGTCTGACGGACCCGGTAAGACTGAATTGAAGCAGTCGAGTCTCAAGCTCCAAAGTGCCGAGCCAGAGTAACGTCGCCCTTATCCGATCGAGACTGCCGGTTGGTCTAGCTTCGTGTCCGATATTCGTTAGACTAAATAACATCAATGAAACGGAGATCAGTCATGATGGAGAGCATTCGGTCTGTAAGTGAAAGTATAAAGGGGCGACAACGCGCCTGGATTGAAGCCGGCAACGGACCGGTCGTAGTGCTGTTGCACGGCTTCCCCGATGCACCCACAGGGTTCCTACCCCAAATCAGGGCTCTGGCGGAGGCAGGTTATCGGGCAATTGCGCCGTATTCCAGAGGCAACGCGCCAAGTTTCATCCCAGACGACGATGACTATAGCCCGCTAGCCCTGGCGACTGATGTAGTTGACTTACTGGATGGCATCGGCATCGCCAAGGCCGCCGCCGTTGTCGGTCATGATTGGGGGGCGATAGCCGCCTATTGCTTCGCCGCTCTTGCCCCTGAGCGCGTCGAACGTCTAGTTACGCTAGCTGTACCGCACGGCCGTGCCGCAAAGCCAAATCTGTTTTGGACCGGCTTTGTAATGACCATGCAAGTGCCGGCGATTACCTCGCGCGCGATAGTATTAAGTAAGGGAGCTCTGGTTGAAAAAGGCACCCACATGGTCTCGCCCAATTGGGCCTTCACTAAAGAAGACCTCATCGAAGCCAAGCGCATTCTCGGCGATCCCGAGTATCTATACAACGCGACCGGGGTTTATAGAGCGCTTCGTCGCTGGCCGATTCGTCGCGACGCGAGCTTTAAGCTAATGATGAAGTCAATTCAGATACCCTCACTTTGCTTTGCCGGAATCGACGACCGGGCCATGGATATAAGCTGCTTCAGGAAGATGTCCAAGGCATTCACGGCGTCGCTCGAACTCGTCGAACTGGATCGGGTGGGACACTTTCCGCATCGCGAATGCCCTGATCGGCTAAATGCAAAGCTCCTGACGTTTCTCGGCTCGGCCGCCAAACACCACGACGCAAAGGACGTGAAAGCTGTGAAACGGCGGTCCAAGCGCGCAACTGCAACATAATTTAAGCGTCGTATTTTGACTGTCGTATGGAAACACTTATAGTGCGACTTGTAGCTAGCTATTCCTGATACCTTGAATCGTTTGCAGACCCCACGGAGACCACCATGAAACTTGCAGCCGCTGTAACCACTTCCCTTCTTGCAATGACCTTTCCCGTCCTGGCGGCCGACGCCCCCCTTGTTAAGGTGTGCTCGGAAAACGATGACTCCTTCCCCTGGCTTCTTAAGGATCGTCCTGGTCTAACCAATTCTTTGTTCGTGATCGCAGAAAAAAAACTAGGAGGAAAAATAGAACTTGTTGGCCTCCCTTGGAAGCGCTGCCTGGAAGAAGCGAAGGCAGGAACAATGGATGGGGTGGTAAAGATCAGCTATACCCCGGAGCGGGCGCTTGAATTGGGCGTTTATCCCATGTCAGGCGATAAACCTGATGCCAGCAAACGCCTATTGAACGATACCTACAGCATTTACCGTATCAAGGGCTCAAGTGTCGCTTGGGATGGCAAGGTCCTTAAGGCGGACGGTCCCGTCGGCGCTCAGTCCGGCTTCTCGGTCGTTAAACAACTCCAGGGCCTTGGAATGAAAGTCGATGATGGCAATCGTTCAGCCAATGACAATCTCAAGAAACTTATCGAAGGACGAGTAGTGGCCGTAGCGCTCCAAACTGAGGAAGGTGACGCAAGTGTGGCGGAGAAACCTGAATACGCCTCCAAGATCGAAAAAATCTCTCCGATACTGGTTGAAAAGCCGTATTTCCTGATCTTCTCGAAGCAGTTCTACGCCAAGAGCCCGGACCAGGCCAAAAACATCTGGAACGCCATTGGCACGGCTCGCGAGTCGGCGGAATACAAGGACATTGTCAAGAAATTCAAATAGAGCAGGTTCTCCGATTCACCTTTACCCATAGGATTGATCGGACGGCCAATTTATATTGACGATAAAAAATGCCGGTATTCACTACCGGCATTTTTTACTGGTGGTTCAAATTATTTCGGCTTGTACGCCTGGAATATCTTCGTTAGCTCTCCGCTTTTTCCCAGTTTTTCGATAGCGATACGAAGCTTGTCTCTGACGCCTGGTGCGGCCTTCTTGGAGACCACCATATAGCGTCCTTCGGTAACAAAATGAGCGGGAAACAGTTTGACCTTGCCAACAAGGTTGTCTCGCTTGATTTCATCTACCAATGCGAAATCGTTGTGATAGACAAAACGGCCTCGACCTTCCAATAATTTCTTGAGGTTCATAGACGTATCCTTGGCGCCGGAATCGACCTTGATTCCCGGTTGTGCCGCAAGGAATTCAGCATGTACGGTCTTTGTGACCACCATTACGATTGCGTCATCGCCGAGCTTTCGCAGATCGTCAAAATTCTTGATGTCTGCCTTTTCGTCGGCCCGTGCCGCCAGGATGCTGTGCGTCGTGTAAATTGGAGTGTCTACGAAATCGAGCTTGGCTTCACGCTTGTCTGTCCGTGCCAGGCCACAGAAAGCGTCCAGACTTCCCTCCTCCAACGATGCTTCGATACGGGGAAGCGGAACGAAATCCTTCAACTCATTGAACTTGATCTCCGGATCGATCCGCTCGATTGCCTTGAAAACGTCGATACACAATCCGCTAATTGCCGTGTCCGTCTTGATGAATTTCGGCTGACTATCCTGGGCTGCGGTTCGAATCTCCAGAGCGGATGCACCACCAACGAGACCTAGCAAGGGAAACAGCCCCAAAACCAGCTTCGATGCAAATTTCATTAGATTGTCCTATATAAGAAAAGGTGATCACGTCAGGGTGTAGCTTTTAGTTCTTTGCTAAGGGTATCCCAAAGTTCGAGTTGTGCGAGAGGCGTCTCCGGCGGCAGCAGCGGATTTTTGATGCGGAACACGCGCCGTCCCGACAAATTGATACCGGCAAGCGAGTTTTGTTTAAAGACTTTGTAGCGTCGTTCAAATTCCCCATTCTTTTCAAGTCGTCGCAAACCATCTTCCATTCGCCGCGCGAGTTTCTCACCCTCGGGGGTTGCTGCGACGAAAAAATAGCGCGCCAGGGGGAAGTGCAGCATCAAGTTCTGTTCAATTGCAAGATCAGGAATCCGCGCCTTGTTCTCATTCAACTCGACAGCGATCTCGTTCACACCGCGAGAAAACAAGTCAAAGCGGCCGACATCCAGCATGCGGAAAAGTCCGTCATAACTTTCGCCTGGTTCAACGGTCAGCCCAGCCGCACGAAGAATATCGACATCCGCCCAACGAGCGCCTGCGCCAAAACTAAACGGCTTCAAATCATTCAGCGTACGTACCGATTTCAAGCGAGCCTGCGTATCGGCCTTGATTAGGAGTAGTCGATAACCGGTAAGTCCTTTGTCGAGAGGGATGCGAATGGGTCTAAGCGCGCCCTCAAGCTCAATGCTGGTGACACGCAGCACCGTGGTCAGCCCCCCGTTCTCCCTTAAATTTGCCACGCTTCGAGTGGCATTCATTCGCACAGGATGAGGAGCTAATTCAAAGGCGCCATACGTATCTTTGTTGGCCTCCAATGCGGCCTGCAATAGCTCCCAGTAGTAATCATAACGACGGTCGTTGTCGCTCTCAGGCGGCGGATAGATGAAGCGCATCGTCTCTGCCGAGACCAGAGTGCTCATACACAGCATAAGAATAGTGACAACAAGCCGAATCATGGTGGTCCCTGAGCAGTTGCCGAAGAAGCTTAAGTATCCCCCGCTGAGAAACGGTAGTCAAACAATGGTCATTCTCTTTGAGGTAAATGAAGCGACGATTGACACTTGATGCGCCCGGCCTACAATCGCCCTGTCAATTGCAGCGTTACGACCAGTCAAACTCTGTATGGCTTGAAGTGCGCCGCGAATCAATAAACATAATGCCAATCAGCGAGGGGAAATTTTATGGGCAAGGCGAAAATTGGTGAAGGACAAACCGTACTGATTACAGGAGCATCCTCGGGCATCGGCGAAGAACTGGCGATCTGCTTCGCTGAGGGAGGATTTGACCTGGTGCTGGTCGCCCGCAGCGTCGAAAAACTTCACCAGTTGGCTGAACGACTGACTTCGGAGTATGGAATTAAAGCGTCGGCGGCCCCCTCAGACCTGTCGAAATCCGGCAGCGCGAAGAATCTGGCTAGATTTCTACAGCGTAGCAAGCGATCTATCGACGTATTGGTGAACAACGCGGGCATCCTAGAGCAAGGGAATTTCTGGACAATTCCCACCCAACGGCATCAGGAACTGATCGATCTTAATATTTCGGGGCTGACCGCCATGCTGAGCTACTTTGTCCCACCGATGGTGGAACGTGGCTACGGTCGAGTTCTGAATGTCGCTTCCGTAGCGGCCTTCCAGCCGATTCCCACTCTGGCAACGTACGCCGCCACCAAGGCGTATGTGCTCTCGCTTTCGGAGTCTTTATCTGAGGAATTGAAGGTAAAAGGCGTTTCCGTCACAGCGCTTTGCCCGAGCTTTACAGCGACAAAAATGCTTCGCGGAAACGCGCAATCCGAAGCCCTGATTGACAGCTTGCCCGGTGTGCTGGTGGCCGATGCCAAGACGGTTGCCGCCGAGGGTTACGCGGCCTGTATCCGCGGTGAGGCCATACGCGTGCCGGGTGCCATCAATCAGGCCGCGATGCTGGCAAGCCGCGCCTCGCCAAAGTGGGTAGTCAGGCGTGTAACCGGTGCCCTTGGTCGAAGAACCTCGAAGCTGTAGCTGTCACGAAGGCTTGGGTTTGGTTGGGGTGCAGAAAGATTTAGCCGGCCCGCAGTTCAGCCAGTGTACAGGTAGCCGTACCCAATTTTCCAACCACGATCCCGGCAGCCACATTCGCTAGGCGCATCCCTTCCGCAAGCGATAGTCCGCTGGCCAGCATAACTGCAAGGGTCGCGATGACCGTGTCACCGGCGCCGCTGACATCGAATACTTCACGCGCCATGGCCGGTTCATGATCTTCACCCTGCGCCGTAAATAGCGTCATGCCCTCTTCGCTACGGGTGACCAGGAGCGCATCAAGACCAAGACGTGTCCGCAGGCTTTGTGCCTTTGCTGTCAGTTCGCCATCGTCTGCCCAACGTCCCACTACCTGCTTGAGTTCAGCCCGATTGGGTGTAATCACCGTCGCGCCGGCATAGCGTGAATAGTCCTCACCTTTGGGGTCGGCCAACACCGGCTTGCCCGCCGCGCGGGCTAAGCGCAGCATATCCGTGATGTGGGTCAGACCACCTTTCCCGTAATCCGACAAGATCACCACATCACAAGCCGCAAGCCGCTCTTCGAATTCGGCAAGTTTGGCGTTCAAAACTTCGTGATCTGGAGCATTCTCAAAGTCAATTCGTAGCAACTGTTGCTGACGGCCGATTACTCTCAGCTTGACGGTGTTGTTAAGTTGAGGATCTTCATGCAGACTGGCATCAATACCAGAATCCGCCATGAGGCGAGCGAGCGTCTGCCCCGCTTCATCGGCCCCAACAACCGACAGAAGACAAACGTTTGCACCTAAGGCCGCACAGTTGCGCGCGACGTTGGCGGCACCCCCTGGGCGCTCTTCCGTTCTATCGACCTTGACCACCGCCACCGGTGCCTCGGGCGAAATACGCGCGACGTCGCCAAACCAATAACGGTCAAGCATCACGTCGCCAACCACCAGAATGCGGGCCGACGAGGTCTCCGGCACGGGCAATGACTTCTTTCTGAAAGAGAACTTCATCATTGCCGGCCGATTGCGAAATACTCCAACCCGGCCCTGCGGGGACTTGCCGGATCGTAAAGATTGCGGCCATCGAAGATGACCGGTGTCTTGAGCGTCGCCTTGATCAAGTCAAAATCCGGGCTGCGAAACTCCTTCCACTCCGTGACAATGGCCAAGGCGTCAGCACCGTCAAGTGCCGCCATTGGCGTCGCCGCAAAACGAATCCGCAAGTCGTCGCCGAGAAGGCGCTGCGCTTCATGCTGTGCGACAGGATCATAGGCACAGATGGCCGCGCCGCGCGCCAGCAAATCCGCGATCAAAACCAAACTGGGCGCCGCGCGCATATCGTCGGTATTCGGCTTAAAGGCAAGTCCCCAAAGCGCGAACGTCATCCCCGTTAGATCTTCGCCCAAGCGTTTAACGATTTTGCGCGTCAATACGCCCTTTTGGTTGGCATTGGCGGCCTCCACTGCCTGCATGACCTTCAACTCCTGCCCCACGTCGGCGGCCGTGCTTATCAGCGCCTGCACATCCTTCGGAAAACACGAACCACCGTAGCCGATGCCCGGGTAGAGAAAATGAAACCCTATTCGTGGATCGGACCCGATGCCCTTACGCACCGATTCGATATCCGCCCCCAACCTCTCGGCCA
>Ga0163144_10021192_pt1 | contig 12927 bp, 9 predicted proteins | sample OliLak19BULKMAT1_FD_123175 | JGI IMG/M metagenome (GOLD analysis project Ga0163144, IMG submission 123175) | Freshwater microbial mat bacterial communities from Lake Vanda, McMurdo Dry Valleys, Antarctica - Oligotrophic Lake LV.19.BULKMAT1 | ecosystem: Environmental > Aquatic > Freshwater > Lake...
CGGCGGGGCCGGAAAAAAGGGGTCATGTGTTAACAATTGACAGATGGCCGTGGCCGATGCGCTAAACGCCTCCGCTGTTTTCTTTCAGCCGCTCGCTCACGCGCCCTCGGCGACCTCACCGGCGGCGTCCCCCAAGCCACGGTCAGCACCCTCGGCGACTCCGGCCTCGCGGGCACCATGGCGCGCCTGCAGGGCGACTGGTCCGTCGCCAGGGGCCGGCTCGATATCAACAGCCCGGATTCAAACGGCACCCTCTTCTCCCTCCGCCGCGAGCTGTTCCGCGTCCTCGACGACCCGGCCACGACCGACGACGAAACCCAGTGGCAGCAGACGCTCGAACAACACATTGTCAGCAATCTCCTCGCCGACCCCGATGTCGCCGCCATGTGCCGGAACCTGCGCAACGCCGACGGCAGCGCCGTCCCCGGCATTGTGATACCGTTCTCCACCACGATCCGCGATCATCAGAACTTCTTCGGCCTCCCGCTCGTCGCCGGCGACCACGCGTTCACACCGACCAATTTCGCCACCAAGCTTTACGCGGTCGGCGCCGTCTTCCGCGGCTACATCGGCATGGACCCTTACAGCCAGAACGTCCCCAACGCCGGCACGCCCAACGGCAACGACCCGCACGCTCTCAGCGCTTCGCCCCACGTCTACCTCATTCCCGCCGGCACCGATTACATGCTCGCCCCACCGCTCGGCGACACCGGCGTCACCCGCGCCTTCACCGTCCGCGATCAGGCGCTGCCCCTGCCCTTCAATCTCGGCGCCACGCAGTTCTCGACGACGCAGTTCTTCAACGCCAACGGCACGCTCACCGAGCAGCCGTGGATTCTGCGCCAGCATCAGTCCTTCCGCGCCGTCCACGATCCGGTGTTCTTCTACAGCACCGTCCCCGCCGAGTTCACCAACACCCGTCTCGTGGGCCGCAGTGTGTGGAACAGCCGGTGGAAGCTCGTCATCCCCGCGAAGACGCTGCTCGCCAACGAGCAGGAAGGCCTGAACCGCTTCGTCGCCAGCGTGAAGGACATCGAGCTGTTCCTGCGCACGTATTCACATTCTGGTAACTGAACCTTCCTCCCCCATCGTTCTCGTTCTTCGTAATCGTAATCGTTCTCTCCTCGCTGCCAGTTCCCACGCCACCAAACGCTCCTGACGAACGAGAACGATTACGAAGAACGAGAACGAGAACGAGAACGAGAACGATTCGAACTGCCTCCCATGCGCTTCTCTTCCGTCCTCCGCCTCCTCTTCTCCCTGTCCCTCCTTCTCTCCGTCCCTCCGTCTCTCATCTCCCAGGAGGCTCGCTCCCGCCCGGTGGGCTACCTCGTGCAAACGATCCCGTCCGGCCAGACCCGATCCTTTTCGATCCCCTTCGATGCCGACGCGTCCGCGCTCCCGCACGCCGTGGGTCGCCTGACCGCGGTCGGCTCGACCTACCTCGAAAGCTCCGCCGCCGCGTGGACCCCCGGCGCGTTCTCCACGACCGATGCGCCGTATTTCATTCGTCTCACTTCCGGTCCGCAGTCCGGCCGCACCTTCCGCATCGTCACTCCGGGTAACACCGCCACGCGGGTCTACATCGCCGACGATGGCCTTGGCCTCGCCTCGCTCAACCTCGAGACCGGCACCACGGGCACGCGTTTTGAAATCATCCCGGGCGACACACTGGCGTCGTTCTTCGGCACCGCCACTCCGGTCAACACCCTCGTGCTCCAGGGCGCCGCCGAACCGCTCCACGCCGACCTCGTGCAAGTCTGGGGCGGCGCCGCGTGGTTGAATTTCTATTACAACACCGCTTGGCAGCGCTGGGCCCGTGACACCGACCTCATCTCCGATCCCAGCCGCAACGGTTTCCTTCTCCGCTCGGATCGCGGCGTGATGCTCACCCGCCGCGCCCCCACGCCGCTGGACCTCGCCGTGCTGGGACGCGTGCTGAACACGCCCCAACGCACGTTTCACACCCGCACCGACAACGCCCTCACGTTTCTCGCCACCATGCAGGTCGCCGACATCACGCTCGGCGCCCTTGCCCTCCAATCTCCCACGCGCAGCCTGAACTGGCAGGGCGCAGCGGATTCCGCCAGCGCCGACATCCTTCTCGTGTGGAGCGGCGCCACATGGTTCAGCTTCCACTTCAACAGTGCCGCCGGCCACTGGCAGCTCGTCGGCGAAACCCAGAACCGCGACACGTTTGTCCTGAAAGCCGGCACCCCCGTGTTCGTGCAGCGCCGCGGCACCGGCACCTCCCCTGAAGAAAAAACGATCACATTCCCCTCCAGCAGCTAGTATTACTTTGTTACATCCCTCGCAAAAAAGCTCGATCTCGAGTGTAACGTATTACGTTACACTACCTATGAAATTTGGTGACTCGTCCGCGTCCGGTGGACGATGTGTTCTCGATCAGCCCGATCGACCTGTGGCCGATTCAGAACACGAGCAGTTTCGAGCTGAAGCCCGGCACGCTGAACGTTCCGCCGGATCACCCGGCTTTCCACGAGAACCATCGCGACGTCGGGCCGTTTCCGGGGACGGAGCATGATCGCATGCGTGATCGCCAGCCCCAGTTCCGTGCGGCCCGAGGAAGGGAAGATGAAGCTGGGGCTGATTTGAGCGCCCCGGCGCTCGCAGCTACCCCAAGCAAGCCGGAGCACACCTCGGGGTAGCAGACCCGCGGCGAAATGAACGGCGGCGGCACGCGTCGCTGAAAAGTGATTGCGCGCCGCGGCCCCTCGGGCGCATAACGCGCGGCGTGTGCTGCCCGGTTTCTCCCGCCGCTGGGTTTGGCTCCACGGAATGGAGCGTGGTGCTGGCCGCGCGCGATGACCCCGCGCGCCGGCAGCACGCGCTCGAACGGCTCTGTTCGACGTATTGGCTTCCCGTATACACCTACTTGCGGCGGCACCACCAGGCCCCGGCCGACGCCGAGGATACCACCCAGTCCTTCTTCGCCCACCTGCTGTCCGGCGACTTTCTCGACCGGCCCGATCCCGCCCGGGGCAGGTTCCGCAGCTATCTCATCGGCGCACTGAAGCAGTTCGTGCAGCACCAGCGCACGCACGACCAGGCACTCAAGCGCGGCGGCGCCGCCCATTTCGTCGCGCTCGACGCCCTCGATGCCGAAGGCGAATTCAACGCCGTCGATCAGCCGCAGCTCGACCCGAGCGCCGCCTACGAACTCTCGTGGGCGGTCGCGCTGATCGATCAAGCGCAACGCCGCCTCGAGGCCGAACAACGAGCCGCCGATCGCGCTTTGATTTTTACCACCTTGAAGCCGTTCCTCCACGCCCCGCCCGCCCGGGGCGACTACGAACGCGCCGCCGTCACACTGGGCACCTCGCGGGCCACCGTCGCCGTGTGGCTCCACCGCTTCAACCAGCGGCTCGCCGAACTGGTGAAACTGGAAGTCGCCGCCACGTTGGAGAATCCCGCCGACGCCGAGGCAGAGCTGCAGCACTTGTTGCACGTCCTGCGCCGGTAGCAGCGATCCCACCATGCCCACGTCGGTCCCATCGTCCCGCATTCCCTGCCCGCGCTGCGGCGCGCCCACCAGCCGGTTCTTCGATGGGTCCGGCGTCTGCGCCCGCTGTGCCAGCGAACGCATTCTCGCCTTCGCCGCCTCCGGCAGTGCTCTTCCTCCGTCGCCCGCGGCCGCCGACTCGCGCGCCGAGCGACAAACGATCGGCCTCTACACCCTCATCGACGAACTCGGTCGCGGCGGCATGGGCGTCGTCCATCTCGCGCAACACGCGCAACTCGGCCGGATCGTCGCGTTGAAGACCATCCGCTCCACCGACGAAACGAATCCGGAGCTCGAGCTGCGCTTCCTGCGGGAAGCGCAGACCATGGCGCGGCTGCGGCACCCCCACATTGTCACCGTCCACGATGCCGGCCGGGCCGATGGCCACGCCTTCTTCGCGATGGACTACATCGAAGGTGGCGATCTCGCGCGACGGCTGCGCGAACACCGGCAGTTGGCGCCTCTCGTTGCCGCCCGGCTCATGCAAAAAGTAGCCGAGGCCGTCGCTCACAGCCACGGCCAGGGCGTGCTGCATCGCGATCTCAAGCCATCGAACATCCTCCTCGAGGGCGACGAACCGCGCGTGGCGGATTTCGGTCTCGCCGCCGAGCTCGCGCCCGGCGGCGATCTCACGGCCCACACCGCGATGCTCGGCACGCCGCACTACCTCGCGCCGGAAGCCCGGCGGGGCCGCCGCGCCGATCGCGGGGTCGCCAGCGATGTCTACGCGCTCGGCGTGATTCTCTACGAACTGCTGGCGGGGCGCACTCCGTTCGCCGGCGCTTCGCCCGCCGAATTGCCCGCCCTCGTCGCCACGGCCGAGCCACCGCCGCTGCATCTGCTCGCACCGCAAGTGCCGCGGGATCTCGAAATCATCTGCCACAAGTGCCTCGAGTTCGATCCCGGCCGCCGTTACGCCAGCGCCACCGCGCTCGCGGAGGATTTGCGCCGGTTTCTCGCCGGCGAGCCGATCGTAGCCCGGCCCGTCTCCGCGGCCAGCCAGCTCCTGCGCTGGGCGCGCCGCCGGCCGGCGCTGGCGGCGATCTGGCTGTTGTCCTTCGTCCTGGCGGCCGGCTCGTTGGCCTCGGCGGTGATGATCCAGCGGGAACGCGTCCGCGCCGACGCCGAAGCTGCCACCAGCTCGGCGCTCGCCGAATTCCTCGCCAAGGATGTCCTGGAGCAGGCCGCACCGTCGGACGAACCGGATCGCGACATCAAACTGCGCACGGTGCTGGACCGGGCGGCGGAGAAGATCTCCGGAAGCCTGGCTCCGTCGCCGATCGTGGAGGCCGCCATCCGGCTCACGCTCGGCATGACCTATCTTTCCCTGGGCGAATTCGCCCAAGCCGAGAAACAACTCCGGCGGTCAGCGGCGCTCCGTCACCGCCACCTCGGTGCTAAGCATCCGGATACACTGCGCGCCACCACCGAGCTGGCCGCCACGTTGAACCACCTCGGCCGCAGCCCGGAGGCCGCCCCGCTCATCCGGACCACCCTGGCCCATCTGCTCGCCACCGTGGGAACCGACCAGCCGGCGACCATTCGCGCCATGACAACCGAGGCCTTGATCGAGCAGCGACTCGGCCGGATCGCCCGGGCGGAGATTCTGGCCCGCAAAGCCCTCGCGACGTCCCGCCGCGCCCTCGGTTCGGATCATGGGCTGACCCGCGAAGCGTTGGGCGTTCACGCCACGCTGCTCGAACGCCAGGGCAGGCTGCCCGAAGCCATCACGCTCACCCAGGAAGCGATCGTCATCACCGAACGGATACTCGGCCCGCGTCATTACCACACGCTCGGCGCCCGCGTCGATCTCGCCACCCTCGAAGGGCTGCACGGCCGGCCCCGGGAGGCGGAGCTGAATTTGCGCGAACTGCACGGCATGCTCAGCCAGCAGCTTGGCCCGGATCACCCGGAAGCCCTCCGCACGCTCAGCAACCTCGGCACCATCCTTTTCAAGCAGGGAAAAAACCCGGAGGCGGAGGTCCTCTACGCCGAACTGTTCGCCGCCCGCCAGCGCACCGGCGGTCCGGAACACCCTTCCACCCTGCTGGCGATGAAACATCTGGTCCTCGCGCGCGGCCGCAACGGCCACCTCGATCAAGCCATCACCCTGATGCAGGAACTCGTCGGCCTCAGCGAACGCGTTTTGGGATCCCGCCACGCCTCCACCCTCAATCATCGCCGGAACCTCGCCTCGATGCTCCTGACTGCGCGTCGTTTTGCCGAGGCCCTCGCGCCTGCGGAATCGGCTTTCACGACTTCGCTCCAGGAATTCGGCGCGGACGACACCGCCACCCTTGCGGACGCGGAGGTCTATGCCCTCACCCTCCAGTTCCTCGACCGCTTCGCCGACGCCGAGCCGATCTGGCGCCAATTGATCGCATCGCGTCATCACGCCGATCCGGACGATTGGCGCGTCTATTTTGCCCGCGGTCAGCTCGGCCGATCGCTCGCGCAGGTCGGTCGACACGCGGAAGCCGAGCCTTTGCTCCGCGAAAGCTACGAGGGCCTCAGAACCCGCCAGGCTGCGCTTTCCAGCTCGCGCCGCCGCACGATCCACGAATTCGCCGGCTACCTTGCCGAGGTCTGCACCGCCCTGGGCCGCCCAACCGACGCGGCTTTCTGGCAGGAAAAGAGCAAGCCGGGGCCGTCCGCAGCCGCCAGCAAGTGAGCGGCGCCAGCCGCTCGACTTTCCTCTCGGCCACGTCCCGCCGGCCGGTTGCCTGCAATTATTTTGCGCGGCCGGTGTAATTTCCGCCGCCCGTTTCACTGAGTTAGCATGTGCGGAGATTTTTTCGCTCCGCTCCGGGTCTCCCGCCCGGCGTTTATCATAAATCATACCTAACTCAGATGAATCGTATCCTCCTGACAGCCCTTGGCTGTCTGACGCTGCTGCATGCCGCGCCGTTCAGCGCGCGCGCCGCGACCTATAACGTCGGGCCCGCTTCCGGTCAGCTCCTCAAACTCGCCGATGTGCCGTGGGGCACGCTGCAACCCGGCGACATCGTCAACATTCACACCAAGCCCGGCGGCTATCGTGAAATCATCCAGATCTCCGCCGCCGGCACCGCCGCGCAACCGATCCTGATTCGCGGTATTCCCGATCCTGTTACGGGCGCGCTCCCCGTGATCGACGGCGACGGCGCCGTCACGGATCCGCACGTCGACTTTCGCAATCCGGTCTTCGAACCGTTCGGCGTGATCATCGTGACGCCGCGCAAGACCGGCTATGTCTACGGCCAGACCTTCCCCGCGCACATCACGATCGAGTCGCTCGCAATTCGCAACGCGATGTATCGCGCCGATGGCTCGATCACGTTCACCGATCAGCACGGCGTGCAGCGGCTTTACGACGCATTCGCCTGCGGCATCTACATCGAATTCGCCCGGAATCTCACGATCCGTGACTGTGAGATCAGCCACAACGGCAACGGCATCTTCGCCAACTCGAAGAACGGCGCCGCGCAGGCCACGAGCAATTTGCTCATCGAGAAAAATTATCTACACAGCAACGGCCAGCCGATCATTCCCGGACACAGCAACGGTTTCGCGCACCACAATATCTACGTCGAAGCCGTCGGCGCCGTTTACCAATACAACCGCTTCGGCCCCCTCCGGCCCAGTTGCTACGGCTGCATGATCAAGGATCGCTCTTCCGGCACCGTCGTCCGTTTCAACGAAGTCGTCAGCACCGACGCCTCCGCGATCTTCGCGATTCTCGATCCGCAGGGCGGCTCGGGCTACATTGAGACGATGCCCGACTACCCGGACGCCTATGTCTACGGCAACGTGATCACACTTCGAAACACCTCGACCCTCTACGGCATCAACGTCGTGTGGTTCGGCGCGTTCAACGGCACCAAGTTCTACCCCAAGCTGCACCGCGGCACGCTGCACTTTTATCACAACACCGTCGTCAACCATCAGACCGGCGTCGCCGCATTTTCGCTCACCACTCCGGACTATTCCGGCACCAACGCGATTTTCGAGCGCGTCGACGCCCGCAACAACATCTTCTTCACCGACACCGCGATCAACGCCAACATCTACCAGGCGTTTCACCTGGTCGTCACCCCCGCGAGCCCGATCATCGATCTCGGGCTGAATTGGGTCAGCCCGGGCACGCTGAAGAACTGGACCGCCCACCCGTCCGGCGCGATCATCAGCGGCTGGAGCAATCTGACCGTCGGCGACTACGCCGGGAAAAACGAACCTGGTTTCGCCGCGCCTGCCGCGCTCGATTACCACCTGACCAGCGGCTCCGACTCCATCGACGCCGCCGGCCCGCTCGCCCCCGCCGCCGTCGCCAAAGGCTATTTCATCGATCGCGAATACCTCGCGCACCAGGCGTTCGCCCCGCGCGCCATCCTGGGCGCCCACGCAGACCTCGGCGCCTTCGAGACCAGTGCCACCTACGTGCAGCCCTCCACCAACCACGCCCCCATCCCCGTGCCGCACTCCCTCAACCTCATCGGCACCGCACCCGTCGCGCTCACTCTGGCCGCCTACGATCCCGACGGCGACCCGCTCACGTTCGGCTACAGCACGGTGGGGCTCGTCGGAACGTTCACCGGCAAGGCGCCCAATCTTACCTACACCCCGCCCGCGGGCAGCGGCTCGATGCTGCTCGGTTACACGGCCAACGACGGCCAGGCTTACTCCACGCCCGGCTTTGTTTTCATCAGCTACAATTCGCCCGCCAATCCGCCTCCGACCGTCGCGCTCGTCAGCCCCGCACCCTATGCCGTGGCTGCGAAATCAGCCGCGACCACGTTGACCGCGACCGCGAGCGATCCCCAGGGAGTGAAGAAAGTGGAGTTCTACGTCGGTCACAAACTCGTTGGCACCGCGCTCGCGGCGCCGTTCACCCTGACGTGGAGCAGCGCCATCGCCGGACGCTTTCAGATCACCGCCAAGGCATTCGACAACCTCAACGCCGCCGCCTACTCGCAGCCGGTCATCGTCACGGTGCAGTGATCGCCCATCGCCCTCCTGGCCCGACCGGGGGAAGGCGCTGCCGCGGCGCCTTCTCCCTCGTCGAGATCATGATCGTCGTGATCGTGATCGGGGTCCTCGCGGCTCTCGCACTCCCCGCCCTGCAACGCGTGCAGGAGCGTGCCCTGGTCTCGCGTCTGGCGAATGATTTTCGCCAGTTCGAAGCCGCCTTCCAACGTCACGTGCTGGAGTCCGGCCAGTGGCCTCCCCCCGCCGATGCCGGCGAGATCCCCGCGGGCATGAACGGCCAGCTGCCAGCCGCCTTCACGCAAACGTCGCCGCTCGGCGGGAATTACCTGTGGTCCGGCCCCAGCCACACTATCGTGCTGCGCAACAGCCAGGCGCGCGACGCCATCATGCAACGCGTCGACGCCCTGATCGACGACGGCGATCTCACCACTGGCAATTTCGCGAAAACCGCCGGGGTCGGCTATCACTTCCGCGTGCATTGAAGTTGCGCACCCTGTCGCCCCCGCTGTCCCCACTCGCTACAACACCGGCGTCAGCGGCGAACCCACCGCTTTGTAGAGCCGCGTCATGATTTCCTTCGTCGAAAGAAAGCCCTCGGTCCCGGGAAACGGCCCCACATCACGGTGGTTCTCGTAAAACGCCGGATGCCCCGGCGGCACGTCCGCCGCGCCCGGACGCAGCTCGAAGCTGCTCGTGTTCTGGATCGGCCACAGGTCGATCGGGCTCAGCGAGAGCACGTCGTCGATCAGGCCGTTTACGAGGTCGAGCCGCAGCGGCAGTGTCCGCCGCGCGATCACCCAACTGTTCGCCGGCTGCATGTCCGCCTCCATCTCCGCCTGCAGCTCCCGCGCCAGCGCCTCGTCCTCGATCAGCAGGCCGGCCTCCGTATTCAGATTCTCAGAACGCGGATCGAGATTGTAGGAACCGATGAACGCGATGCGGCCGTCGACCACGAGCGACTTCGCGTGCACGCAGAGGAACGGCGGCCGGGCCGCCTTCCCCGCGTCGGCCCGCTCGGCTGCCAGCCGCGCCATCAACGGCTGCCGCGGGAAAAGCGCCGGCAGCGATGCCGGCAGCGGCTTGAATTCGTGCACCTCCAATTTCAGGTCTTCGACGTAATCGTTGCGCAGCCGATAATTCGCCGAGTAGGCGAAGAGGTTATCCGTCGACGCGAAACTGTTTGTTGAAATCCGGATGCGCAGCGCCGGATTCTTCCCCTGCATCTCGCGGATCAATCTCCGCGCCGGCCGGCTCAGCACCAGATACGGCGTCTGCATCACAATGCTCGCTTTCGCCTGCTCCAGCGTCGTCCGCAGCGCCAGCGTGATCCGCGCCACCGCGGCACCGCCGCCGGATTTCCCCGGCTCGTCGCTGATGAACTCGACCCTCCGCACCGGCTTCAGCCCCGACGCGAACCGCGCCCCGATCAACGCCGCGTCGTTCGCCTCCCGATCCAAATCGCCAAAGTGCGCGCCGAAGTCGTAATCGGCCCGCGTCGCGTAGCGGCGGTATCCGCCCTTCGCGATCACCGCGCCCACGTCGACGAGATCGCGGCTGGAGACCGCGTGACGATATTTCCAGAACTGCTCGAACGACTCCACCGCCCCGCCGACCACCGGCCCGACCGCGAGCACGTCGCGATCGCGGAAATTCATCGTGGGCGAGTGATCGAAATAGGTGTTCTCGATGTTGCGCCCGCCCGTGATCAGCACGGCCTCGTCGAACAGCATCACCTTGTTGTGCATCCGCTGATTGAAGGAACGAAACGACCACAGCCCCGCCATCATCGTCCGCCACAGCGAAGGCTTCAGGCGCGACATCGCCGGCCGGTAGTGTTTCACCTCGAGATTCGGATGCGCCGTCGCGAGGAACGCCATCGTCGCCGGATCTTTTTCCGAGACGAAATGATCCGCGATGATCCGCACCTTCACGCCCCGCCGCGCCGCCTCGATCAACTCGTAGATCAAGAGCCGCCCGCATTCGTCGTTCGTCCAGATGAACGTCTGAATCGCGATCGACGCCTTCGCCTGCCGGATCAGATGCACGCGCACCAGCAACGCGTCATAGCCCCCGCCGATCATCGCGAGGCGGTTGCCCTTCGCCGGCTCCCGCGGGTCACGCTCGTGCGCCGCCGCCGCTATCGCCTCGCCGAGCGGCGACTGGTCGAACAAGGCCGCCCCGCGCGCCGCCCCGCCAGCCAGCGCCAGCGCGATCGCCAACGACAGGGAGAAACGAGGCATGAGCGCACCCGGATTTTCGATTCGTGAGTGAATGCCGACACACTCAACCCACCCATCTCGCCAACTCCATCCGAAAGATTACGCGCCTGCCCCCGGATCTTTTTCAGACAGAGTAAAAATCCCCGGAGCATTTCTAGGCAAAGCAGGGGCGCGTCTTGTGCGCGCCCGTTCGGTCGAGGGCGCGCACAAGGCGCGCCCCTACTGCCAACCAAGCCGAAGCGAGCTTCGGGGTATCGGACCCACAGGGAATGAAACGGAAGGGACAGAATGTAAGGCAGCGCGGTTTGGAACCGTTCTGTCCATTCTGCTTACTCCGGCCCAAACCCGCATCGCGCCTCACTTCGGGTCCCCCCGCGGCAGCCGGACCGTGAACGTCGCGACCCGGCTCAATTCGCTTTCCCCGCCCGCGCGCGAACTTCGTCGCGTGCGTGAGCGACATTGAGCTGTTCCTCGGGCCGTATTCATCTTCTGGTAACCAGGCATGAAGCTGAAAACCGGTATCATCGTCGGGGGCGTGGCCGGTCTCCTGGCCGTGATCGTGTTCTGGCAGCTCCGTCCGGGCCCTCCGCCGGCCATCAACTCTGCGACCGGCACCTCGCTCCCGCCACCGCCGAAACCCAACGCCGACGGCATCTCCCTCGAGCGCGATCACACCGCGGTGTTCCAGCGCGCCTTCTGGCGCCGGCCCGCCCCGGTCGATCGCATCCTTCACGCGGAGCGCCGCGATTGGCAGGTCGCCGGCACCGGCGTCGAGAAATGGCAGTGGTTCATCGCGGTGCAGCCGGGCCCCGCGTTTCGCGACTGGCTGCTCAAGGACAACCCCTTCGAGCTCGTGGCGTTGCCCGCCGACGCTCCGCTCGCGCCGCTTTCCGCGCCGCCCGCCTGGTTTCCAGCCGCCGCCGAGCTCGCGGGCTTCGCGCGCTATCGCAACCGCGAGGGCAAGTATCAGCTTTTCCATGATGTAGCCCAAAACCGGATTTTCGCCACCGACGACGGCGGCGGCTTTGCCGCCGCGCGCAAATAGTTTCCGCGTATCCACGCCCGTTCCCACCCGCCCGTCCTCCGCCGCTCCTCCCTCCCGCCGCGCGACGTATCGCCCGCCACCGCCACCGCCGCGGACAGATGTCACCAGATCGTTGGATCTTATGGCTTTACACGGCCCCTCTTGGCATCTTCTTTGCAGTAAGAGCTGTCAGCGGCCTTCCAGCCCCTTCTGAAACACCTTTCCAGCTCTGCGAGGCGTGTCATTTCGTCGGACGAAATGTCGTCGGCTAACGCCTCTTTTTTGCATCCCACACCCTCTTGTTCCGTTTCGCCGGTCCCACTCCTCATGCCCTTTCTGCGTCGTTTTGTTGACCGAGGCCGCCGTCGGTTGCGCGGGTCTCTCGCCTCCGGCATTGCGGCCTTTCTGCTGACCGCTGCCGGACTCGCGGCGTTCCTCCCCAATCCTTCCTACACTATATATGGTCTGGTGCGCGATCAGGTCGGCGCCACCTTGCGTGTCGAGGGGGCGGTGCTCGTCGTCCTGAACAACGGCACGGAGATCGGCCGCGCCCTCGTCCGTTCGTCGCCCTCGGGCGACCAGAACTACGAGGTCGACATGCGCATCGATCAGTCGCGGCCCTCGACCCGCACGTATTCCGCCCAGGCCGTCGCCGCCCAGGGCGCCTACTCGCTCTACGTCGAGATGAACGGCGCGCGCTTTTATCCCATCGAGGTCGCCGGCACGCTGCGCGCCGGCAACGGCGGCGAACGCGTCCGCCTCGATCTCAATCTCGGCGCCGACGCCAATAACGACGGCCTCCCCGACGCCTGGCAGGAATGGCAGCTCTATCAGTCCGGCCGCACCCCCGGGACGCCCGGCTGGAACATCAACCTCATCACGAAGACCGGCGATTTCGACGGCGACGGTGTGAGCAACTACGACGAATACGTCGCCGGCACCTTTGCCGGCGATGCCACCGAGCGCTTCGATCTCAAGATCGTCGGCAAAGGCGCCGCCGAGGTCGCCTTCGAGTTCTTCGCCATCACCGGGAAAATCTACGCCATCGAGGAAAGCAGCGATCTGTGGGCCTAGCCCGGATATTTCATGCTCTACTCGCGAGCGACCCTACACGGTGTGCTCGGATCAAGTCTACCGATTCAACCGTTTTGGCTCTCCGGGCTAAGTGCAAAACCCCAAGCGGTTTTGCTTTTAGC
>Ga0163144_10021193_pt1 | contig 12927 bp, 13 predicted proteins | sample OliLak19BULKMAT1_FD_123175 | JGI IMG/M metagenome (GOLD analysis project Ga0163144, IMG submission 123175) | Freshwater microbial mat bacterial communities from Lake Vanda, McMurdo Dry Valleys, Antarctica - Oligotrophic Lake LV.19.BULKMAT1 | ecosystem: Environmental > Aquatic > Freshwater >...
GATGGGCACCACCCGCTGGCCGCGCGGGTCGAGCTGCTCGGCCAGCACGCTGATGACCGCGCCCTTGCCGGCCGCCGCCCAGCCCTCCAGCACCACCACCACCGGCGTCTTCTTCTGAAACAGTGTTTGCTGCAAGGCATACAGCCGCCATTGCAGCGGCTCGCAGCGGCGCTTAAATTCGGCATGGCTGATGGTCTGATGCAGGTCGAGGTCGTTGAGCATTACAGTAGGTTCCCTATTGAATTACGTCCTTCGATTGGCAGCGAATGCCCCTCCGCCGCGCGGATTACCCGTGTTTGGGCGCGGCTGCTCGCAAAGCGCCGTACGTCAATTAGGAATTCACACTAGAACTCGCCGTAGTTCACGGGCGCGCTCCACTTGGGCCGCACCGCCAGGCGGGCGTGTACCTCCGGCCCCAGCTTTACCCAATACGCCGCCTGGTCGGGCAGGCCGTACACCCACTCATCCAGCCAGGCGCGCACGCCGTCGGGCGCGGCCGAACGCTTGTCCCAGTCTAAATAGAAGGCGTTGTCGCGGTCGTAGTAGCCCTGCGTGTACGATGGATGCGCGGCGTAGGGCACGTGGCACACAGCGCTGACGCGCAAGCCCGGTATCAGCGTGCGGTTGGGGTCCGAGCGGATCACCTGCTCGTCCACGATCTCTTCGGCGGTGACGATCACGCGCTGGGCGGCAAACGCGGCCTCGCGCTGCTCGCCCAGTATGCCCCAGATTTGCGTGTTGCCGTGCAGGTCGGCCCGCTGGGCGTGCAGCAGGGTCACATCCGGCGTCAGCGCCGGCACGGTCGTGAGCAGCCGCCCGCTGTACGGGTCGCTGATGGTGCGGTACTGCGGGTTGACCCGCGCCAGGTCGTCCGCGCCGGTCGGCTGCATCGGCAGGAAGGGCAGACCGCTGGCCCCGGCCGTCAGCCGCGTAATCATGGCGAAGTGGCTGTACTCCTCGATCGCCAGCCGCCCGGCCTCGATCTCGGCCCGCACCACCCGCAGCGAGCCGACGCCGGGGTTGCCGGAGTACGAAAAAATCAGCTTGTCGGCGCAGCCGGCGGCGATCATCTGCTCGTAGACGATGTCGGGCGTGGCGCGCGCCAGCGTCAAATGCCGCCGCCCCTGCCGGATGATCTCGTGCCCGGCCGCGAACGGGATCAGATGCGTAAAGCCGGCGGCGTAGATCAAGTCGCCGTCGTGTACGTGCGCCGCCACGGCCGCAGCCAGGGACATGAGTTTGGTCATCGCGGGAGGATTATACAACTGGGGGCGAAAGGCAGAGAAAAAGAAAGAGATGCTGCGCTAAGAAAAAGCTAGGGCCGACGTGATGGCGGGGGCAGGGCGATTGTTTACCTGGCGCGGGACTCACCGCCTCGGCTCCAACTCCTCCGGCAGCGGCTGGTCGGTCAGCCAGGCGCGCAGCGTGCGGTTGAACAGCTCCGGCGCTTGCAGCGGCCAGTTGTGGCCCTGGCCGCGCACCTGATAGGCTTGCCCGCCCAGCATCGCGGCCGAGATCATCCGCGCCGAGCGCTTCATCGTTCCCAGTTCCTTTTGGCCCACGGTCAGCAGGATCGGTGTCGCCAGGCGCGTCAGGCCCGGCGGCAGCGAAAAGCTCATGTTGGCTTTGAGGATGCGCGCCAACGCGGCGCTGCTGAGGCTGCGCGTGTCGGCCGCGAAGTCGGCGTAGTATTCCTCCGGCAGGCCCAGGCTCTTGAAGTTGGCGCGGATCATCACGTTCCAATTCTTGATCGGGTCATACAGCTTGAGGATGGCCGCGATCAGCCCCGCGCCCGGCAGCGGCCGCACCAGCGCGCCGCTGAGCAGCGACCGGTCGAGCAGCCGCGCCGCCACGGCGAACAGCGCCACGCCCACCTGCGCCCCCAGCGACAGCCCGACCACGTGCGCCCGCCCGCCGTGCGCCTGCTTGTGGATCAACTCGGCCACCAGCGTCGTGGCGCTGCGCATGCTGAACTCGCCGCTGTCCGCGTTCTGCCCCTGCTCGGGCAGCGCCGGCACCAGGCAGTGATAGTCCGTTTCAAACGCGGCCACCTGCTTGCGCCACACGCGCAGCGAGCCGCCGCTGCCGCCGCCGTGCAGGAAGACGATGGTGGGCGCGGTCGCGGGGCCGGAGGCGGTGAAGGGTAGGGGCATGGGAGGGCTAGGGATGCAAGGGATGCTTCGCTAGGACGCGGGGGAAGGGTCTATAGGGCAAAGGGTATAAGGGGCCTAAAGTGAAGGTCGGTCGCTATGGTCACCGCAAGCGGCAGGCTGGGGGTTGGTAGTCGGTCTAATCTTGTCTCGGGCGGCGGCGTGACCCTTGAAATTGAGCGTCCCCCAAACCGCCTCCCACGCCCAAAGGTCACGCTCCCGTCTGGGTGCAGATTAGACGCAAAATAATCCTCACCTACACTCCTGCGTTTAGTCGGCCCCTCCGACCTCTACCTCGCACGATACCAATACTGATACAGCTCCTCAAAGCCCAGCCCGGCATATAAGGCCGGCGCGGAGGCGGGGGTCTGGGTCGTCATCGGTGCTGTATCCCTTTGGTCACTTCCGGCCTCCGCCGCCGCCCTTGCCCCCTCCGCCACCCCCGCCTCCGCCTTTGCCGCCGCTGCTGCCGGGCTTACCGCCACCCCCGCCCTTGCCGCCGGCCCCACCCCCTCCACCGCCGCCGCCCGGCTTGCCCCCGCTCGGCGCGCTCTTTTTATTGGCCGGGCCGTGCAGGATCGTGCCGAACAAGCCTTGCCTCTTAGCGTTGGGCGCGCCCTCGAGAGCGGCCGGGCGCGGCGCAGCGGCGGGCGCACCACCGCCACCAGCCGGCGGACCCCCGGCGCGCGGCCGGACTTTCGACAGCCGAAAGTTCAGCCCGACGCCGATCAGGGCCGCCCCGACCAAGAAGGCCCCGCTGTCAAAACTCTCCGGCGGGGCCAGCACCGACGCGACAAACACCAGCAGCCCGACCAGGCCGAACAGGATGAAAAAATTGCCGACCTTGTTCTTGAGACTCATGCGGCTATGTACAAACCAAACTGATCTTCGGAGTGCTGCCCCAACTAAAAGTCACCCGCGGTACTCAGCGGCTCCCTCCCCGCTCAGGGCCGGGGCCGGGGGTGAGGTCTCCTCGCCCCTACTTCGCCCGCACCACCCGCGTGCGAATCTGCTCGTGGCCGTAGAGCGGCACATAGTACAGACCGCCCGCGTTCTTGCCGGTCGAGCCGCTGCCTTTCCAGCCGCCGAACGGCTGAAAGCCCGGCCACGCTCCGGTGGTCGAACCCTGCGGCCGGTTGGCATACGTCACCCCGGCCTCGATGTGGTCAAAGAACCACTCGGCTTCCTTCTGGCTGCCGTAGAAGCCGGCCGTCAGCCCGTAGTCCACATCGTTGGCCATGCGCATCGCCTCGTCCAGCGAGTCCACCGAGGTAATCATGGTGATCGGCAGGAACATCTCGCGCTTCCACAAGCGGTGGCTCTTGTCCACGCCGTCCACCAGCGTCGGCTCGCAGAAGTAGCCCTGGCCGAAGTCGCCCTGCGTCAGTTGATGGCCGCCGTGCAGAATCTGCCCGGCCTGCGACAGCTCCTCGCTGTACTCGCTGAACTCGCGGTACGAGCTAGCGTTGATGACCGGCCCCAGCCAGTTCTCGCGCCGCGTGGGGTCGCCGATGGTCAGCGCCTGCGTGCGCTCGGTCAGCATCTGCGTCAGCTTGTCCTTCACCGGCGCTTCCACCAGGATGCGCGAGTTGGCCGAGCACTTCTGCCCCTGCAACCCAAAGGCCGAGCGCATGATGCCGGTGGCCGCGTCTTCCAGGTTGGCGTGGCGCGAGACGATGGCCGGGTTCTTGCCGCCCATCTCGGCCAGGCAGGGGCGCGGGTAACGCCCGGCCGCGAACGAGCGGTAGATGTGCATGCCCACGTCGTACGAGCCGGTAAAGGTGATGCCGGCCACGCGCGGGTCGTCAATCAAGGGCTGGCCCACCTCGCGCCCGCCGCCGGTGACGAAGTTGAACACGCCGTCCGGCAGGCCGCCGGCGCGCAGGCACTCAGCCAGCAGCCGCCCGGTGAGCGGTGTGTCCGAGGCGGGCTTGAAGACCACCGTGTTGCCCGCCACCAGCGCCGCGCCGCTCGGGCCGGCCGCCAGCGCCATCGGAAAGTTGAACGGGCTGATGACCACCCACACGCCGTATGGCCGCAGGTGCGAGAGGTTGGTCACGCCGTACCCCGCCAGCGGGTCGCGCGCCATCTCTTTAATATAGCCGCCGTTGGCCTCCATCTGGTCGCAGGCGTAGTAAATCATGTCGGCGCTCTCTTGCGCGTCGCCCAGGCCCTCCATGCGGTTCTTGCCCACTTCCAGCGACAGCACCGCGGCGATCTCGTACACTCGTTTTTCAATTTGCTGCGCGCCGCGCCGCAGCAGGCGCACGCGGTCTTGCCACTTGAGGCCCGCCCACTGGGGCCAGGCGGCCAGGGCCGCCGCCAGGGCCTGGTCGGCGTGGGCGCCGGTTCCTTTTTGGAAGGTGCCCAGCACCCAATTGGTATTGATGGGTGAGCGGTCGTCAAATTTGGCGTCGTGAAAGACATCCTGGTTATTAATCAACATGCCGTAGTCGCGGCCCAGGTTGGCCTTAACTTTGGCGAGCGCCTGGTCGTATTTGGTGTGCAGCGACTCAGGCGGGCTGAACATGGTGGCGTAGGTCAGCTTGAAGGGGGCGGCCGTGAGGGCCTTCTTGGCGGCTTTACGCTTGGCGGCCGGGCGGGTGGGGGTCTTGGGCATAATCGAGTCTCCTATGACTGGCCGGCCGGGGTCCAGGCTTCGCCGCAGCGCGGGCAGACGTACACGCTGGCGAAGGGGCCGTTCGCCAGCCGGCGCAGGCTGCGGGTGGGCCAGGTGGCGGGCGCAAACGGCTCGCCGCACCGGCCACAGGCCTGCCCCGCCCGGCGGCGGGCGGCGGTGAATAAGTCGCGCCCGGCGGCGACCAGGCCGAGCGCGGCCAGGCCGGTCAAGATCACGCTGAAGGCGATAGGCGATTGGTCGGGCAGCATAGCCTGCCTCCGGCGGCGCGGTGAGCACGAAACGCCCCTAAAGTATAACGCAATCCTGCGCCGGGGTCAGCGGCGGTGCGCTTAAATGGCAGGCCGGGCAGCCTCTCAGCGCCGCCCGGCCTGCTTTCAGACAAGGGTGGCGGTGGCCGCCGGCCTACTTCACCAGGCCCTGCGCCTTGGCGAGCTTGTGCACCTCGTTAACGGTCTTAAGCGTGGCCTCGACGAAGTCATCCAGCTCTTGGCGCGTGGCTTGGGCCTTCAGCTTCTGAATGGCGTCGTTGACCGTGCCCAGCCACTCGTCAATCTTCGTCGGGTCAACCCCGGCGGCGTTCTTGCCCAGCGCGCTCAGGCCGCGCAGCGGGCCGCTCTTGAACTTTTCCAAGTCATTCTTGGTGGTCTTGCCCACCTTGAGCTGTTGGGCCGCCGTAAAGAACTTGACCAACTCGGCCTTATACACGTCTTTGGTGGCGTTGTAGCGCACGGCGTCGGCTTTCAGCTTGTGCGCTTCGCCGACGTAGTCATCCAGAAAGATCTTCTGGAAGGCCGGATAGTCCTTGACCTTCTTCTTGTCGAGCTTGCTGATGTACTTCGCCAGCACCACTTCCAGCGCGCCGACCGACACGCCTTGCTGGGCGGCGTTCTTGGCGCCGGAGTTCCAGTAGGCGTCAATGGCCTTGCCCACATCCACGCCCGACACCGCTCCGGCGGGGATGCTGTGCTTCTTCTTAAGCTCTTGCCATTCTTTCCGTGTTGGAATGCCCATCTGCTTGTCTCCTGTCTGGCTGCTATGGTCCCCGTACGTCGCGTGCCATTATAGTCACCCGTTGGCGATCCGCGAATCGCCCGGCCGATTGCGTCTTGGCCGCGAGCGCGCTATGCTGGCCCGCAGACCTATGACCTGGGCGACGGACGACATTTTCGTGGCAGGCGGCGACTACGTGCGTGACGACTGGGCCAACTTTCAGGCCCAGGCCGGTGTGCGCGCCATCGTCACCGTCTCGGTCGAGGGGCCGGTGGCCTACCTCAACCCGCTGCCGTGGGCGGCCCTGTGGCTGCCGGTGGCCGACGAGGCGGCCTGGAAGCTCGACCAGTTGGGGTTGGGCGTGGCCTTTATCGAAGCGGCGCTGGCGGCCGGGCACAAGGTGCTGCTGCACGGCCCGGCCGGCCTGCACCGCACCCGCCCCCTCGTGGCTGCCCACCTGCTGGCCCACGGCCGCTCGCTCGCCCGCGTCCTGCGCGACCTGGAGGCCAAGCCCTGGCTGCCCCCGTACCGCGGCAGCGTGGAAGTGCTGGAGGCCTGGGCGGCGCAGTTGGGCGAGAGCAAGGGGGAATGATGCAAAAATGGGGACTCAAGGGACTCGGGGGACTCGGGGGCGGCTGATAGCCGACAACCTGTTAGCCCTAACCGCATGTTTTTACTCACCCAATCCTTGAGTCCCTTTGGCCCCCTGAGTCCCCAGCCTGTCTGTCCCCCGCCCTCCCCCTCGCCGACCTCGACCTCTACTACGAGCGCAGCGGCCTTCAAGCCGGCCCGCCGCTGCTGATGCTGCACGGCCTCGGCTCGTCGGCCGACGACTGGCAGTTGCAGGTGCCGGTCCTCGGCGCACGCTATTCGCTGATCGCAGTGGACCTGCGCGAGCACGGGCGTTCGCGCCAACCCGGCCGCCCCGCTGGTTTCACGATCATGCAGATGGCGGACGATGTGGCCGCGCTATTGGCGCACCTGCAAGCGCCGGCCGCGTATGTCATGGGCCTGTCGCTGGGCGGGTGCGTGGCGCAGGCGCTGACGGCCCGGCCCCCGCCAGCACAAACGCGCACACCAACCCCAGGCCAGCCAACACCGCCAGGAGGCCGGCTCTAGTTCGCATGCCATCTCCCCTGATAAGCGCGTGGTCGCGCTACCCGCCCTTGGCTTCCTTAATCGCGTCGTTGGCGATGTTGAGCGTCTCGTCCACGTCGGCGTCGGTCAGCGCGGCGCACAAGAAGAACGGCTCGCGCCAGTCCGGCTCGACCTCCACCCCGCGCGCGCGCATCGCCATGATGAGGCGCTCGTACAGCTCCGGGTTCGACTCGAGCGTGTTGCGGTAGTCGCGCACCGGGCGCTCGCGCGGCTCGAGCGTAATGCCGAACATGGCCGGCTGCCCGGTGATCTCGTGGTCAATGCCGGCCTCGGTCAGCACTTCGCCCAGGCCCTGCATCAGCCGCGTGCCGCGCGCGTGAATCTGCGCCAGCGCGTCGGTCTCGGCCAAGATGTCGAGCGTGGCCTTGGCCGCCGCCGCCCCGACCGCGTTGCCGCAGTAGGTGCCGCCCACCGCCAGCCGCCCCGGCTCAATCGTGCCCATCACCGCGTCGCTGCCGCCGATGGCCGCCAGCGGGAAGCCGTTGGCCAGGCTCTTAGCGTAGGTCATGATGTCGCCCTTGACGCCGAAGAACTCGGTCGCGCCGCCGCGCGCGATGCGGAAGCCGGTCTTGACCTCGTCCATGATCATCACGATCCCATACTCGTCGCACAGCTTGCGGATATGCTCCAGAAAGCCCGGCACCGGCATGATGGCGGCCATGTTGCCCGCAATCGGCTCGACGATGATGGCGGCGATCTCGTGCCAGCGGGCGCGCACGGTGCGGTCGAGCAGCTCGATGTCGTTGTAGACCACGCTGATCAGCAGGTCGCGCAGCGCGGCCGGGATGCCGGACGAGTTGGCGGCGGTCAGCGGGCTGCGGCGCGAGCCGAGCGAGCCGCCTGGGGTCATGGAGGTCGAGAACAGGGTGTAGTCGTGGAAGCCGTGATAGCAGCCCTCGAACTTGATGACCTTCTCGCGGTTGGTGTGGGCGCGCGCGATGCGCAGGGCGTGCATGGTGGCCTCGGTGCCTGAGTTGGCGAAGCGCACCTTCTGCACGCCGGGGCACATGCGCACCATGCGCTCGGCCACTTCAATTTCCAGCGGGTGGGTGTGGGCGTACAGGTTGCCGTTGACCAGCGCGTCGGTCACGGCCTGGGTGATGCGCGGGTCGGCGTGGCCCAGGATGATCGGGCCAAAGGCCAGGCGGTAGTCAATGTAGCGGTTGCCGTCGGTATCCCACAGGTAGGCGCCCGAGGCGCGCGAGACGACTGGGGTTGTCTCCTCGCCCCAGTAGCGAAAGTTGGACGAGACGCCCCACGGCATGACCTTTTTGGCGCGCTCGAACATGGCTTGAGTTTTAGGGGTTTTATGGGTTGACATGGGCGGCTCCGATGGTTGGGGAGGCCCGCTGGAGAGGGCCCAAAGGGTCTAAAGGGTTGAAAGGGGATGAAGGGACTAAAGGGTAAAGACAGGTCAGGTAGGTAAGCCGGTTTGGTGCGGGGAGCGCCGTCAGGCGTCGGCCGTGTGCCATTTCTTGTGGAGGTGGCAGCGGCGCACGTGCGGCCCGCCGCAGAAGGTAATCATAGCCAAGAATTGTAGCCTGATTGGGAGCAAGCGCAAAATGGAGGTCGGAGGGCAGAGGCCGGGGCAATCTGCGACGAGGCTGAATGGCTTGTTAGCTGGTCCGGCGAACAGCCGTGACTCCGCCCGCCTCTCCCAGTCGCCTCCGCCGTACTCAGCGGCCCCCACCCCTCGCCCGGCCCGCCCCTCCTCGCTTTCACTGTCATTTCGAACCCGCCTCAGGTCGTTGGCCTTCACGCTGCCCTGGGGCGGGTGAGAAATCTCACCCTCAGTCCACCGCCGCCTCGCCCGGCACGCGCCTCGCGCGCATTAGACCGCCCCCTCATCCACGCCAACGCCTCCTGCGTTGACCCAGCCGCCTCCGACCTCCAGCCCCACCAACCTTAACGAAAGAGAGAGCTACTCGGCTCTCCCTGGTCTCTTTTCTCCCGCCTCACCGCACCGCCATCTGCGGCGTCGGGCTTGGCGGCGAAGGCGGCGCGGCGGGTGCCACGCGCACCGTCTTGAGCTGGCGGTAGTAGCCCTCCAGCCAGCGGTTCGACCAGCCGAACAGCGTCGTGTCGCGCACGATGGCCTTGACCTCTTCGCGCGTCATCTTCACCTCGCCCACCAGCACATTCACGTTCTGGCGGCTGAGGGCCAGCGTGCGCACCGCGAACAACATCGGCCAGATGCAGGCCAGCCGCAGCGTGTGCAGCCAGGGCGGCAGCGCCATGACGTAGGCCAGCGCCTTTTGCAGGTGGCGTTCGGCCTTGTCGCTGACCATGTCCACCACCTGCAGCGCCTGAATTTGATACTCTGGCTTGAACAAGTCGCTGCGGCGCAGGTTCACGGCCGCGCAGAAGCTCTCCGGCACAAAGATCCAGCCGCGCTCGTAGTCCTTGCGCAGCCCGCGAATGACGTTGACGGTTTGCAACGCCAGCCCGAACTCGCGCGCCAGCGGCATCAGTTGGTTCAGGCGGGCGCGCACGAAGCCCGAGTACCAGGCGAACACATCCGTCACCAGGTAGCCCACGCGCCCGGCCACCTCGTGCATATAGTCGTCCATGTCGTCTTCGAGCGGGATGTCCGGGCCGCGCGCCACCCAGCGGGCCATGCCGCGCGTCGAGTCGCGCACATGCACCAGCAGTTGGTTCTGCACCGCGATCGGCAGCGCGTGCACCTTCGCCAAAATCTCGTCGGCGTGGGCGGCCACGTTGGCGTCGGGGTCATCGCCCACCGGGTGGTCGGCCAGCAGCGCCACCAGCTCGCCGGCCGGGGCCTCGCCCGCCAGGATGCGGTCCCACAGCGCCAGCAGCGTCACCTTGCGCGCCACCGGCATGTAGTCGTTGTCTTCCAAAAAGTCGGAAACGCGCAACAGCAGATAGGCCAGGCACATCGCGTCGCCCACCACGCCCGGCAGGCGCTCGATGGACAGGGCAAACGTGCGGCTGGCGGAACGGAGCAGGGCGCGGTGATCAATCGTCATAACGGTCTACCAGTGAAGGGTTCCCAGCGCATAAATATAACACGTATTCCCGGCCGCAACCGTGGGCCGCTGGTCAGCGCCGCCCCCCGGCTGCGCCCACGCTCTGGCCCCAGCATAGCCCCGCCCGCCGCCTCGGGCCGCGCCCGGTGGCCTATTCGGCGTCCAGCGCCTTCAGGATGGCCCAGGCGAACTGCTCCGAGCGGTCGAGCACGGCCGGGTCAACATTCGTCATGGTGTCGCGCACGGTGTGAAAGTTCGGCGGCATCTTGCTGACCGGGTCGAAGGCGAGCAGCCCCAGCGCCTTTTGTCGGTGTACCGTGGCGATGGACACTTCGGAGAACAGCCCGCGATAGTGGAACGGCTTCGCGCCCAGCGCCGGGTTGGCCGCCGCCACGCGCTCGGCCAGCGCCACCAGGTCGGCGTCGGAGCGCACCGGCAGCAGGATGGTCTCATCCAGCACGTAGTTGACCTCCGAGCCGCGCCCGCCGATGTTGTCGAGCACCAGGTAGCGCGCGTCCGGCGCGTCGCTGGCGGCGTGGCGCTTAATGAAGTCAATCAGCCCGTAGCAGCCCACCTCCTCGCAGCCGGTGTTCACCAGGTAGACGGCGGTGTGCGCCAGCGGCTCGGCTTGCAGCCGCTCGGCCAGCGTCAGCACCGCCGCCGCGCCGGTGGCGTTGTCGTTCGCGCCGGACACGAAGGGCGTAAAGTCGGGTTGGAGCGTGAACACCAGGCCCAGGATATAGACAATGCCGGTGTAGAGCGCGATAGTGCGCGGCAGCGGGTCGGGCGTGACCAGCCCCCAGATGAACAGCCCGATCAGCCCGACGTTGGCGACGCCCACCAGCAGCGTCAGCGCCTGAAAGGCTTGCCACAGCGCCGGCGACTGCATGGCGAGCGCGGTGCGGTGGGTGTCCACATGCCCCGTGACGACCACGCGCCGCTGCACCTCGCCGCTGGGGGCGGCCAGCGCCCAGACATTTTGGCTGCGATCCACCGGCAGGAACCAGGCCAGCGGGTTGTCTTGGTGCAGCACCTGCATTAGGAACGACCCGGCCGTAAGCACCCCCAGCACCAGCGCGGCCAGCGCCCCGGCCTGGGCATTGACGGTGAGGCCCAGCAATACGAACAGCACAATGGCCCCCAGCATCAGCCCCGCCGCCAGCGCGTAGGGGTGCCAGCCGGAGGTCGGTGAGGCAAACGCCTCGCGCTGGACGGTGTAGCCCAGCCGCTCCAGCGTCGTCTGGCAGTAGTCGTGCGCGGCGCGCTCCTGCGGCGTGGTGCTGCCGCGCGGGCCGATGGTGTGGGTGAAGTGCTCGATGTGGCGCAGGGTAGTTTCAGACATAGCAATCCATGAAGGCGGCTGGGGTAGGCGGATCGGCTGCCGGTCATTATAGGCCGAGTCAAGGCCGAGGCAACCGACTGCTATAATTCCCCCATGCTCTCCGCCCCCCACGATCACGCCGACCCACCGCCCGACGACTGGCTCGGCGACGACAAGCTCTCCGACCGGCTGGGCGACTTCCTGGCCCCCTACTCGCATCTGGCCGCCGACGAGGTCAGCTACCGCAACCTGCTGCGCATCGCCATCGCCGCCTGGAACCTGGCGCTGTTCCCGCCCGACCGCCACCCGGCCCTGCTGGACGAGATGGTCAGCCCGGCGCGGCTGGCGGTGGACGACGCCGCCCGGGCCGAAATGCGCGCGCTGCTGCAAGAACTCGTCAACCGCAAAGGCCAACTCTTCGCCGCCGAGCGCCGCTATATCGTGGACTTCGACCTTAAGAGCACCCCGGACGGGTATCAACTGTCCGTCGCCTCGACGCTGCCCAACGACGCGTCCTGATCAGTCGTCCGGCGCGCTGAGGCGCCGGAACAGATTTGAGCCGTAGGGAGGTGTTATGCGCAACCATCCATACCTCTTGGCGCTGGCCTTTGGGCTGGCGAGTCTGCTGCTGCTGGGCGGGCGCGCGGCCCAGGCGCGGGAAGTTCCGCCGCCGGCCGGCCCGATCACCGGCCCGCTGCAACTGGCCCCGGCCGACCCGGCCGCCGGCCCGGCCGGGTTCTCCGGCCTGATTATGACCGAAACGGTCGGCCTCAACCCGGCCATTTGCGCCGCCACCACGGCCATCACCGTGCCGGCCGGCACGCCAGTCACCTTGTGCTACCGGCTGTACAACGACAGCGGTTTCAGCGTGAACACGCACAACCTGCACGACACACTGGCCGAGGGCCTGCTGAATGAGTATGTGGGGGTGCTCGCGCCGGGCGGCAACGCCACCCTGACGCGTACCCTGGTGGCCACTAGCTCGGTGAACAACCTGGCGACCTGGAGCGTCACCCAGCCGATCACGAGCTACCAGATCGCGGCCGAAATTTGCTCGCCGTTTCCCGACATCAGCGCCAGCGGGCAGGCCCTGCACCTGGCGGATGACGCGCTGGTCAACATCACCCTGCCGTTCTACTTCCCGCTCTACGACCGCTTTAGCAACCGGCTGCGGGTGAGCAACAACGGCGCGGCCCTGCTAGACGAGCCCTACGCCGGGGTGAGCTTTAGCAACGCCGGGCTGCCGACGCCCGGCCTGCCGCACGGCCTGGCCGTCTTTTGGGACGACCTGGATGAGGAGACCGGCGAGGTGTATGCCGGGCTATTCACCGCCACCGCCGCCGCCACTGCGCTTCAGCCGCAGACCACGTCTGACTATTACGTCATCGAGTACCAGCAGCGCTCGCTCTTCCCCGGCCCGACCAACCCCGGCACGTTCGCGCTGCTGCTGCTGCTGCCCGGCCAGGGCAACGACGGCTATGTCAAAATGTGCTACCAAGACACGTTCTTCGGCGACGCGGCCCACGACTTCGGCGCGTCGGCCACGATTGGGCTGAACCACACCGGCGGCGCGGCCGACCTCTACTCGCTCAACACCGCGCACCCGGCGCTGACCGGCACGGCCGGGCTGGGCTTTACGCCGGTGGGCGGCCCCCACCCGGCCTTTGCCGCCACCGC
>Ga0163144_10021194_pt1 | contig 12927 bp, 14 predicted proteins | sample OliLak19BULKMAT1_FD_123175 | JGI IMG/M metagenome (GOLD analysis project Ga0163144, IMG submission 123175) | Freshwater microbial mat bacterial communities from Lake Vanda, McMurdo Dry Valleys, Antarctica - Oligotrophic Lake LV.19.BULKMAT1 | ecosystem: Environmental > Aquatic > Freshwater >...
GGGGACGGGAGTGGGGACGGGAGCGGGGGTTATCACAGAGGGAAAGATGTCAGCGGGACCCCACACGACGAAGCCCGCCGTCGCACTCGGCGACGGCGGGCTTCGGGAGCTGCGGAAACCACGCTACTTGCAGAGCTGTGCCCTGAGCTGCGTGACGTACGCTTGGAACTCAGGAATCGACTGGAGCAGCGTCAGGGTGTTGGCCTGATTGAACGCCGCGCCACCCGGCAGGGCAATCATCGCGGTGATGAGCGCGTCATCCGAGATCTTCGCCAAATCACAGCTCTTGGCCGATGCTGCCTCGATGCCCGCGGTCTGTCCGAGCGTCACCGCCGTGGCGCCGAGAATGAACTTGACACGGGCTCGTGTCTCCGGCGACGCGACCGTGCGGAGGCGACGCGCATCCGCCGGACCAACCGAGTCCCGGAGCGCGGCCACACTGTCCGAGTACTGCAGGAGCGCGACGCCCCGTTGCAGCGTTGCGACACTCTTCGCCGCCGCACCGGCGAGGCGGAGCTGATTCCCGATCCCCGAGGCGACACCCGCGATGAAGTCGGCGTTGTCGCCCGCGACGGTCGCGTTCTGTAGGGCGACGATGGCGCTGTCCTGCTGCTGGAGGCCGATGTACGCCTGTGCGACCTGAAGCCAGCCGGACTGAATGTACGGGTTGATCTCGAGCGCCTTCCTGGCGGCCACGATCGACCCCTCGACCTGTCCCGAGTTACGAAGCGTCTGCGCGTACAGCTGCCAGAGATCGGCGTTGGCCGAGAACTTGTCCGTGCCGCGCTTCGCGGCCTCGGCGGCCTTCGTCGGCTGGCTGTCCGCGACGTACAGCGCGGCGAGACGCGTGAAGAACGGTGCGTCCGCCATCGCGGTGTCGAGCTGGATCATTTCCTCACCCGTCGCGATGGCCGGCTTGTACTCACCGGCCGCCGCGAGAATCAGGAACTGGAGACGCACGAGCGAGACATCGCCCGGGTTGTCCTGCACGGCCTTGGTGACGATTTCCTTGGCGACGTCGTAGCGACGGCTCGCGGCGAGGGCATCGACCACACGGGTGGCGAGCTGCGCGTTGTTCGGCTCGGTCGCGAGCAAGCGGACGAGCAACTCGTTGGCCTGATCGACATTGCCAGCGGCCTGCTGCGCATCGGCGGCAATCGCCAGCGCGGCGCGGCTGTTCGGGTCAATCGCGAGAATCTCATTCGCCACCGCGAGCACCACCTCGCTCGCGGCCTGCTGGCGGACGAGGACATTCAACTTGCAGTACCGCACCAGCGTTGCCGGCGGGTACTCGGCGATCGCCTCGTCCGCTTGGGCGAGCGCTTCCGTGTACTTGCTATCGCGGGCAAAGGCCATGCACTTCTTTTCGTTATCGAGCTGCTTTCGCGCATCCTGAATCGCGCGCACGAGGCCGACCGCCGCCGAGGTGGCGCGGTTCCCGCGCGACGGCGGAAGGGGCTGGGTCAGCGACGCATCGCGCGTCAGCACGAGTTGCGCATCCACGCGGAACTGGCCGTCGGCCTCACGCGTCACGTTGCCGCGGATGTACTCGTCGGCGCGCTGGAATTTGGCCAGCGAATTCTCGTCGGCGCGGGCGAGCTGTTCGTTGGTCGGATAGCCCGACTGCTCGAGGAGTTCGACCAAGCGCTCCTTCTCGATCACCCAGAGCACCGGCCCGGGAAAGATCGTGATGAGGCGCTCGCGCAGGGCGTCGGAGGCGGCAGGACCCGCGATCTTATCCTGCGAGCGGAAAACCTGGACCGTGAGGAACGGCGTGTCAGGGCGGGGAGGACGACGCACCGGCTGCGCCGACACGGGCGCAGTGCTGAGCACGGCGAGGACTGCCGCAAGAACGGCTAAGGGACGGGCAACGGTCACTGCCATCTCCTCCAAATCGGTGAACTTCAAATCCCGCGAAATGCGGGCCGGGTTCCCCCGGTCCTTATTCCACCTCGATCCCATCTGGCGCTGGAAGAACTCATGGGCGAAGAGGGACTCGAACCCTCGACACCCTGCGTGTAAGGCAGGTGCTCTAACCAACTGAGCTATTCGCCCGGTACTTCGGTTCCCGACCCGCCTGAGCCTGCTACTTCAGGATCGCGATAGGGACCAGAATACAGTACCCGATTACCAACAGAATAGGCGCTACCGTGATGCCCCCGCGCCACAAGTCAGCATACCCCAGCGCGAGGACGGCGGCCGAAAGTCCCCACCAGACTGCCGGACGGGACAAGGCGCCGCCCGCGGATTTCACGTGTTCAGGCATAGGGGGAGGAGTCTAGGACGCTATATAGATGCTGTCAACCAACTGCACGGGCCTTCACGAACCCTTAATCCGCTCGTCATCCCCTGCCCCATCCGCGGGGCCCGGAACCCCCTCGCCCAGAAGCGCGGCCAACGCGCTTTCGCGCTCCCGAGCCTCCTGCAGCGCGTCTGCCTCCCGCATCCGTTCGAGCTTCCGCCGAATGCCTTGCCGCCGCTGCCACCACATCGGCCCGAGCAGCACCGTGAGGAAGAGTGTCAGCACCGAGAGGTCCGCGGCCAGCGCCAACGCGCCGAACTGCCGGCGGACCCGCGATCGCCAATGCTTTTCAAAATCCACCGACGACATCCCATGCGCGCGGCGGAGTGCCCGCTCAAAACTCCCCTCCTCCTTCCAGTGTGCAAAAAGGAGTCCGAGGCCCCGGTCAGGTGCGAGCGACGCCAGTTCCGCCACCGCCCGATGGGCCAGCGCATAGGAGCGCTGCGCCCGTTCCGCCCCTTGGTAGAACCCTGAATCGAGCCCAGCCAGTGACGGAATACCCCTCCAGACCAGTCCGAGGCTCGTCGCAAGCACTTCATCGCGCCCCCACTCGCCCGCCGCGTACGAGGCATAGCCCTCATCGAACCAGCGCGGCGTGCCCGGACCGAGCGCCTCGAACAGCGCCAAATGCGCGATTTCGTGTCGTAAGGTCACCCGGGGGTCGCCGGACTCCGCCGCCGCATCGCGGCCAGACATGATAATCCGTTGCAACGCCGGGAAGGCGACCGCAGCGCCCCACTCCGGGGCGGCGGGACCGACCCAGGCACGGAACGTCTCGTCGTCTGGGGCAAGGAGCAAGAGCACCTCGGCCTTCCCCCGCGGTAGCCCCGGGAAGCTGTCCGCCCGTTGCGCCTCCGTGAGGAGACTCCGCGCCAACCGCCGCTCGGGCTCGGCGAACACCGCGGTGAAGCGCCCTTCCCGCACCGAGTTCAGCCCAGCCGGGAGCTCGGACTGCGCCCGCAGGGAGGTCGCCGAAGCCAGCAGGGCCCCGGCGATGGCAATCCGCGATACCTGGAGCACCCGGAGTACCCTGATCACCCGCTCACCCGCGCGGCAGCTCGCCGCCGGCATCGACCAACGCGAGCGTCGCCGCGCACTTCTTGCCCCAGGGATTGAACTTGTTCGTCGTGTGCCCCTTCTGCCACACCTCGCGCGCAGCGCCCGGTTCGTCGTTGAACCAGTGCGCACGCCCGAGCTCGTAATACGCCTCAATGAGGTTCGGCCCGAGCACGATGGTCTTCTGGAAGAAGTTCTGCGCATCCTCGTACATCTCGCGCTCGAGATACACGAGTCCGAGATAGAAATGCGCGTACAGCGTCGCCTTGCGGTCGTTGTCGAGCCGAATCGCCTTCGACAAATGCTCGATCGCTTCGCCGAAGATCTTTTTCTTGAGGCAGATATAGCCGACGTTGATACGCGCCAGCGCATTCGCCGGCTCGCGCATCAACACCTTCTGGAAATTCATCAACGCGTCGTCGTACTTGTCCTGCAGCATCTGCGCCCAGCCCAGCAACGCCTCGCTCTGCGGATCACCGGGCGAGAGCTCGATCGCCTTCACGAGTGCGGTCTCCGCCCCCTCGTAGTCGCCGAGCGAGAGCCGACTCCATCCCTTCTCGATAAACGTGCTTGCCCCAATGTGATCCGCGTGCACCACGGGGCGCTCGCCTTGGAACTGCGGCGCCTGCGCGCCATCGACGGCCTGCATCGCTTTCCACTTGTCAACGAGCTGCTTGATGTCGTCCTTGAGCAGCGTGAGATCGGCAATCTGCGCCTCGATCGACTTGAAGAGGCCGACGATCTCCGTCTTCACGCGCGCGCGCGCTTCGGCGGGCACGCCGGCGTCGAGCTGCGCATCGATCGTGGTGTACTGCGCCTTGAAGGACGCGGAGGTCTCATCGGCCATCGGTTGCTCCCTGTGCCACTGCGTCCCGCATCGCGATCCGCTCCGTTGATGTCACCAGTCGCGCGACGTCGAGCAGCACATGCAGTCGCTCGCCTCGTCGCACGATCCCCAACACATAATCCCGCGCCAGCCCACGGTACACCGGTGGAGCCGCTTCCACGGCCGATGGATCGACGCTCGTGACTTCGTGCACCGCATCCACCATCAGCCCGACTGGTCCGTCCTCGAGCGTCACGACCACAATGCGCGCAGACTCCGCCACCGGCGGCGCCGGCAAGCCGAGACGCTCGCGCAGGTCCAGCACCGGCACCAAGCGCTCGCCTACGGTCAACACGCCGGGCAACCAGGGCGCGCTATTGGGCAGATGGCGCGGCGCGGCGTAGCGCACGACGCGTTCGACCGCGAACACATCGAGTGCGAAGAGCTCCTTCGCCGCCTCGCACATCACGAGTTGGCGACGCGTGGCCGCGCCGGTCGGCGCCGTGGGAGGCAAAGTGTTCGTCATCAGTCGATTCCCTTCCGTAAGGTAGCCAGCGCGGCGGCAACGAGCGCCCCCGCGTTCACATACGACACCACCTCCTCACCGCGCGTCAGGAGCCCGCGCAGGATCCCCAGCGCATCCGCCCCCGCCGGAAGTCCATGCGCCATCGCGACATCGACCTCCCACACATCCTCCGCATCATCCACCCAGAGGGCGGCCGCCACCCCCGCCAACACGAACACCGCGCCCGCCCCCCCCGTGCGGGGCACGCCCAAGAGGACCGCGGGATCGAGCACGGGGAGGTAGCTCCCGCGGTACGCCATTTGTCCCGCGAGACCGCCTGGACTGAGCGGCAGCGGCGCGACACTCGGCGCGTCGAGCACTTCCGTCACAGACATGACGTCGAGTGCGATGCGCTCGCGCCCGATGCGCGCGATGACCACGCGCGCCGGCGCGGCCGCCGCGATGCCCTCCCCACCGGTGCGCTCCGGCAAGGACGCGTTCATTCGCGCCCCAGCGCATGTCGCGCCACGAGCCGCACGATCGCATCCGCCATCCCACTGAGACTCACCTCGGCGTCCGCCCCCGCCAAGGCCAGCGCCTGCGCTGGCATGCCGTAGACGGCGCTGCTCGCGCGATCCTGCACGAGCGCACCGCCACCCGCGGCGCGCACCGCCCGCAAGCCCGCACTGCCGTCACGCCCCATCCCGGTGAGCACGACGCCCACCGTGCGCGCGCCGAAGACGGCCGCCGCGGTGATGAAGAGCGGATCGGCGGCCGGACGGACGCCGTGTACGGCCGGTCCCTGCGAGAGCATCACCCGCGGCCCCGCCACATCCCGAATGACTTCCATGTGCTTGCCGCCCGGCGCCACATACACGTGTCCCGCGAGGACCGGCTCCCCCGACTGCGCTTCGCGCACGGGCAGCGTGCCGAGCTGCTCGAGGCGGCGCGCGAGCCCGGCCGTGAAACCCGGCGGCATATGCTGCGCAATCAACACGGCCGCCTCGAGCGTGCCGAGCAGCGCCGGAATGATCTCCGCGAGGGCGCGTGGCCCACCGGTGGAGCTCGCAATCACCACGGCGTGATCCGCCCGATGCAACGACGCGACCCGGGGAACGCCGCGCCGCACTGGACTGGCGAGCAGCGGGATGCCGGTGTTCGCGACGACCGCGGCGCGCAACGCCTCGTGCAACCGCGGCGCCACCTCGGCCCATCCATCCTTCGCGTCGGGCGCGGGCTTGCGCACGAACTCCACGGCGCCGAGTTCAAAAGCGCGGATGGTCAAATCCACGGCGCCTCGTGTGGTGGCGCCACTGAGCATCACCACCGGCCGCGGCGTCTCGCTCATGATGTAGCCGAGCGCGTGGAGGCCATCGATGCCCGGCATCTCGATGTCCATCGTGACCACATCAGGCTGCAGGGCATGCACGAGCCGGAGCGCCTCCTCCCCGTCCTTCGCGACCCCAACGACCACGAATCCCGGAAAGCGTTCGATCGCCTCGCGCACGACTTCGCGCACGAGTTGTGAATCGTCGACGATCAACACCGTCCGTCGCTCAGAGGACACGGTGCCCTCCGCGCACGCCGCGCACCGCGACCTCACCCGTGGCGATGTCGAACGAGACGCTCCGCCCCGCCGATCCCCCCGTGTCCGATGCGACCACCGAGATCCGGAGCGTGGCCAGCGCCGCACGCGCCGCCGCCACGTTGCGATCCCCCATCTGCCCCTGCGCACTGGCGAGCATGTTGCCAAAGAGCGCGGCCCCGCCCACGAGACGGGCCTCAAAGGGTGCGCGCGCGCCCAGCGCCCGCATCGCCGCGAGCAGCGCCGGCACCGCACGCGTTGCGAACCGCGCCGGATTCGACGCATCGCGCGCGGCGCTGGGATCGGGCAGCAGGACATGCGCGAGCCCACCGACGCGCCGCACGCGGTCATAGAGCACAATCGCCACGCACGAGCCCAGCCCGATCGCCAGCAGCCGCCCGGAGGCGCGTGCCGCGGCGAGCTGCCCGATACGGACGTGGTGGTCGCTCACGGCGCCACCGGACGGCGAAAGATCCGCTGCCGCTGATCCACGACCTCGAACAGCGCGCGCGTCGGACCAATCAACGTCTCGACTTTCCCGAGGACGAGGACCCCGCCCGGCACGAGAGCGTCGTGGAAACGGCGCAGCAACGGCTCCTGACTGTCGCGATCGAAATAGATCAGCACGTTGCGACAGGCGATCAGCTGCAACCCAGTGGCTGGGGGCGATTCGGTGAGGAGATCGCGGTGCTGGGTACGCACCATCGCGCGCAACTCGGGGACCGCGGCCTGGTGCGTGATGCCGTCCTCGACCCGCGGCGTGAAGTAGCGCGCGCGAAGCGCCGGCGGCATCTCCACAAAGCCCGGCTCGGCGTATGCCCCGCGCGCGGCCGCCGCGAGCGAGGGATCGTCGATGTCGGTGCCGATGACTTCGGTGAGACCGAGCCGCCGTGCACTGCCCGACCGCTCCGCGTGGCGATGCAGGAGCGCGGCCATCGTGTAGAGCTCCTCGCCAGACGAGCAGGCCGCGCTCCACGCCGTGAAGCGAGCGCCGCTCAATTCCCAGAGCGCCGGAAGGACCTGTTCGGCGAACACGTCCCAGACCGCTGCGTCGCGATACAATCGCGTCAGGTTGATCGTGAGCACCTCGATCAACTTGTCATACTCCGCCGCATCGCGCGTCAGGAGCGCCATATACGTCGGATAGTCCGCCACCTGACGCGCGCGCATACGCACCGCGATCCGTCGACGCAGGCACCCGTCCTTATAGTTCGCGCACGCGAACCCACGCGCGCGGGCGACCTGCTCGAGCAATGCCCGATATCCCGCCTCGTCCTCCGCGATCGTCATCCTCCGCGCAACGCGAGGAGTCGCGCGCGCGCCTCCACGTGCGTGGCATCGAGCCCCAGTGCCCGTTCGCTCGCCGCGATCGCGCCGTCCGCGTCGCCCTGCGCCTCGCGCAGGCGCCCGATGCGGGCCCAGACCTCGGGCCCGAGTGTCTCGAGATGGCGCACCGCGAGCTGGTACGACTCCAACGCCCCCGCGCCGTTCCCCAGCTCGAGATACAGATCCCCGAGATTGCGATGGAGCGGTGCGAGTCCGGGATCCACGCGGAGGCCACGCTGGATGACCTGCGCGGCCTCGTCCACGCGTCCGAGTGACATGAGCGCGACCGCCAAGTTGTTATGCAAGGACGCGGCGTGCGGATGCGCCGCCGTGCCGTCCGTCAACAACGTGACCGTCTTCTCGAAGTCGCCCGCAAGCGCCGACGCGAGCGCCGCCTCGTGGAACCAGACCGCCGTCGGCGGACGCGTGCCGTACAGGGGCCGCGCCCGCATGAAATGCGCATCAGCCGCCGCGAAGTCGCCGCGCCGCAGCTCGAGCACGCCGAGCGAGAGGTGCACGCGCGGATCCTCGTGCCCTCCCTTGGCCACCGCCTGCGCCAACGCGTCCCGCGCCTCGTCATCGCGCCCGAGCTTCTCGAGCGCGAGCGCCATGTTGTGAAAGACCGCCGGACGCGCCATGCGTTGACGTGAGGCCGCCTCGAGATGCGCCAGCGCCTCCTGCCACTTGCCGAGCCGCAGGTGCGCGATGCCGAGCTGAAAGCGCGCGGCGAGATCGTCGGGACGCAACTCCGTGACCCGTCGGAACTCGCGTACCGCTTCGTCGAGCATCCCGGCGCGGAAGAACGCGACGCCGAGGTTGCGATGCTCCTCCACGCGGACGTCGAGGGCCACGTCCTCCGGGGCCTTCGAGCGACCGACGCGATGCAGGTACCCCGCCGTCGCCAGCCCGAACAGGGCCTTCCCCACTTCGAACTCCACAAGCCCCGAGGCATCCACGAGCCCCGCCACGTCGATACGACCATCGATCAGCGGCATCAAGGTCTGCTGTTCCACGGTCAGCGACGGATTGCTCTCCGCGAGGCGGCGGCGATCCAGCTCGAACACGATGTCGAACGACGGGATCTTCTTCTCGATCAGGCTCCACTCGTCGACGCGCCGCGCGCCTTCCAGCAGCAGCGACTCCGGATTGATGGCGACCAGGAAGTCCTGTTCTTCGGGACGGATGTCGGACTCGAAGTTGAACGAGCCCTCCGCCCACGTGAAAAGGAAGTACACCGCCTCTTCGATCTGGACCCGCATCTGCGCGTTCAGTTGCTCGCGCTCGATCATCCCCTGCTCGACAAGCAGTTCGCCGAGCCGCTTGCCGCGCGCCTTCGCCTGCAGCGCGATGGCTTCATCGAGCCGCTCGGGCGAGAGGAGACCGCTTTTCACCAGAATGTCGCCGAGTCGATCGCGACGGTTGACGATACTGGCGTAGCTGATCTTTCCTTTATCGAAGTAGATGGAGCCGAAGTTGCTCCGGTGCGTCACCGAGAGGCATCCCGACTTCTTGCCCATCGCCAGCAACTGGAGCACGTCCGGTAACGAGGCTTCCTTCAGCGAGCCTTTGATGGCCATCAGCGGAGCTCCTCGATCAACCGTCCGCTGACATCGGCCCATTCCCACACCACGCGCTCGCGGTCGAGGAAGGTCGGGTCCCCGGCGCTCGCGGCGGCGGCCGGCGTCGCGGTGGTCGCGAGTTCGGCGACGCCGAGTCCGAGTTCGTCGCGCGCCAACATGGCATCGAGCGGGGCGCCGAGCGCGTCGGCCGCGGCGCAGATCCGATGCACCACGCCGATCAATTCGCGCACGCTCTGGACCGCGGGATCGCAGATGACGTCGAGGAGGTCGGGCGGTGCCCCGCGCCCACTCGCGGCGAGGAATCGCGTGGCCAACTTCTCGCGCAAGGGCCGGTCCGGCGGCGCGATCGGCGCAATGAGTCCACCCTCGAAGCGCGAGCGCAACCGCGCCGCGAGCTCGGGGATCTCCGAGGGCATCCGGTCACTCGAGAGCACGATCTGCTTCCCGTCCTCCACGAGCGCGTTGAACACGAAGAAGAACTCGTCCTGTGTCCGCTCCTTCCCCGCGAGGAACTGGACGTCGTCCACGATCAGCACGTCCGCCGCGCGATACCGTGTGCGCCATCGGTCGACCGTTCCCTGCTGGATCGCGACAATCAGCTCATCGACCAGTGCTTGCGCATGCACACAGGCGACCGTCACGTGCTCGGCCGCCGCAATCGCGTTCCCGATCGCATGCAGCAGATGCGTCTTCCCGACGCCGCTCGGGCCCGCCAGCATCAGTGGGTTGTACTTCTTCCCCGGCGAGGCAATCACCTCGTCCGCCGCATGCACCGCCAACTGATTGCTGGAGCCGGCGTCGAAGCCCGCGCGGGTGAAGCTCGCGTTCGGCCCCGTCGGCGGCACATCGCCGGCGAGCGCCTTCTCGACCAGGTCCTCTGCCTCTTGCAACCGTTCCGGATCGCGAAAGAGTTCGTGTCCGCCGAGGGCGCGATCGACCGAGGTCGCCTCCGACTCGAGTGCGCGCAGATGCTCCACGGCCTGCACATACGTGGCGATGAGCCCCTGCACATCGGGTTCTGCCGGTAACGCGAGCGCCCGCTCCAGCACTGCCGTGCGGTAGCCCTCGCCCTTCCAATACGCGATGACCTCACGGAGGCGCACCTGCCAGGTCTCGACCTGCTCTTGCACCACCGCCGCGACGTCGGAGAGGAACGAGAGGAATTCCCCCGACGGCTTCAGCGCGTCGAGCGACGCGGGACCGGGCGTCACCGCCGGGGTCCGCCGCCCCCCCATGGTGTCCTGCGCGATCCACTGGTTCAGCAGGCCCTGCAACTCGCGCACGCTCGAGATCCCGCGTTGCGCGAGGGCCTCAAGGATCTCGTCCGGCACCGCCAATTCCCGCTCCGCACTGGCCGCACGAAGGATCGCCACGCGCGCCTCGTACTCCGGCATCCCCACATCCACAATCAGTCCGCCGGCGAGCCGCGAGATCAGCCGCTCATCGACATCGGAGATCTCCTGCGGCGGACGGTCGCTGGCGCAGACGATCTGCCGATCCTCGGACTGCATCACGGCGAACAAGCGCAATAGTTCCGCCTGCATCTCGCGTCGCCCTGTGAGGAACTGCAGATCGTCCAGCAACAGCAGATCAACGCGGGCGAGGCGATGACCGAACGCCGACGTCTCACCCGCGCCCACCGCGGCGTGGAACTGTTCCGAGAACTCGTCCATCGACAGCGCGACAATCTCGGCCTGCGGCTGCAACTGCTTCAGCAGATGCGCCGTGGCCGTGAGCAGATGCGTTTTGCCGAGTCCCGAGCCGCCGTAGATGAACAGCGGGTTGTACGTGGTGCCCGGCGCTTCGGCCACGGCACGCGCCGCGGCCGCCGGGAGGCGATTCGCCCCACCGATGACCAATCGCTCGAACGTGAACCGAGGATCAAGCCGCATCTAGGCGCCGCGCCCAGCGCTGAGCTTGCGCAGCACCTGCTCCGAGATTCCACGGAGCGTCTCGAACACGCCGGGGCCGTGCAGCGCATCCGCGGAGAACGAAGGCACGCCGCGGAAATTCAGTCCCTCCTCCAACTCCGGGACCGAGTGAATCAGTTCCGGCGGGAGATCCTGCTTGTTGTACTGGATCACGAGCGGCATCGTGCGGGCATCGACTCCCTGATCCGCGAGATTCGCGTGGAGGTCCTGCAGCGACTCGATATTCTCCTGCAACTGGCGCTGCTGCGAGTCGGCGACGAAGACGACGCCATCGGCCCCTTGGAGCACGAGTTTGCGTGTCGTCTGGTAGTAGACCTGCCCCGGGACCGTGTAGAGCTGGAAGCGTGTGGTGAATCCGGAGATCGAGCCGAGATCGATCGGCAGGAAATCGAAGAACAGGGTGCGATCGGTCTGCGTGGCGAGCGAGACCATCTGCCCCTTCCGGTCCGACGGCACTTGGCCGTGGATATAGTGCAAGTTCGTCGTCTTCCCGGACCGACCGGGTCCATAGTAGACGATCTTGCAGGTAATCTCGCGCGTCGCGTAGTTGACGAGGCTCACGGCAGGGTCTCGAAGAGGGCGTGGGGGCTCCGCATCAGCCCCTCCCGAACAGCTGGGCGAGGTTGCGATTCAGATCAGCTTCGAAATTCTCAGCGAGCGCGGGCTCCTCAGGCACAGCCGACGGCGCTGAGGCGGCAATGTTCGCTTGCAACTCCTTCACGTACAACTGCACGATGCCCAACGAGCTCTCCATGTCGAAGACGGCAAGCACCAGCAACATCGTATCCGGCGACGGGACCTGCCCGAGATAAATCTGCCGTCCTTTCCCCGCGTAGTGCAGTCCGCGGAACGGGGTGCCATCGACCATCGTGCCGAGATACTCGGCCGAGGCGTTGATGGCCGCGGAGAGCGCACAGGCCGTTTGCACGTCGAGCGAGCGCTGGAAGCCGACCTGCGCGAGCACCTGCCCACTGGTGTGCATCAGGATGGCGACCTGCAATCGGGCTTCATCGACGAAGCGCTTCAGCGGGGCGTCGGCCCACCCGACGGTCAGCGTGTGCCGAATCATAAGGCGGCCGCGGCGCGCAGGAGTTCAAGGCGCAGCAGGCCGAGATTCACCCGCGGTTCGGCGACGGCGACCATCACCAGGCCGTTGCGCCCCGCCGCGAGAACCCGCCCTCGCTCCGCCTCAAGCTCGCAGAAGCTCACCCCGCCGAAACCGGCCGCCGCCGCGGCGCGCGCCGACTTGCGATACAGCGACGCGGTGAGCGCCGCGAAAGCCGCGGTCTCCACGCCGATCTGCGCGGTCGCCTCCACCACGATGCCGTCATCCTCCATCACCACCAAGCAGGCCGTGACGCCACGATGCCGCGTGACACTCGCGACCAACGCCGGATACGGATTCATGACGCCTCCGCGAGCCAGCGACGCGCCAGCGCGTTGCACTGATCGAGCGTGCGCCGCACGAACCCGAGCGGCACCTCACGTGGCGCGGCCACCAATGTCACGCCCTCGTTCGCGGGGGACATCATCAGGGTCGCTGCCTCGCTTTCCAGCAGGATGCGGGTCCAGGCGCCCAGTCCAAAGTGGCGCATCGCACGCTCGGCCTCGTCGCTCACCCCACTCAGATGCGCGCCAATGACGGCGCCGAGATCGATGCCGTCCGCGGTCGCGTACGCCCCCGCGACGACCAGCCCATCCCCGTCGAGCAACAAGGCGACCTGGCTCGTCACCCCGAGCGCGGTATCAAAGAGCGCGCCGGCGGGCAACGGCGCGGGCAACGACGCGGGCAACGACGCGGGCAACGACGCGGGCA
>Ga0163144_10021195_pt1 | contig 12927 bp, 17 predicted proteins | sample OliLak19BULKMAT1_FD_123175 | JGI IMG/M metagenome (GOLD analysis project Ga0163144, IMG submission 123175) | Freshwater microbial mat bacterial communities from Lake Vanda, McMurdo Dry Valleys, Antarctica - Oligotrophic Lake LV.19.BULKMAT1 | ecosystem: Environmental > Aquatic > Freshwater >...
GAACCGACGGCGTTCCGCGGGAGGACCGGTGAAGAGCAACAGGTCTTGGGGCAGAAACGTCACGGTCGGCACCAGCCCCACGAAATCCCCCGCGGCGGTCTTCACATCGTTCACGAAGAGCGCCTTCCGTTTACGAGGACTGAGTTCGCTCACGACTTCCACCGTGCGTGCGGCACCGGTCTCACTCGCCACGTCGGCCTTCAAGCGATAAAACGATTCATCCCATTGCACGAGCTCCGTCTCATCGTTGCCGCGACAGGATCGCGTGAGCGACAGGATCGAGAGCGCCTCGATCAGGTTAGTCTTACCCGCACCATTCGGACCAAGAAACGCCACGCATCCCGGACCATCAGGAAAAACCAGCGACGCCTGGGCGTACGAGCGGAAGTTCGTCATCTGAAGCGACGCGAAATGCACGACTATTACGTGGCAAGAAATCGCTCCGCCTCGTCGATGAGGCCTTTCACGAGCACGAGGTACTCGCCGCGGTGGATGAACTGTTCAAGGTCGCGGGGCGAGATCCACACGGCGCGGTCGATCTCCTCGCCGTCGACTTTCACGCGCAGTTCCTCCTCCGCGATCGCGAGGACGAACCGAATCTGCTGGCCGCAGATCGCATCGGGGCGGAACTTCCGGTAGCTCTCGGGAAAATCGTACTTGTACTCCTTATTGCTCACGCCGAGCACCTTCACTCCTTTTTCGACGCCTGCCTCCTCTCGCAGTTCGCGCAGAGCGCACTGTTCGGCTGTTTCGCCGTCCTCCATGCCACCCTGGGGCAACTGCCAACTGTCTTTCTTGCGCGGCTTATGCACCAAAAACAACTCATGGCGGCCTCCGCCGCGTTTAGCGGGGCGCAGGATGAGGATCGACGCCGCTGCTCGGTAGGTATCGGTGGACATCAGTAAAGAACCTACCTGATCGCGTGCATCCTGGCCACCATAGCATGGCCACATCAGCGACCCAGCATCCTGATTCCCATGCCTTCATCCTCTTCTCCCTGTCGGGAAAAGGGGGTCAGGGGGTTGTGGGGAAGGACAAAAAACACCTCCGCGAGGGAGGTGAGTGAGATTCTCTGTGCGATCAGTTGCTGGAGTGCTTCTCTTCTTTCAGCTTCACGGACACGCGCTTGCGGAGCCGAGAATCGTACTTCTTCAGCTTAGCTGCGTGCTCCTTCCACGATTTGCCCATCTTATCCTGTTTGTGCAGGCGGATGGTGCCGAGACGCATATTAGTCTCAGCGGAGAAGATGGCGTAAACGGTGCGCTTTCCTCGCGGCATAGTGCGGAGATTGTATAGAAGAAGATGCCTGATGCAAGGGAAAGAAAACCCACTTTCTCGTGGGAATGCCATCTCAGAGACGCATCCGGCTTATTTCCCAGCCTGCAGATAGTGGAACACGCTGCTGACAGCCACCGTTCCTTCGCCCGCGGCGGTCGTGAATTGAGCGAAGTAGTTGCTGCCACTCGTCACATCGCCGGCACCGAACACGCCCGGCACGTTCGTGCGCATTCCCTCGTCGACCTGCAGGTGCCCCTTGGCGTCCAGCGCGCAGCCGAGCTGCAGCGGCAGATCGACCGCCGGGGTGGAGCCGATTTCGATGAACACGCCGTCGACGGCGAGCACATCCTGGCCGTTATAGGGCTTGTCGAGCTTGATGCCTGTTACTTTTAGCTCCCCCAATATCTCCGTCACGTTACGTTCGAGGACAAACTCGATATTCGTTTTTTCCTTCACCTTTTCCACCCAGTACGGCTCGGCGCGGAAGCTATCGCGACGATGAACGAGGTAGACCTTTGCCGCAACCTGCGCAGCGATCGCCGCACCTTCCACGGCGCTATCGCCGCCGCCAAGGACCGCCACCACTTTGTTGCGGTAGAAAAACGCGTCGCACGTCGCGCAGTACGTGACGCCTTTGCCTGCGAACGTGTCTTCGCCGGGAACACCCAAGTGCTTCTTGTTGCTGCCCGTGGCGAAGATGATCGTCTTGGCTTCGATGGTCTCGCCGCCTTGTAACGTTGCGCGGAACCCGTCACCCACTCTTTCCACCTTCTCGATGCGGCCGATTTTCTGCTCCACGAGCGGGGCGAAACTGAGCGCGTGGTTTTTAAATTTCTCCATGAGGTCCGGCCCGCGGATCTCGATCTCACCCGGCCAGTTCCCGACTTCCGCAGCCGTCATACCCATGCCTCCTTCCTCCGCGCCGACGAGCAGCACCGAGAGTTTGTAACGCGCGGCATACACCGCGGCGGTGTATCCTGCGCACCCGAGGCCGACGATCAAGACGTCCTTCATGGATATGAGCCTACTGCAACAGACTATACCCCGCAAAGACCATTGATTCTCGCACCCGAAAGTCTCACGATTGACGCATGCACACATCCTCCCGCGCATCTGCGCTCGCCCTTGCCCTTCTCTCGCTCTCCATCGTCGCCTGTTCGGGTGATGAACCCGTCGATACCGGTTCCGATTCATCGTCGGCCGTCTCGTCGATCTCCGACGAACCGCTGCAACCGATTCAGGCCGATCGCAACGATCGCGATTCCACGGCGCAGGCGATCCTCGAATCGTTCGCGCGCAGCGAGTGGCAGATCCTCTCGGAGCTCTCGTCGCCCATGGGCGTGCGCTTCACGCCATCCACGTACGTGAACGTGGACACCGACCAAACGCTGACACAAACCGACATCGCCGCGTTCGGCACGGACGAGACGACGCGCCTTTGGGGTGTAGAGGAAGGTTCGGGCTTCCCGATTACCATGACGAACACCGAGTATCTAGCCCGCTACGTCTGGGATCAGGACTACCGCACGGCGCCCGACGTTCGCTGGAACGCGGCGCAGGACCGCGGCTCGATGATCGACAACGTGCAGGACGTCTACCCCGGCGCGTCGGTGGTCGAGTACCACTTCCCCGGCTTCGACCCGCAGTACGGCGGCATGGACTGGCGCAGCCTGCGCCTGGTACTCGCCCAGAACGACGACGCGCAGTGGACGCTGTATGGCGTCATTCATGATGAGTGGACTCCGTAATCCGAACTGATCCGCCGAAAAATGCTTCCGAGGGAAGCCTTTTTAATGCAATCGCAACCACGCGCAGTTGCCGTCGAGGTGCAGGAGGCGGAAGTTTTTCGATTCGACGTATGCCTGCACCCCCGCCTCGTTCGATGACTCCGCGAAGAGTTCGTCGCGCAGATTCACGATGACGACGCCGTCCGGCGCGAGGAGATCATGCATATCAGTCATCAGACGATCGCAGAGTGTTGGATCATGTTCGAACGGACTCTCGGGCGCATTGAAGAGACTGAAGCACGCGATGACGTCGTAAGGACCATTGACCGCAGCGACCCACGCGGGATCGACGAGATCGAGTACACGATGATCGTAGCCAGCATTGGCCTGAGGTCGAATATCAATACCCGTGACCGTTGCTCCAAGCCTCGTAAGCATCTCCGCCACGAACGGCGGGTACCGATCCCGGAACGTATCGTCGAGCACATACTCCTCGCTCGATCCACATCCCACATCCAACACGCGCAGCCCCTTCGCGGTGGACATCAACGCGGCGACTGCGTGGACCTCGTGCATATCGGCAATGTCGAAATTAACCGATCCCCCGAACTCTGCCACCACCGAGAAGAAGAGTTTCTGGGCATCCAAAAACTGCCCATCATGCATGAGGGCAGCGAGATCTTCGCGGTCCCGCACGCGCCGGAGATACGCAACGTCGACGGTCATACACCGAGTATAGCGCGGCGAAGCCGCACAAATAACCGCGATCGGCCTAGGCCGACGAGCGGGCCGTCCGAACCGAGGCTTTGCCGACGGTGAGGACTCCTTGAAGGAAGGGGCTCGTGGGGAAACCGTGGTTTCCCCGCGATCGTAGTGCCATGGGAGGGACCCTTCTCCGCTGCGGCGGAATCAGGGCAAGCTTAAACCCTACCAGTCTATTGCGGCTTACTATGAGGGTTCGCGAAGCGAACCCGAATGGTGCCATGGGAGGGACTTGAACCCTCAATCCGTTACCGGAACGCGATTTTGAGTCGCGCGCGTATACCGTTCCGCCACCATGGCTCGGGCGCAGTGTAGCTGCGGTCCGAACGAATTTCACGTACTGTAGTCCCATATGAACCGATCCGACCTCCTGCACATCCACTGGCACTCCTACGATCCTGAGACCGCGGACGTCGAATTGAAGTACATGCTCGACGGCGAAGGATTCACCGAAACCTACCATCTGCCCGGCGCCTGCTCGGGCGGCGATCCGGAGGTGGTCGAGAGATTACTCGGCACGCTGCACGTACTCGCGGGCATCAGCTACTACAAAACCTCGCTCCCCCGCTCGGTCGAAATCACGCATCCGGTGTCCCCGGCAGACGCGGAATTTTTTCGGAACGCGTATGAGAAGGGGCTGGGGGAACTGTTCTTCAAAAACAAGATCGACCCCAACGGAATCGTATCGTTCGCCGCGTGTCATGGTGAGCCCGTCGAACCATCACGCGGCGCCAGCCTTCGTCGGGCTCAGGCTGACACCAACGGACCTGCAAAGAAAAAGCTCAGGATTCTCGTGCCCTTCGGCGGCGGCAAGGACTCGGTGGTGACGGCCATGCTCCTCAAGGAGGCCGGCCACGATGTGACGCTGCTCCGCGTGGGCGCCCACGGCGCGATCGACGCGCTCGCGAAGGCGCTCGGCTTGCCTTTGCTCCTGGTCGATAGGCGCCTCGACCCCAGGCTCTTCGCCCTGAACGCGGAAGGTGCGCTCAACGGCCACGTGCCGATCACGGCGATCCTCTCGGCCCTAGCAATGCTCGTAGCCGAGACCGCGGGCTTCGACGTCGTCGCATTCAGTAACGAACGCAGCGCCAACGATGCCAATACGACGTGGAACGAACTAGAGATCAACCATCAATGGAGCAAGTCGCTGGAATTCGAACGCGCATTCCGCGCGCACCTGCGTGAGACCTGCGGCACCTCGGTCGAGTACGTCAGCCTACTTCGGCCATGGAGCGAGCTCCGCATCGTCCAGGAGTTCCTGCGGTTCGGCTCCGCGCTGCCGCTCTTCACGAGTTGCAACCGCAACTGGCACATCGGCGGCTCGAAAGTGAAGAAAGGCCTGTGGTGCAACGCGTGCCCCAAGTGCGCGTTCACGGGACTGCTGCTTGCAGCGTTCCTACCGAAAGACCAGGTGGTCGCAATCCAGGGCGGCGACGTCCTCGGCGACGTATCACTCGTGCCGCTCTACGAGGAACTGCTCGGCCTCAGCGGACACAAGCCCTTCGAATGCGTGGGCACGCCAAGCGAGACCGCCGCGGCGTTCCACATGGCGCACGGAAAGGGTGGCTACGACGCCAGCCCCGCCATGAAGCGGTATATCGACTCCCCGCTCGCGAAAGACGGCGCGCGCTTTGCAGCCGACGCATTAAACCCGACCGACGAGCACTGTCTGAATCCGCAACTCCTCTCTTCATTACCAAACCTATGAGAATCCACGCCCTCGACGGCAAAACGGTCCTGATCCTCGGCTACGGCAAGGAAGGTAAGGCGACCGTCGCCGCGCTGGAGAAATTCGCACCGAACGCTGATATAACGATCTCCGACAAGAAAACTGATGTTGCTCCGAAAGACGGCCCACACCGGTGGCAGCTCGGCGAAGGATGGATGGAAAACCTAGAGACGTTCGACGTCATCATTAAGACGCCTGGCATACCCCCGTCTCCCGAACTGACGAAGTACGCGAAGAAAACGACGAGCGCGGTGCAGATATTCCTCGACACCATTGCCGGCAGCGGCGCGATCGTGGTCGGCGTCACGGGCAGCAAGGGCAAGAGCACGATTAGCTCGCTTCTCGCGGCGATGCTCAAGGCCGCCGGCAAAGATGTGTATCTCGTCGGCAATATCGGTGAGCCATCGATCACGCACCTGTCAGACGCCAAAAAGGGCACGATCTTCGTGCACGAGCTCAGCAGCTACATGCTCATGAACCTCACGACGTCGCCGCATGTGGCGATCGTCACGAGTTTTTTCCCCGAGCACCTCGACTACCATGGTTCGCTCGACGCGTATCTCGACGCTAAGAAGCCCATCGCGCGGTTCCAGACGGAGGATGACGCGACGTACTTCAATGCCGATTCGCCGGGCGCGGTCTCTATCGCATCAGAAGGTCATGGCAGGAAAATCCCTGTGCAGGCGGACGATTGTCCGCTGAATCTGGCGGAGACCAAGCTCATCGGCGAACATAACCGAGTAAACATCGCCCTGGCCTGGCGCGCGGCCGATGGCCTCGGAGTTCGTAAAGACGTCGCTGTCGCGGCGGTGAAAGCATTCGAACCGCTCCCCCACCGCCTGCAGCCGCTCGGTGTCGTCGGAGGCATCTCATGGGTGGATGACGCGATTTCCACAACACCTGAATCCGCCATCGCGGCCCTCGACGCGCTCGGGGACGGCGTAGCGACGATCATCCTGGGCGGTCAGGACCGCGGCAATGACTTCTCGGGGCTGGCAGAGCGTCTGAAAGTCTCCGGCATCTCCACGGCCATTCTATTCCCGGGCTCCGGCCCGCGCATCCGCAGCGCAATCGAAGCGACGAATGCGGCAATCGATCTCATCGACGTTACTTCGATGGAAGAAGCCGTCTCGAAAGCCCACGAACGCACGCACTCGTACACTCATACACATCCGCACTCCTCGCCCCCCATCGTCCTCCTCTCCACCGCATCCCCAAGCTACGGCATGTTCAAAAACTTCGAAGAAAAAGGCGAGGCATTCGCGCGATGCATCCATAGCGTATAAATACCGCTCTTTCGGCAGCCCATTGAGGAAAAAGGCTAAATTTGGTATAATGATTCGATGCGTGAGGTCCTCTCCTACCCCCGGCTCGTCGCATTCGGCGCCTGCATGGGCGCAGCGTACGTGCTGTACCAGATCGGCATGTTCGAGTGGCTCGACGGCCGCCTGCACGGTTTCGGGTATCCGGGAGCGTTCGCAGCGGGCCTGCTCTTCAGTTACGGATTCACGACGCCCTTTGCCGTCGCGGCGTTCATCGCCATGGCGCATGAGGTGAACCCATTCATCGCGGCTCCCTTGGCGGGCGCAGGCGCTTTCCTCTCCGATCTCGTCATTTTCGAACTGCTGCGCGTCAGCTTCTTCGGCCAAGAGCTCGAACGCCTGCGTCACACATCGCTCGTGGCGCGCATCCATACACTCCTGCACCACGAGAGCACGCCCGAACGACTGCGTAAGTGGATGCTCTGGACGCTGGCCTGCATCGTCATCGCCTCACCCTTGCCCGACGAAATCGGCGTGGCGCTCCTCAGCGGGACGAAACTGAGCGAGCGAGCGTTCGCCGTAATTTGCGTCTCCATGAATACGCTCGGGATACTGATCCTCTTACTTCTCGCGAGAGCGATACAGGGCTGATGCTCAGCGCCGCCCGAAATCGTCCTGCACGCGGACGATGTCTTCTTCGTCGCTCGGGCGCGCGGGATCCGTGTGCTGCCAGATTTCCGCGACGACACCGTATCCGTCCAAGCCCATGAGCCGGTGGCGCTCCCCCTGCGCAAGGCGAATCACCGATCCTTCCGCATGCGCTTCGGGGTCAGCCTCCGCATCGTCCGCGCTGCGCATGACCGCCACGGGGCCTTCGATCACACGCCAGAGTTCGGCCCTGCGATGGTGGTACTGCCACGAGAGCCGCGCATGAGGCAGTACGATGAGGATCTTCGGACTGACCTTCCGTGCCGTGAGCTCCGCGGCATCCTCACCCGGGAAGAATGCTTCAATGAACGCAACAGCCTGCGTCTCATCGATCACGAAAAAACCACCCCACGGCCGCGCATCATCCTTCGACGCCACCGTCAAACCGCAGCTTTCTATCATCTCTTGGATCCGGCCGAAGATGGCGGAGCGATCGTCAGTCATGCATCAGGCATTGCCGGCACCGGCACGGACCTTCGCGGGGCGGATCACTTTGCCGTTCAGGGTGTACCCCTCCTCGAACACTTCGACCACTTCCCCCTCCTCACCGGGGCCGACGGTAATGACTTCATGGACGGCTGGATCGACCGGAGCACCAAGCGACTGCATGCGCTCGAGCCCCATGTCGAAGACCTGCCTGAGTAGGTCCTGCTCAATAGCCGTGAGGCCCTTTACCCATTCGTGACCGGCGATATCTGTCGGAATAGTGGAGAACGCACGCTGGAAGTTATCGAGCGTCGGCAGGATGCGCCGGATGACGCCTTCGGAGGCGTAGGCCCGGAGATCGGTCGCTTCGCGCTCCAAACGCTGCTTTGCATTCTGCAGGTCGGCCTGCGCGCGTCCGGCAATGTCTTTCATGCGAGCGACCTCCGCCAGGGCGGTGTCGAGTTCTGCTTGGAAATCGCGGTCATCAGCCGGTGGAGTAGGTGCAGTATCAGTCATGGAATTAGTCGGGAAGAACGCACGGAACTTCAGGGTCGGCGATACAGCTCTCCACCGGCGGCTTGCCCTTCCACGGGCAGGTCTGCGAATAGCGGCACGCGTCGTCCGTCAGCGAGGAAAATTCTTCCGCGAATGTCGCGTCGTCCGCCGCGGTTGATATGAGAAATTTGTCGCCGTCGGCGAAATCATAATTGAGCGAGAACGGTCGCTCTTGGCCGTTCACGACCATGCGCCACGGATACGCGGAACACTCCATGTCACGATCGAGAGGCTCCTCATACACGATGCATTCCGCCGTGAACCCAACACCGATGGAATCGAAGAAATCCTGGAGTGTCAGCCCCGGCTTGTGGCGATGGATCACGTGGCCGATGCCGTCATGCAGGTGCAGGTACTTCTTGAGTGGACCCAGCTCCGGATCGCGTGTGTGATCCTCAGTCGACTCGCCCGTCATGAACTCCTCGCCGCTCAAGTCGATCGGATGCCCGTCCAACACCACGCGGAAGTCGGCGTGCGTATGGTTCGGATCCGGGTTCTGCGCGGGCTCGCGTGAGCGCAGGAACACGAAGCCCAGCGCCAGGAAGGCCGCGATGAGCGCGATGATCGCCGCGCTGTGGCCGATGAGAGGCGATGGTCTGTTCATCATGCGGGAGGGGAAACAAAAAGGGCCCGAAGGCCCCCTGATTGTACGAGGATCGACAACTTACTCAACGACGATCGTGAACGTCATGTCGCGGTGGCCGGGGCCGCATGGAACGCTGCAGCGTCCGGCGAAGGATCCTGCCTTGTCCGTCGGGATGTCGACCAGCGTTTCCTGGTCGGGTTCCACACGGGTATTCATGCCGAGATCGGCTACAAGCAGGCTGTGGATGCCCTTATCGCCCTTTAGGCGCAGCGATACATTTTCGCCCTGCTTGGCCATGACCATGGCGGGCGTGAACGACCAGTCCGTGACCAAGACGTCGACGATGCGCATGTGAGGATCTTTCACGATATCGTTGTTGTCTGTCATCGCAGAGCCGGAGGAGCCCATCATGTCATTATCATCATCATTCTCGATCGTGGAATCATCGTCATTCATCATGGCGGAGGGAGAATCGTCATCGTCTTCCATCACCGGCACAGTCTGGGGGGCACAGGCCGCGAGAGAGAGGAATGACACTACGAGAATCAGAGAAGCGTGCTTGTGCATCATGGAGAACGGGGGAAAATGATGAGTGTACATCCTACGATTTCCCCCTCCACCATGCAACGAGTTCGTGCCGCAACCTGGATCCTCTCCATCGGCCTCGCAGTGGTGTTCGGGTACTTCGGATTCGATAAATTCGCGGAACCCGCTGTGTGGCTGGGCTGGATGCCGGCGTGGATGGATGGACTCTTCGGTATGCCCGTCGAGACCTGGCTCACGATCGTCGGCACGAGCGAAATCCTCTTCGCAATCATACTGCTCATCCCCGTCCGCAACGTACGCCGCACGGGCGCGATCCTCATCGCCCTCCAGCTCCTGGCTATCATGCCCATCGCGGGATTCAACGACGTGGGGCTGCGGGACTTCGCCCTGATGATGAGCGCGGTGGCGTTGGCGGTACTACTCTAAGCGAACGCTCGGGTGCGATACACCGTGGTACAGTCGACGCATGCCCGAACCAACTTCCTCCATTTCTAAGCGCCAACTCGTGGTATTCGTCATCCGCAATGATGACGGCGAATACTGCCTGCACTTCCGCGACGGGAATCCCGGCATCATCCATCCCCTGCAGTGGTCGCTTTTCGGCGGACACAAAGAACCGGGGGAAGACTTTCTTCAAACGGCGCAACGCGAGCTGGAAGAAGAAATGGGGATCGCCGTCGCCGGAGAAGATTTTGATCTCGTCGAAACACTCGATTTCCCCGATCGCGTCTATGAGATCGTCGAGTGCCGACGTCCGATCAATTGGTCAGACATCACACTGAACGAAGGAGCGGGATGCGGCTTCTTCAGCGGCCAAGAATTGGCACGCCTTGAAAACTGCTCGCCGCTGATCGAGTGGCTACAGAAAAGGGCGGGCGCCTGACCGGATTCAGCAAAGCCTCGGCGGCCAACTGAGCCCTTCGCATGGCTCAGGGCAAGCTCCGTATGAGAGTGGCTTGCCATGAGGAGTCCCGCAGGACGACGAATGGTGTCACGGGCCGGGATCCTTCTCCCGTTGCGACGGGATCAGGGCAAGTGGAACCGGCGACCCCGGGCTTATGAGTCCCGTGACGCTGAGGCGTCAGATGTTGTCTTCTTGCGCCTCAGCTAAAAGCCTCGGCGGCCAACGGAGCTACCGTGACATACTAAAAATGGTGTCACGGGCCGGGATTGAACCGGCGACCCCGGGCTTATGAGTCCCGTGCTCTACCAACTGAGCTACCGTGACAGGGCTCGGCCAGTATAAGCAGATTCTCCTTACGCGCTAGCCCTCCGCAAACGGTCCCGCACGGCTTCCCATCCCGGCTGCTGGGGTGGTTCTTCCACGATGATCGTTTTCATGCCCGCATCGTCCATTTTGTGGAGTTCGCTGTAGAGGATAGCCCCGTACGCGACTGGGTCGGATGGCATCTGGACCAGCGTCGCCTTGGCGTTGAGCACTGCGCCGCCAATAAGGAACGCGCCTGCGGGCGGATCGGCGTCGGCGATGGCTTTCGCCAGGGCGGCGGCTGGCACAATCTTCAGCCGGGCCTGCGGCGAGTAGTGCTTCTGCGACATGCCGGGGGAAGACCGCGCGGTATCATCCGCGACACTTCCCTGCTCTGACTTCACACGGCCGACGATCCGTTCGATGTCGCTGATCGTGATTGGCCCCGGTCGCAGGATACGCGGCGGCACCACCGTACAGTCGACGACGGTCGATTCGAGCCCGTGTTCCGTGGTGCCGGCGTCGAGGATGAGGTCGATGCGGTCGCCGAGGCTTTTAAGCACGTGTCCGGCGCGCGTAGGCGACACGGCCTGCGACCGGTTGGCACTCGGTGCTGCGAGAGGCAACCCCGCGGCGTCGATCACCGCGCGCATCACCGGGTGTGACGGAATCCGCAGCGCGACGTTTGGAAGCCCGGCAGTGGCATTGTCGGGAACGATCGGGTTCTTCGGGACGATGAGCGTCAAAGGCCCAGGCCAAAAGGCGTTGGCCAATTTCTGTGCGACAACGGGCCACGACGATGCCAGCTTCTTTGCATCGTCGACCGACGTCACGTGGATGATAAGCGGGTTTGTGGAGGGACGCCCTTTTGCTTCGTAAATCTTCGCCACGGCCTCGGGGTCAAGCGCGTTCGCGGCCAGGCCATATACGGTCTCGGTGGGGATCGCGACAATACCGCCCGCACGCAGGATTGCGGCGGCGGTTTCGACGTGGTGTGCATCGTGTTCAGAGTTGCCAGTGATGCACAGGATGTCGGCCATGTGTCCGCAGTGTACCCATCTTCTCATCCGCACGCTGCGGCGAGCGGATGAGCCCTCTCCCGACGGGAGAGGGCAGAGCTCGCAAAGCGAGCGAGGGAGAGGGGTACACGCTATACTTGCTCCATGAGACCGACGTTAGTGTGCTTGCACGGCTGGGGTGGTTCTGGAGAGTCGTTCGATCCGTTGCGCGAAGCGCTGGGCAATCTGGACATCGAGATCCTCACGCCGGACCTCCCTGGCTTCGGCGCCGAACCCGATCCCGCGACGCCCTGGACCGTCGACGACTACGCCGCATGGGTGACGGAATGGACAAAGAACAATAAGAAAGGCACCGGGCCCCTCTGGATCCTCGGCCATTCGCACGGCGGCCGCACGGCCATGGTCATCGCCGCAAAAGGATTGCTCTCCATTGACCGCCTGTTCCTCTGCGCGCCCGCCATCAACCGCAACCGCCGCTACTTGCTGCGGCGCACGGTCGGAGTCGCCCTCGCGAAAACAGGCAAATTCCTCCTCTCAATTCCCGGCCTCTCCGTGCTAGCGAAACCAGCCCGCGCGATCCTCTACACGATTCTGCGCGTGCACGACTACGAGCGCGCGAGTCCCGTCATGCAGCAAACGCTCGTGCTCGTGACCAAGGACGACCTCACCGCGCTGTTCCCACAGGTCACGCAACCCGTCGACATCTTTTGGGGAGACCGCGACGGGCAAACGCCCCTGAGCGACGGACGCTATATGGAAAAGCATCTGCCCCAGGTCGAGTTACACGTATATCCGGGAACGCGCCACGCCGTGCATAAAACGAACGCACGAGAAATCGCCGCCGTTATCGGGCGACGACTCAGTGTCATCTGAAGGCCTCCGTCGAAACGTTCCTTAGAACGTCGGGAGGATGACGAACATGTACACGAAGTACATGGATGCCAGCACGAAGCCCGCGGCGAACTGCTGAAAGTGGGTGTGTGTGTTCTTCATGTGTTTATGATAACACATTTTTTAATTTTTTGCAATGTACGGCGCGAAAAAGCGAGACCGGGTACACTACGTCCGTGGCTCTTAAATGGCTTATCGTCGCCGGCGTTCTGATTGCCTCCCTGTCGCCGC
>Ga0163144_10021196_pt1 | contig 12927 bp, 16 predicted proteins | sample OliLak19BULKMAT1_FD_123175 | JGI IMG/M metagenome (GOLD analysis project Ga0163144, IMG submission 123175) | Freshwater microbial mat bacterial communities from Lake Vanda, McMurdo Dry Valleys, Antarctica - Oligotrophic Lake LV.19.BULKMAT1 | ecosystem: Environmental > Aquatic > Freshwater >...
CGTTTGGCGGACGGGCGAGTCATCATCGTGCGCAAACCGAGCGTGCCGGACGCGGAACAGGCCCAGATCTTCCGAATCCTCGGAGTTGATTGGAAGGCGCTCTGCCCGGCGACGAAGACGGAAATCAAACCGTGATCGATTTTGTAGTGCCTTTTGCGCGAAGATCGAGGGTCTACGGGCGGGGCATGGGCTGAATAAGAAACTTGGGTTAGATCGCCCTTTCAGGGCTTCGTATTTCAATCGGGCATCATTCCCAGGGCGTTGCCCTGGGCTACGGTGGGCCGCGCCGATGGCGCTTAGGAGAAAAACTGCGGCGCTTAAGAGGAATGCGAGTGCAACGCGAAGTCTTCCGCCCCGAAGGGGCAAACTATCGCATCCCAGGGCAACGCCCTGGGGTTGCGGAACAACGTGAGGGGAGCCCTGTAGGGGCGATTGTTGCGTAACTCTGAATAACTTGCGATCTCGCTCCATCCGCTGTCCTTCAGTGCTTTGGAGATGTGAATGCTGATGTTCTGTAGTGCTGACGATGCTCGATGTCGCCGGGGTTTTCCCGTTCCTTCTTCAGCACGAGGATGTAGTCGCGGAATTCGTCTGCCTCCTTCGTTCCCCGCAAGATCTTGGTGATGTTTGAGAGCTGGGGTTGGCGAGTCCTTTTGGTGTCTTCGGACATTTGAATTGAGAAAGCAATCTCCGTCCCCAGCCCCCAGAGCAACGCCGTGATCTCCCCAAACCTCCATCACCCCCCCCCAATCCTGTCCCACCTCACGCAAAAAACCCGAACCTCCCCCACGATTTCGCGCAACAAAATCCGCCCACCGGCGTTATCATCGCCTCACCTATGCCATCCTTCACCTACACCGCCATCGACCGATCCGGCCAGTCCGTCAGCGGCAGCCTGATCGTGCGGACCAAGGCGGAGGTCTATCGGGAGCTGGGATCGCGGGCTTTGACTCCGGTGAAGGTGGATCTAACCAGCGAAGGCGGTGCCAAAGCCGACGCCAGCAAGAAGGCGGCTCGCAAGACCCAGCATGCTCGGCTCAAACGGGTTGAGTTGGTCCTTTTCACCGAGGAACTAGCCGATCTGCTCGACGCGGGGATGCAACTGGAGCGGGCCCTCAAGGTGCTTCAGGATCGGCAGGCCAACGAATCGATCCGTTGTGTCTCCGAGCGCCTCCGCGACGAGATCCGCGAAGGGAGTCGTTTCTCCAAGGCCCTGCCGCTGGCTTCGCCCTCCTTTGACGAACTCTATTGCAGTCTGGTGGCGGCCGGGGAGGCGAGCGGTTCTCTCCCGGAGATCCTGCGTCGGCTCGTGATCAACCTGAAGCAGCTCTTCGCCCTGCAGCGCCGCACGGCAGGGGCGATGATCTATCCGCTCACCGTGATCCTCGCCTGCGTGGTTCTGTTGTTTGTTTTCAGCACGGTGCTGATGCCTTCGCTCAGCAAGATGATGCAGAAAACCGGCCAGGAACTGCCTCTGGTCACCGATCTGCTGATCAAATTCACCGGTTTCATGTCGGCGTGGTGGTGGTTGATCCTTTCGGTCATGGCGGCTGTGGCGGTGGGCTTCCGAACCTTCATCGGCACCACGGGTGGACGACTCTGGTGGGACAGCTACAAGATGCGGATCCCGGCTTTCGGACCCGTCATTCTGGGGCGTTTCTACGCCCAGTTCTGCCACACCCTCGCCAACCTTGTCGCCAACGGGGTGCCTTTGCTCAACAGCCTGCGTCTGATCGCCCGGGGAACGCCCAACCGCTTCGTCCGCAACCATCTTGAGGCGGTGGTGTTGGATGTGGGAGAGGGGCACAGCCTTGCCCGCGCCATGGCCAAAACGAATTCATTTCCCGAGCAACTGATCGATCGCATCGCCATCGGCGAGCAGACCGGCGAACTCGGCAAGGCCTTCAGCAAGGCGGCGGCAAAATACGACGAAGATCTCGATGTCCGTATCTCGCGATTGACGACGGTGGTTCCGACCGTCATGCTTATCTTCGTGGCGCTGATCGTAGGGGTCGTGGCCTATGCGATGATCACCACCATCTTCGGCTCCATGGCGAGCGTGCGGGCTCAATGAATCCGATCCCGAGCGCTCCTCACTCATCACCCCCCCTCTTTTTCTCATGCAACCCTCTGCTTCGTTTCGCTCCCGTCGCTCCGGCTTCACCCTCGTTGAACTGGTCGTCGTGCTCACCATCATTGCCGTGCTGGCTGGTTCGGGGATTTTCCTCGTGGTCGGATTCATCGACGATGCCAAATACCAACGGGTCGATTCCGACCTGAAGGCCCTCGATCTCGCCCTGAAGAGCTTCGAGCGGAACAACTACTTCAAACCCCCGACCCAGGATCAGGGTCTGGCTGCTCTGGTGACTCGCCCCACGAGCGAACCGCAACCGGAGCGCTGGCGGGCCTATCTCGAGGAGCCGATGCGCGATCCGTGGGGCATCGAATATCAATATCGGGTCCCCGCTCAGAAGAGCAGCAAAAAATATGACATCTACTCCTTCGGCGAAGACGGAGTCGAGAGCGACGATGATGTCGGCAACTGGTGAGGCCTCCGCTCGCCGCGATCGTCGGGGAGCGGCCTTCACCCTCGTCGAACTGGTCGTCGCCCTCACCGTCCTGAGCATTCTCGCCGGTCTCGCCATTCCGGCCGTGACCAGCGTGCAAAACGAGCGTGTCGCCCGCGAACCGGTCAACGCCCTCTTCTTGCTCAGCCGGGAGGTGCGCCTGCGGGCGATGGAGGAGCGCCAGCCCTACCAGATCGTCTTCACCGGCGGGGGATTCAAGGCGGCGCGATTTTTCCAACCCTATGGCGGGGCCGAGGAGTTCGCCGACTTGCAGGTTCGCCTGGCCGAACAGGCCCGCACCCAGGAGATCATCGAAGCCTCGCAAGCGCGCGGGATTTCTCTGGAGAATACGGTGCCCGACCCACAGAGGGAAAAGGTCGCGGCAGGACTTCGCTTCTTCTCTGAGTATGAGTTGCCGGAAGGGGTCGATCTGAAGCTGCGGACCTGGAACGAAAGCGATTGGGTCGATCTGAGCACCGGCGTCTTCCGGCGCTGGATCTTTCAACCCTCCGGTATGGTGGAGCCGATCCAGGTGCAGGTCGAAAGCGAGGGTGCCTTTTTTGAAATCGAGTTTCATCCCCTGACCGGCGATGTCACCCGCGAACGATCCTGGGTCGAATGACGACGAAGCAAAAACAGACGTGCGGCTACGCGCTGCTCGACGTGGTGCTGGCGGTGGCGCTGTTTGGCATCACCGTAACCGGCCTGATCGGCGTGCTGCAAAGCATCGGCGAGACCTCGGGAGCCTTCGCCCGGGATCAGGTGATCATGCGTCAGCTTGAGACGGCGCTGGCGGAGAAGCAACGCCTTCCGCCTAGCCAAATGAGCGCGGAATGGCGCGACGAGACCCTCGCGGTGACCTTTCGCACCATCGCCGAGCCTTACCCAATCGATAATGGCGAAGGGGCCGCCCTGGAGGATCTCTATCGCCTGACCGCCACCGCGACCTATGAGGACGAAGGTGGCGAACAGACGATCTCTGCGGTGTTGTTGATTCACGCTCCCGAAAAATGAAATTCCCGCGTTACCACATTTGGAGATCTGTAGCCGACCTCACTGAGGTCGGAAGATGGATGCCCGTCAACGCCCGCCAGGACCGGCCTCACAAAGGCCGACTGGAGGCGGCCTTTTCCCTCGTCGAAATCGCGGTGGCGATGGCGATTCTCAGCCTGATCGGCGGCACCGTCCTCTCGATCGTTTGGCAGGCGGGAGACATGGCTTCCGAACTGCGCGATCTCGACCGCAGCGATGCCGCGACGGATCGCTTTTTCGCCCTGCTTCGCGAAAGCATCGAGAACCTTCCACCCGATGCGACGATCGCGATCACCCCGGCGGCGGAGACCAGTTCAGGCTATCCGGAGATCGTTTTCGGCAACACCCCTACGGCGTTCGTTTTTGGTGAGTTGGTTGGCAGCAGCGAGGAATGCGTGCTCTCCTTGCGACCGGACGAGACCACCGACGCCTCCGGCGCGCCCACCTTCCAAATCGCCTTGAGCCGGACCGACTTCGCCCCCGACGAAGGAGAGAACGGCGGCCTCGTGTTTCGTGCGGGAGCGGGCGACCTCCTGACCGCCGATGAAGATGGACGCTACTGGCTGCCGCTGCTCAAGGGCCTCGCCGGAGCCAGCTGGCGCTACTGGGATGACGAATCAGCCTCCTGGCTTGACGAATGGACCGAAGATGACCGCCTCCCTGCCCTGATGAGCCTCTCGCTCGGTTCCCCTGAGCAACCGATGCAACTTGCGTCGGTCTTTACTGTGCCGGTGCGCCTCGCCGATCCTGAAGCAGCGGCGGCGGCCGAAACGGCGGCCACGGCGGCGAATACCACAACCGCCACGGTGCAATCTACTGGTGGCAATAGCGGGCGGGGAGAAGGTGGAGGCGGTCGCGGGGAAGGCGGTGGCAGAGGAGAAGGCGGAGGCAGAGGAGAAGGCGGTGGCAGAGGGGAAGGCGGCGGTCGCGGTGAAGGCGGTGGTCGTCCTCCTGGTGGTGGGGCGCCTGGGGGTGGTGCTAGCGGCGGCGGCGGATCTGGCGGCGGAGGAGGCGGAGGCGCATCCGGCGGAGGAGGCGGCACTCGATGAAACTCCGCTTCCCTATTCGTCCCCGGCAACGCGGTTTCGCACTCCTGCTGGTTCTCATCACAGTGATGGTTTTGTCATTGATCGTAGCCGGCCTCTGGGAATCGTCCCAACCCGGCTGGGAGGAATCGGCCCTCAACCAAGCCCGCGAGCAGGCCGGTCTGCTCGCCGACAGTGGCATCAATGTGGCGATGCACCCTTCCGCCGCCGCGGGCGACTTGGCGCTGCGGCAAACCCTTGCCCCCGAGCGGAGTTTTGTCGCCGTGATCACTACCGAGGAGGGCCGCTTCCCGATCAACCGCCTCGGTGAAGAGCGGCTGCGGGCTTCACTGCTGGAGTTATTCATCCTGTGGGGCCTTGACGCCGCGTCCGCCAACACCGCCTCCGATTCCCTTTCTGACTGGATCGATGCCGACTCCGATCCTCTCCCGAACGGCGCGGAGGACGGTTACTACGCCGGGCTGGAGCACCCGGAATTTCCGCCCAACGTGAACTTCACTTCACTCGACCAATTGCCCTTTGTCGCCGGGATGGACCGGGTCGCCCAGGTGCAGCCTTTCTACAGGGACTTTTTCACCCTCTACAGCGATGGCAAAATCGATCTCAATGCCGCCCCGGCGCAGCTGATCCAGGCCTTCACCGGCGCGACTCCCGATGCCGCGCTCAATCTCGTATCGGTTCGCAATGGCGGAGACGGGATCGTCGGAACGATCGATGACTACCGCTTCGAGGATAGCGGCGAAGTGCAAACCCTCCTCGGCCTCGACGATGCCGCCTGGGCCGAAATTTCCACTTACGCCACTCTCGCCGGAACGGTGAAGCGGATCGAGAGCACCGGCACGGTGGGGAATTTCAGCGAGACACGCATCCTGCTGGCGAGGGAAACCACCAGCGGCGGTCAGACGACCCGGACCCCGATCGCCAAGTTTAGGAAGTAAGTTGCTCTTGTCGCGGTCCGGCGCTATCGGGTCGGCTCCCATGTCTACCGCCGCCCTCCAAGCATTGGCGCGACTCCGCGCTGGAAATGCCCGCTTTGCCTCGGATGAAGTCGAGTCCACCGTCTCGACCTGCCGATCTCAACGGAGCGCGTTGCTCGCGGGACAGGAACCCTTTGCAGTGATCCTCGGATGTTCGGACTCACGCGTGCCGGCCGAATTGGTCTTCGATCAGGGCTTGGGCGATTTGTTTGTCATCCGTGTGGCAGGAAACATCGTGGCGCCCTCGCAGATTGGCAGCGTGGAATATGCGGTCGAGCAGGCCGACGCGAAACTCGTGGTGGTGATGGGGCACTCGCGCTGCGGGGCGATTCAGGCAACCCTGCGCGAGCTGGAGCGGCCGCAGGCGAATCGCTCTCCGAATCTCAGTTCCATCGTCAATCGGATCCGCCCCTCGGTGGAGACCTTGCTGGAGTCCGGCCTGGCTCACGATCGCGACGCCCTGATCCGCTACGCGACGCGGGCGAACATCCGGGCTTCGGTCGATCATTTGCGCCACGGCTCGCCGATCATTGAAAATTTGATCGAGGAGAACAGACTCCTCATCGTCGGGGGCGAATATTCGCTTGAGACGGGCATCGTCGATTTTTTTGACAATCCGTTGCGGGCCCATCTCGGGGACGATTTATTTGCGCCCTCGCTCGAAGCTATTGCGAAGCAAACTTCGTGAGCAGACCTTTTTCACGGGCGGTGCGCATGACCCGCACGAAGAGCCAACCCGCGAGACCGAGGCAGACCACGTTCAGCCCCGCAGCAAGACCAAGGTGATCCCAGGAGATCTCTCCGGTTTTGAGACTTTCCCTCATGCCCTCGAACACGTGCGAGCACGGGAGGCACTGGGAGACCCACTGGAGCGGCTTCGGCAAGGCACTGACGGGATAGAAAACGGCCGCGAAAGGCTGGATGAAAAACGGAACCGCCCAGGCAAGGGATTCCGCCGCCGGCCCCCAGCGCACGATCAGCGAGGTCGAGACCATGCCGAGCGCCCAGCCGAACATCAGCAGATTGGCAATGTAGAGAAGCAGCGACCACTCCAGTTGGAAAATATTGAAAGAATAAAGCAGCAGCGCGAGCAACCCGAGGATGGAGGTCGTCACCGTCGCCCGCAGCAGCCCTGTGATGTAGGTGGAGATCAGGTAATCCGCATGGCTGACCGGAGCGGCGAAAACATTGAGCAGATTGCGCGACCAGACATCCTCAAGAAAAAACATGGCAACTCCCTGCTGGGCGCGGAAAAGGATGTCCCAAAAGATCACTGCCCCGATCAGGAAGGTGATCTCGTAGGGAAAGGTATCGCCGGTGTGTTTCTGCAAAAACCTGGTCAGGTAACCCCACACCATCAGATCAACCAGCGGCCAGAAGATAAGTTCGACCAAACGGATCGGCGTCCGGGTGAAAAGGTAAAGGTAGCGCAAGACCAGCGCCGAGACGGTGGTCGGGGTCATGAGGCGGGCGTGGTGAGGGGCTCCAAGTCGCCGCTGCGGGCGATGCGGATGAAGACGTCTTCGAGGGTCTTTTCCTGGGACTTGGCGAGGATCTCGGCCGAAGTGCCGACGAAGAGCAATTTGCCCTGATGCATGAAGATGATGCGTTCGCAAATCTCCTCCACGTCCCGCATGTTGTGCGAGGTATAGACGATGCTGGTGCCTTCCTCCTCACGGATGCGCCGCACCACCTTGCGGACTTTATCCGCGATGTCCGGGTCGAGGCTGGCGGTTGGCTCGTCGAGGAGGAGAAGCTTCGGGCGGTTGAGAAGGGCCTTGCAGAGATTGAGACGGGTGGATTCCCCGGCAGATAGGTGGCCGGAGACGCGGTCACGCAGGTGGCTGATTTCCAGCATGGCGAGCAGTTCGTCGATCCGTTTCGAGAGCTGCGGCACCTGGTAGAGCATGCCGAACACTTTGAGATTCTGCGAGACGCGCAAGTTACCGGGCAGCTGGGTGTAGGTGCTGCAAAAATTCATTTTCCGCAACGTTTCGACCCGATGCTTCTGCAAGTCGCGGCCAAAAATCTCGATGCTTCCGCTGGTCGGCGTGATGAGTCCAAGGAGCATGTTGATCGCCGTCGTTTTGCCGGCGCCATTGACGCCGAGCAGGCCGAGAATTTCTCCCTCGGCGAGCGCGAAGGAGACGTCATTCACCGACGTGACCGCGCCGAAGGTCTTGGTCAGGTGAGAAACTTGCAGGATGGAGGAAGCCATGCGCCGCCTTGTCTACGCGCAAGCGGAGAGCTGCGCAAGTGGCGGATGCGAGAGGACCGCTTGGAACTGCGCCCCCCCGATTCAATCACGGAACCGGATCGGGCGCTTTCTCAACCGCTTCGTTCACACTCTCCCCATCAGCCCAGATCGTCGCCAGGTAACGGGGCGGTTTGGTCTCCTTGTCCCGGATGGTTTTGACGACGATATCAGTGCTCTCGGCGAGGAGCTCGCGCAGGCGCTTGGCGCGGGCCTGATCGGTCTGGCGAGCGGCTTCGTCCGCTGGAATCGTTCCGTCTGCGGCGAGCAGGGCGATGGATTGTTTGTGGACCCAGACACCGAATCCGAGGTCAAGATTCAGGGAGAGCGTGTTCCCGTCCACCACCCGATCCAACTCGGCCCAAAACACATAATTGGGTTCCGGGGCCTCCTCGGCGCGAGCCGATCCGCCGGGAAAACAGAGCAGGGCGAAAAGACAAAGAGATGTTCGAGTCATGCCGATGATGTTTCCCAATTTTTGATCGGGAAGCAAGCATTTCGCTGCGAATCTTGCGTCATCAGCAGGATTCCGCCCTGGATTTGCAAAGGGAGCCGCTTTTAACGGGAATGTAGTTTTGAGGATTGCCAAAGGGCATCTTTTTACTGCACAATTCCGGCACAATCCTTTCATGAACCATCCTACCCAGCGCTGGAGCCCTGCCGACCTCGTCGCCTACCATGCCGAAGGCTATCTCATCAAACGCGGCCTCTTCAGCGGCGAGGAGATCGCGCTCCTGCGAGAAACCGCTGCGGCGGATCACGCCCTCGACGCGGCCGCCACCGCTCTCGACGACGGAGCCGGGAACCGCGTCCGCCTGTCGTTGTGGAATCATCCGGGAGACGGTATCTACGGCATGGTAGCCCGCTCGGCGCGGATGGTTGATGCGGTGGAGGAGCTTCTCGGTGGCGAAGTGTATCATTACCACTCGAAGATGATCCTCAAGGATGCCCGCACCGGCGGCGCCTGGGCCTGGCATCAGGACTACGGCTACTGGTATCAGAATGGCTTGTTATTCCCCGACCTTTGCAGCGTCATGATCGCGGTCGATCCGGCCACCCGGGAGAACGGCTGCCTCCAACTTTTGGAAGGATCTCATCGGATGGGACGGCTCAATCACGTGCTTACCGGAGAACAGGCCGGGGCCGACCGCGAACATGTCGAGGCGGCCTGTCATCGCCTTGAGCTCATCCATGCGGAGATGGATCCCGGCGATGCCGTGTTCTTCCATGCGAATACCTTGCATTGCTCGGGGGCCAACCACTCCGAGTTTTCGCGCTGGGCGATGATCTGTTGCTACAACGCGGCGGCCAACGATCCCTATAAGGATTCGCACCATCCGCGCTACACACCATTGGAAAAAGTCGATGACGCTGCCGTGCTGGCGACAGCCGGGAGAGATGCCGCCTCGCGCGCCGGCGGCGTGACTTTCGCCAATCTCACAACGGACGATCAAAGCGCCAAGGTCCTGGCGTCCACCTGACGACGATCAAACCTTGCGGAGAGCGCTTTCGAAATCAGGGCTTTCCCATTCAAACCGATGCGCCTGGAGAGCCACCGGATTGACCCGCTGGCTGTGCAGGAACATGCTGCTCATACCTCCGGGAAGACAGCGAAGCACCCACCCCGGCACCGGAAGGATCGCCCAGCGATGCCAATGGCGGGCCAGCCGTTTGGTGAAATCGGCATTGGTCAGAGGGGCCGGCGACACACAATTGACCCGGCCCGAAAGGCCCGCCTCCTCGGCACAATGGAGGAACACCCGGGCGGCGTCGGCCACTGCGATCCACGACATCCACTGCCGGCCACTCCCGAGCCGACCACCCAGTCCCATCCAGAAAAGCGGTCGCAAAGCCCGCAGCAAACCACCGCGTCCCAGAACCAGCCCGAGCCGGGGCGTCACCACCCGCACTCCGAGCTTCGCCGCCCGATCCGCCTCCATTTCCCAATCCCGGCAGACTTCAGCCAAAAATCCAAAACCTACGTCCGCACTTTCATCGATCACTTCATCTCCCCTCGAACCGTAGAGCCCAATCGCCGAGGCGGAGACAAACACCGGAGGCCGCCGGGAGCGCACCATTCCGGACATGGATTCGACGAGTGCGCGAGTCAGACCAATCCGGCTGGAGCGGATCAGGCGCTTCTTCTTCGGAGTCCACAGTCCGGCGATCGGTTCACCCGCCAGATGGATGAGTGCAACCAGACCGTCAAGGTCGATGGACTTGGGATCTGCCAGAGAGCGCATCTCATCCGCTCCCTCGATGACTCGCTCGGGGCGGCGCGAGTAGGCCACCACCTGATATCCCCGCCTCTTCGCCTCCGCGATGATCGCCGTGCCGACGAACCCGCTTGCGCCGGTGATGCCAATGCTGCCTTTTCCCATGCGTCTCGCTCTCGGAGAAAGCTAAGGACGAAACCCAGGACCGCAAGCAATAAGGACGTCAGACGCTGACACCGGCCTTCTGACGGTCGAGGATCTCGATGAACGTGCGGGACATCTCGCGCAGAGACGAAAGCCCGAAAATCGATTCGTCGGAAAGACCCTCCTCCATCATGATCAATTCGGCAAAGCCCGTCACCGAGGCGATCATGTTGCGGAAGTCGTGACGAAGATCCCGGTCATGGAGGGAGAAATCTGCCAGTCCGTTGAGCTTACGGCGAATCGCAACACCCGCATGGTCGATGTAGGCGAAATGCTCATCTCCATCCTCTCCATACTCCTCTACCCGGTCACGGAGACGCTCGGAGGTAAGCACGATCTCACGGGCAATCTCGCGGAGTTGATTGAGGGCGGGATCCCGTCCGGTCACATCGTCGGAAGTGACGAGCGCGGCGGCACCGTCTGCCGCAACCAGAGAGCGCAGCGCTTCGACCACCGCACAAATGTCTCCCGACAACCTGAACACGGAGTGAAAATGTGCATTTTTGGCCTGGCTGACCAAATCGCTGTGCGCATCCTCGACCAAGCCGATCATCGCGACGTTCGCCAAAGTTCCCAATCCCCGCACCGCTTGCACGGCGGTCCAGAGCCCCTGATCAGCCATCCTCAAATCGATCACGAGGATGTCCGGAGAATGTTGGCGGCAAAACTCAACCATCTGCAAGGGAGTCCACACGATCGCCGTCTGATAGCCCTCCTGTCCAAGGGACTTCCGGAGCGCTTCTCCCATTTGCTGCTCGGCGGCGACGATCAATACCCGGTTCATAAGAAAAAATTGTCTGTGGAAATCGTAAGATTAGGTGATAATTATCATAACTTTACCGGTTTTTGAGAGTTTTCCAAGTTTTTTTATAAAACTTTCTTCACAAAGCGAATCGTTGCTCTATGCGTCGGCTGACGTAACCTTTCCCGTCACTCCATTTCGACGGACGCTGACCATCCCCTTCTACCATGAAATTGCCTCTACTCGCCCTCGTCCCTCTCCTTAGCCTCATCCTTAGCCCAGCTAACGCTGAAGATGCTCTCGAACTCACCATCACGACCGACAAGCTTCAGTTCCTCTATGACATCAAGGAATTTACGGTCAAGCCTGGACAGACCGTCAAACTGACCCTGATCAATCCCGCCGACAGTGCCGCGAGACAGCCGCACAACCTCCTCATCGTCAATCCTGGGAAAAAAGATGTCGTCGGCATGGCGGCTAACATGGGTCTGGCTGATCCCACTTTCCTGACTACGAAAAACGCCGTCCCCGACTCCACTGAAATTCTTTTCCACACGGGCTTGGTGCAACCGGGCGGCACGGAGACACTCGAGTTTGTCGCTCCGGCAGAAGCCGGCGATTATCCCTACCTGTGCACCTATCCAGGACATTGGCTCCTCATGAATGGAGTCATGAAAGTGGTCCCCTGAGTCCACCTATCCCGGGCGCACCGCCCTTCTCCCTCTTTCAGAAAGGCACCCAGCATCCGCTGCGGTGCCTTTTTTTAGCCTGACGTGATTCTGAGGCCGGGTAATATGGTTGAGAATTATGTAAATTATGGTATTTTTCGATTTCCTCATGGCAACCCGGATCCTCATCATCGACGACAACGTGGCACTCACCACCCTGTTGAGCAAAACGTTGGATCGCTTCGGCTATGACCCGATCGTCGAAAACAACGCGATTTTCGCCATCAACACCGCACGTGAATACCGCCCGGACCTCATCCTGCTGGACATCATGATGCCGGAGCGGGACGGTGGCCGGGTCCTCGCCGATCTCCGGTCAGACCTTTCCTTGCGCAAGATCCCGGTCATCCTGCTTACCGCGATCGCCCGGGAAGTCCAGTCGCTCGCGGATCTCGGCGGCATTCGCAGCCCCGTCCTCTCCAAGCCGATCGAACTGCAAGAGCTCATCGACGAAATCGAACGCCAAATGGAATCCTCGCGCACCTTCCATCAGCAACAGTCCGTCGCCCTGCAGCATCGAGGCGAGGGGCAGGCCTTCTCCCGCCCCAACCGGGATACCGCGATCGCTCCTCGGGCCAGCGCCTTCGGCGATGCCATGCCCCGGCGTTTGGGTCAGGGCCTGCCCCCGCGTGAGCCGCAGCGACAGCTTCAGATCGCTTCCCTGAGCGCCGGGGCATTTTCCGAAGGGCGGGACACCGCTTCATCTGGAGGCCATGCCTTCGGCCAAGTCCCGGTAGGCCGCAGAGACGACGACTCCGCCCTGCCGGCCTGAGATGTGCCGCGGGATTGCGACGACGCGGCAGCTTACGCAATGCGGGTTGATTCCGTGCGATTGAAACTAAAAAGGAAAATGGGCGTGTTGGGCGAGCACCTTTGATCGAGGCGTTTGATGCGGCTGTGGAGTGATGGGCGGGCGGTGTTTTTCAACAGTCCCTTTTAGGAGCAGTTGTGCGTCATCGGGGAGACCGGGCAGCCACTTACCACCGAGCCAGCGACGCAGCACCCGGGATAGAAGCAGTGTCCAGCGCTGCTCCACGGTCCATCGCTCAGTGATGGACTGGATCTGGTGCAACTCGTTGCTGATGACTGTGACGGCGTGTGCGACGAGGTCGCCTTTTTCATGCAGAACGCTGACTTCGATGGTGCGTTGGCCGCCGCTCC
>Ga0163144_10021198_pt1 | contig 12926 bp, 13 predicted proteins | sample OliLak19BULKMAT1_FD_123175 | JGI IMG/M metagenome (GOLD analysis project Ga0163144, IMG submission 123175) | Freshwater microbial mat bacterial communities from Lake Vanda, McMurdo Dry Valleys, Antarctica - Oligotrophic Lake LV.19.BULKMAT1 | ecosystem: Environmental > Aquatic > Freshwater >...
CGGCCCGACGTCGCAGTGGATCGAACGGATGCCCGAGAGCATCGCCAAGCTCGAAAGCCGGTTCCAGCCGATCAAGCGGTCGATGGACAAGTTCGTCCGCGCCACCTCGCAAGTCGAGAAAATCACCGAATCGGATTCTGCCGGCCCGGCCCCGGTCGTGATCAAGGCGCCCGGCCTCGGCTCTGTCCTGTTCAGCGGCACGCGTGACCTGATGTTCGCCGTCCTGACCCTTACCGTGCTGCTGTTCTTCCTGCTGTTGTCGGGCGACCTGTTCCTGCGCCGCATGGTGGAACTGGCGCCGCGCCTGTCCGACAAGAAGCAGGTGGTGGACATCGTGCGCGAAGTGCAGCGCAGCGTGTCCTCCTATCTCGTAACCATCACCCTGATGAACGTCGCCGTTGGCGTGGCCACCTGCGTCGGCGTCTGGCTGTGCGGCCTGGGCGACCCGATCCTGTGGGGCACGCTCGCCTTCCTGCTGAACTACATCCCGATCATCGGCCCGATCGTCGCGGTGGCCATCGTCTTCTTCGCCGGCGTCGTGCAGTTCGACGGCTTCCTGCCGGCCCTGCTGCCGGCCGGGGTATACTTCGCCATCCACCTGGTTGAAGCCGAATGGGCGACGCCCATGCTGCTGGCCAGGCGGTTCCTGCTGAACCCGGTGCTGGTCATCGTCTCGGTCGTCTTCTGGTACTGGATGTGGGGCGTACCCGGCGTGGTGCTTGCCGTGCCGCTGTTGGCGGTCATGAAGATCGTCTGCGACCGAATCGAAAGCCTGTCGGGCATCGGCCACTTCATCGGCGGCGAGGAGGCGAGGGAATCGCTGTAGCGGACTGGCGATCGGGCTACTCAAAACGCCTACGCACCCCGGCCTGACCGGGGTGCCCATGCCATAAGCGCAACGGAACCATGGGTCCTCCGGTCAAGCCGGGGGACGCAGGAAGTTTTAATTTTTCACGAAGCTCGACGCCATGGCCTATTACGGCTTCTCGGCCAGCGCCTTCAGGTTTTGCAGCCCCTTGGCGAAGTCCTTGCCCACCATGTTGTCCATGTCCATGAACAGGCCCATCGCCTTGCCGACGAACAGGGCCGGGCCGTGCATGGCCCAGGTAACATTGGTGCCGCCGGCCCCGGGCGCCAGGGTAAACTCGGCTATATTGTTGGCCTCGAATGGCTTGATGAAATCCAGCTTGATGACGATTTTACGCGGTGCCGCCGCCTCGGTGATTTCCATGCGGCCCCGGCCGGTCTTGTCGCCTTCCCAGCCATAGGTGGCGCCGCGGCCCGTGGTGATGGCGCCGTATTCCTTCTTCAGGTTCGTATCCATGGTCTCGTAGGGCGACCATGCGGCCCAGGCACGGAAATCGTTGATCAGCGGGAAAATCCTCTCCGGCGCTGCGTTGATCGTCACCGAGCGTTCGACGCGGAACGTATCCGGCCGGGTCGTGGCATAGGCAAGGATGGCCAGCACGGCGATGACGATGCCGCTGACGGCGACAAGCGCGATCTTGAGCATCGTTAGTCCGTCTTGCCGAGGTAGGTGGCGAGCTGGTTCCAGGTCGCGCCCAGGCCCTGGCGCATGGCGGCATGGCCCATGACGAAGGTCTGCCGCTCCATCGCGTTCTCGTTGATCGGGATGGATTCGCCGCGCAGCAGCGTCCGGCCGTCCTTTTCGACCAGGGTGGTGGTGCACAGCATTTCCAGCGGCCAGGTCGGCGCCATGGGGTGGCGGGTAGGGGTGCCTTTCTCGTCGCAGAACGACACCACGTAGACCATCCTGTCCGGCGCCGCGATCTCGCGGAACACCCACTTGCCCCACATGGTCGGGCCGCCCGGCATCGCCATGCCGTACAGGAAAGTGCCACCCGGCTTCAGTTCCAGCTTGGCGACCTTGCTTTTCATGCCCTGCGGCCCCCACCACTGCTCCAGCCGCTTGGGCTCGGTCAGCGCCGCCCAGACTCTTTGGCGCGGTGCGTCGAAGCTGCGTTCCAGAACAAAGGTCGCATCGGTCTCGGCCAAGTTTTCTCTCCGCTTCTTTTTTTACTCCCTCCCCCTCGATGGGGGAGGGGTGGGGAGAGGGTGCCTGGCGGCCTGTGCGCGCTGCCGACAATCACCCTCTCCGGCTCGCTATCGCTCGCCACCCTCCCCCATCGAGGGGGAGGGTTCAAGCGTTTGAGGCAGCCAAATTCAAAGCTTCACGCCAGCAGGTCGTGATGCTCCTTGTGCGCCTTCAGCCAGCCTCTGGCATAGCCGCACAGCGGCACGATCTTCAACTTCTCCGCCCGGGCGATCTCGGTCACTCCCTGCATCAGCCGCCCGGCCGCCCCGGTGCCGCGCAACGCCATGGCGGCCTCGACATAGGGAATGACCAGCGTATCGCCGTCGCGCCGGTAATTGGCGAAGGCGGTCTCCCCGTTCTCTTCAAGCTCGTAGCGTTGGCGGGCGGTGTTGTCGGCGACGGGCATGGCGACCTAGCCGGTTGGAAATTGCTTCTGGGGAAGCATATGGGACGTTAGCGCGTGCCGGCAAGGCGCAAGGGGCCGTGGCCGGTATTGGCCCCGGTATGATATGCTGGTGTCATGACCCGTGACGATGTCCTCCAGACGTTGCGCGCCCACCAAGGCGATCTCGAAGCGCGCAAGATCACCTCGCTGGCGCTGTTCGGCTCCTTCGCGCGAGGCGACGCCACGGCGGAAAGCGATGTCGATTTGCTCTATGGCTACGACACGGCACGGGTGCCCGGCCTGTTCGAACTGATGGAAGCCCGGGAATATCTGGAAACGCTGCTGCATCGCGGTGTCGATCTGGTGCCACGCCATCGGGTTAAACCATTGCTGCGCCCGCAAGTCGAGCGCGAGGCGCTACCGGTCTTCTGACCATGAAAAAGCCGGGTCGCAGCATCGAACAGCGCGTACTCGAGATGCTCGATGCCATCGCCGATTTGCGAACCTTCGTGGTGGGCCGCACCGCCGCCGAACTCGACCAAGACAAGATGTTTTTAAGGGCGGTGCTGAACGCAGTCCGGCAGATTGGCGAGGCAGGCAAGTTCGTTCCCGACGATCTGCGGGCCGAGTATGGCGCAGAAATTGGTTGACGCTATTCCTGCGAAAGACGGCACCTAGGTTAAGTGTTGCGCTTGATACCAGCTTCCCCGTCCCCTTCCGTGCCTCACCACCAGCCCTTCTCGCACCAATATCCCCAGCCGGTTCTTCACCGTTGGCAACGGCGCCCCCGTCAGCCGCACGGCCTCGCCGGTCGTGATGCGCCCATGGGCCTGCACATGGTCGAGTATCGGCACCGCCCACGCCGGCAAACCTGTCGCCCGCTCAACTCCCTCCAGCCGCGCGCCGAGCCGGTCCTTTTGCGTCTTCAGCGAGTCGAGGAAAAACCGTAGCCACGGCGGCCAGTCCGGCGCGTCGCCGCGCAGGGTCGCCTGGGTGCGCCGCAGCGCCAGGTAATAATCCTCCTTGCCCGCCTCGATCACGCTTTCCAGCGAGCCGAACGGCACATGGGCATAGCCGGCGCGCAGCAGCAGGAGCGTGGTGAGGATGCGCGACAGGCGGCCATTGCCGTCCTGGAACGGATGGATGTCGAGAAAGGTCACCACGAACATGCCGATGGCGAGCAGGGGGTGCAGGCTGTTGTCGGCCAGGGTTTCGCGCGTCCATGCCACCGCCGCCGTCATCAGGCCCGGCGTGTCGAACGGGGTGGCGGTGCGGTGCAGGACGCCCAGGCTTTTGCCGCCGGCGTCGAACGCCTCCACATTGTTGGGCAGCGTCTTGTAGGCGCCACGATGCCGCTCGTCCCGCGTGGAGTGGCGCAGCAGCACGGCGTGCAATTGCTTGATGTGGTTTTCGCTCAGTGACAGGTCGGTATGGCCGGCCAGCACCAGGTCCATGGCGTCGGCATAGCCGGCCACCGCAGCCTCGTCGCGCGATTCGAAGGCCAGCCGGTCGATGCGGCCGAGCAGCTCCTCAACCGCCCGGTCGGAGAGGCGTGCGCCCTCGATGCGGGTCGAGGAGCCGATGCTTTCGATGGTGGCGACCCGGCGCAGGGCCGCCAAGCGCTCCGGCGCCAAGGTTTTCAGCGCCCGCCACGAACCCTTGAACTCATCGATCTCGGCAACGAGCCGCAACAGGTCGGGCGTGATGGTCAGGGAGGCAATGTTCACGGCATATCCGATTTAGTATCTGATATTAGCCGATTATATCTGATTATATCCGATTAGACAGGGCGATCTGTGAGCCACTAGCCTAATATCCGCAAAATATCTTCATTCTCAGCAAGTTTTCTCAGGTCTTATCCGGCATGCGTCCGGTCAGCTTGGCGGCCAGCCAGTCGGGCATTGTGTTGAGCAGCCAGGCGCCAAAATAGGTCGGAAAGGGGAAGGCGATGCGGCCCCGGTTGTGCGCCAGGCCGCGCACGATGATGGCGGCGGCCCGCTCGGCGTCCATCAGGAACGGCATGGGGAAGCGGTTGCGGGCGGTGATGCCGCTGCGGACAAAGCCAGGCGCCACCACGGAAAGACGGATGCCGCGTTTGGCCAGCGGGGCACGCAACCCCTCGCCATAGCTGCGGACGGCGGCCTTACTGGCGGCATAGGCCGGCGCGCTGGGCAGGCCGCGAAACCCGGCGAGCGAGCCGATGATGGCGATCTGGCCCCGGCCGCGTGGCAGCATGGCCGAGATCGCGGGGTGGATGGTGTTCAGCACCCCGTCGATGTTGGTCGCGAAGACCTGGCGGGTGAGGCGGTCGAGTTCGTTCAGGTTGCCACCCGGCACGGCGATGCCGGCATTGGCGATGACCAGGTCGAGCGGGCGGGCCGCATCGCGCTGGGCCATGAAGGCGCCCATCCCGTCGCGGTCGGCGGCATCGACGATGCCGGTGGTCACCTCGGCGCCGCGCGCCCGCGCCTCGTTGGCGATTCGGGCCAGGCGAATCGGCTCGCGTCCGGTCAGCGCCAGGGTCACACCCGGTGCCGCATAGGCCAGCGCCAGGGCCGCACCGATGCCCGACGAGGCGCCGGTTATAAGGATTGAACGGGGGCCGGCCAAGGCGGCGTCCGGCGCGGCAATTTTATTGGTCACGCGGGCGGGCCGGAACGGTTGTTGCGGATGGGGACGGATTATATAGTCCCCCCGCCCCGGCGCCAGAAGCCCCGCGCCGGCACCGGAGGAAACGAGTTTTGACGCTTGCCAGCATGACCGGCTTTGCCCGCGCCGAGGGCCGTTCCGACCGACACACCTGGACCTGGGAAGCGAAGACGGTGAACGGCCGCACGCTCGACATGCGCTTCCGCCTGCCGCCCGGCTACGACTCGATCGAGGCGGCGGCGCGGCAACTGGTGGCCGAGCGGCTCAAGCGCGGCAGCGTCGCCGTGGCGCTGACCCTGCAGGCCCAGGCCCAGCCGGTCAGCTACCGGGTCAATCGCGGCCTGCTCGGCGAACTCGCCGGGCTGGTGAAGGAGATGGAGCAGGCGGTGGAAGCGGCGCCCGCGCGGCTCGACGGCCTGCTCGCCCTCAAGGGCGTGCTGGAACTGGTGGAAGCGGTGGATGACGACACGGCAAAGGCGGCGCGTGAGGCGGCGCTGCTGCAAAGCCTCGTTGTGGCGCTCGACGGGCTCGTGACCATGCGCGCGCAGGAAGGCGCCAGGCTGGCCACCGTGCTGCGCGGTCTGCTCGACCAGATGAATCAGCATGTCGGCCACGCGCGCGCCTGCGCGGCGGCCCAGCCCGAGGCGTTGAAGTCGCGGTTGCGCGACCAGGTGGTGGCGATCCTCGAGCATGTGCCGACTTTCCCGCAGGACCGGCTGGCGCAGGAACTCGCCATCCTCATCACCAAGGGCGACATTCGCGAGGAGCTCGACCGGCTCGACGCCCACCTTGGCGCGGCGCGCCAGCTCATCGAGCAGGGCGACCCGGCGGGCGCCGGCCGCCGGCTCGACTTCCTCAGCCAGGAGTTCAACCGCGAGGCCAATACGCTCTGCTCCAAGTCGAATGACGTGGCGCTGACCCGCCTCGGCCTCGACCTCAAGCTGGCGATCGACCGCTTTCGGGAACAGGTGCAAAACGTCGAGTAACACGGGCCGGGGGGCCATGGGGTTGGAGATCACGCGGCGCGGCCTGATGCTGGTCCTGTCCTCGCCGTCGGGCGCGGGCAAGACCACGATCACGCGCCGCCTGCTTGAGATCGACGCCAGCCTCTCGCTGTCGATCTCGGCCACCACGCGCCCGCGCCGGCCGGCCGAACAGGACGGCGTGCACTACCACTTCGTCGATGTGGACGAGTTCAACCTGATGCTGAACCGGCGCGAGCTCATGGAGCACGCCAAGGTTCACGACCATTATTACGGCACCCCGGCCGCCCAGGTCTGGCAGCGCCTCGACGCGGGCCAGGACGTGCTGTTCGACATCGACTGGCAGGGCACCCAGCAGCTTCGCCAGATCGCCCGGGAAGACCTGGTCAGCATCTTCATCCTGCCGCCCTCGATGCGCGAGCTGGAGCGACGGCTGAATGCGCGGGCGCAGGACCCGGCCGACGTGGTGGCCAAGCGCATGCGCCGCTCGGCCGACGAGATCAGCCACTGGGCCGAATACGACTACATCCTGGTCAACGAGGATTTCGACCGCTCGGTGACCGATGCGCTGTCGATTTTGCGCGCCGAGCGTTGCCGGCGCGAACGCCGGGTCGGGCTGCTGGAGTTCGTCAAGGAACTGCGCGAGGGCCGCTAGAGGGTCCGCGCCAGGGCGCAGAACTCTGCCACGCTGAGTTCCTCGGCGCGCCGTGTGGGGTCGATGTTATTGGCCATGAGCCACGCCTCGGCATCGCCCCGCAGCGGCTTCAGCGCCGCGCGCAGCATCTTGCGGCGCTGGTTGAAGGCGGTGGCGACCACGCGTTCCAGCGTGGCCGGGTCGGCCGGGGCCAGCGGTTCGGCGCGGGGCAGCAACTGCACCACGCTCGACGTCACCTTGGGCTGCGGTACGAAGGCCTGCGGCGGCACGTCGAACAGCAGCTTGACCGCGCAGCGCCACTGCGCCGCGATCGACAGGCGGCCATAGGCCTTGGTGCGCGGTTCGGCTGCCAGCCGCTCGGCCACCTCGCGCTGGAACATCAAGGTCAGGCTCTCGAACCGCGTGACGTGGGGCAGCCACGAGATCAGAAGGGGAGTAGCTATGTTATAGGGGAGGTTGGCGACAATCCGCGCCGGGCCGCTACCGGCCAGCGCCACCATGTCCTGCCGTAGCGCATCGCCCTCAATCACTTCCAGGCGGCTCGGATAAGCCACGGCCAGTTCGTGCAGCGCCGCGATGGCGCGGCGGTCGAGCTCGATGGCGATAACCTTCGTGGCTCCCTCGGCCAGCAACGCGCGGGTAAGTCCGCCCGGGCCGGGACCGACCTCGATGACCGTGTGGCCCGCCAGTGTTCCGGCGCTGCGCGCGATGCGGCCGGTCAGGTTCAGGTCCAGAAGGAAGTTCTGGCCCAGCATGCGCAGCGCATCCAGGCCGTGGCGCGAGATGACCTCGCGGAGCGGCGGCAGGTCGGCCAATCGTCTAGCGCAGTTCCACGGTGGCGTCGCGCCTGAGGTCGCGCAGGTAGCGGCGCGCCAGCATGTCGGCCCGCCGCCCGAGGATCGAATTGCGAATCTGCTCGACGTTGATGCCGCCTTCCGGCGGGTCGTTGCGTTCGCAGACAGCCAGGATATGCACCGCCTGTTCGGCGACCACGGGCGGCGACACTTGGCCGACTTTCAATGGTATCACCGCGCTGCGGAAATTGGCTGGCAGGTCGCTGATCCGCATGGTGCCGAGCGTGCCCGACTCCGGCGACTTCAGCTCCTTCGCCATTTCCTCGACATCGTCGCAGCCCGACAGGGTGGCGCTGATGGTTTGCGCCAGTTCAAGCTGGCCACGCCGCTCCGGCCCGTCGCGGGCCGGCAGCGGAAGCATGATCTGCTTCAGGCTGACGCGGGCATCGGTGGCGTCGGGCGTGGCGGCTATCCGGCGCCGGTCGGCCAGCCGCACGACGTAGAAGCCGCCGGTCGTGCGCACGGGATCCGAAATCTCTCCCCGCCCCAGCCTGCCTAGCGCGGCATCGACTTCCTCGGGCAGGGCGCCGGACTGCATCCAGCCGATTTCGCCACCGGACGCGGCGGTCGTGCCCTGGCTGAACTGGCGGGCGACGGCGGCGAAGGGAACGCCGCCCCGGATCTGCTCGACCAGACGCTGCGCCTGCCGGCGGATCTCTTCCTCCTGATCCGGCGCATCGACCGCCAGAAAGATTTCCGCGACGAGATCCTCGTTCTGCCCCGCGCTGTCCTTGACCCGCTGGACGGCGGCGTTCACTTCGTCGTCTGAGACATTGATGCCCGGCAGAATGCGGGCCCGGATCAGCCGGCTCCAAGAGATTTCGGCGCGAAGCTGGCTTTCCAGGGAGTCACGGCTGATGCCCCCGCCGCGGAGCATTTCGGCGAAACGTTCCGACGTCACGTTGTTTTGCTTGGCCAGATAGTCGAAGGCGCCCTGCACCTCTTCGTCGGACACGCGGATGTTGCGGCGCGCAACTTCCTGCATCTGCAACCGCTCGTCGATAAGCGAGCGGATCGCCCGCTCGCCCGCGCGCCGACGATTGTCCGGGTTGTTGGGTTGCCCGGTGGCGCTGATCATCAGGTCGATGCGACGCTCCACGTCCCGCGCCGAAATCACGTCGTCGTTGACGATGGCGGCAATTCGCTGCACATCCTGCGCGGCGGCCGGCAGGGCGGCGGCGAGCAGGACGGCGACACAGCAGGCGCGCCCTAGGGCGAAAAATGACATGACAACAGAGTTCTCCCGTATGGGGGCGAAAATAAGCCGGAATCGGTACCTTTGAAAGGCCGGGTAGCCAGCCCGGCTCAACCGAAGCTTTCCAGCTTCAGCCGGACGCCGAAAGTGGTGGACGGCTTGATGTCGCGGTCGATCGTGTCCGACCGGTCGATGAAGAACAGGAATGCGATGCATTCGTCGGTATAGCGCAGCAGTGCCTGGGTACGCAGCGCACCCCCGTCGATGCCCAAATCGCGCAGATGCGAGAACGAGAAAGTGTAGTACTTCGAAAGTCGGGCGAACAGGCCGACCGCAACCGCCTCGCGATCCTGAAGTTCCCGCGTGAACTCGTTGCGGTCGATTTGCGCATACGTGAGACTGAGCTGCAGGGCGGGCGGGCCAATGGTCGCTGCAACTTCGTTGCGCTTCAATTCCAACGACGACTGGCTAATTCGCACCCGCTCGGACAGCGAAAAGAAGCTGTTGGGCTGGATCACCAGGCGGGCGACATAGTCCGAAGACTGGCCGGACAGGCCGGTCCCCTCGCTAAAGGTGTCGTCCTCCTTGAAGCGGAAGCTTTGGCCGACCAGCAATTCCGTGAAGCCGCCGCGGGCGCCATAGGCGGCAAAACGAGTTCCATAGCTGACGCGCGGGCCGCCATCCACGCGGTCCACGCCAGGGAACCGGTTGGCGGCGAACAGGTTAGTTTCGTCAAGCTCCAGGCTTTGCGAGTCCTCGTTGGGAATGCGGCGGAAGTTGCCACCGTAGGGCGAGACCGTGGCGCTGACGATGGGCTCGATGACCTGCTGGATTGCCCCGTTGCGGCGGATGAACGGATAGCGCCAATCCAGCGTGACCTGGGGACGCAGTCGGGCCACGAAGTCGTTATCCGGTTGGGCCGCTCCCACGGGGGTGAAGTCGTCGATCCAATAGCCTTCGCCGCGAAGGTTGGCAGTCAGCGTGTACACGTCTCCCAGGGGCGAATAGTACGGCAATTGCCAATAAAGGTTGCTGGCGACGCGTCGCGTGTCGGTGCCGGCGGTTCGATAGAGAGATACCGCACTGCCGTCGAAGCCAAAGCGGCCGCCGTATTCGCCCGGTTCGCCAAACCATTCATAGCTCGCCAGCGGGGCGACGAACGGAGTCTCACCGGGCCGATCGTCGATGCGCAGCCCCTGGAACGCATAGGCATTGAGAGAGGCTAAGTTCCGTCCCTTGGGCTGCTCGACATAGAGCCGGCTGGTGAGCGTATTCACCGCTCCGTCCGGTATGTTGTACCGGCGGGTATAGGTGTCGTCGGTGGCGCGAAACACGTCGAACCCGGTCCGTAGGTCGTCCTGCGGACGAAAGCGTCCGTTAGCGCGGATGTGCCCGCGTATCTGATGCTGATTATCGATCCGGCCAGCCGGATCGGGCTGATCCGCCCTGGTGACGCTACCGTCAAGCTTGAATTCGCCAGTGGTGACCCGCTGCCGGTATTCACCCATCATGGCGATGCCCTGCTTGGTGCTGATCTGCGTGTCGATCGTGGCGTCCTGCGTGTCGCTGATCGCCCAGTAGTACGGAATCTGGGTCCGAAGGCCGAAGAAATTGTTGTTGGACAGCGACGGTGTGAGAAAGCCGCTTTGCCGCCGCACCGTGGGATCGGGATGGCTAAAATACGGCAGGTAGGCCACGGGAATGCCGAAGGCCTCGAAGGTCGCGTCCTTGTATTCGATGACCTTGGCTTCCTGGTCGTGAACGACGCGAACTGCCCTGACCTGCCAGGCCGGGGCCCGCGTGGGGTCCTCGGGGCACAGGTTGCAGGGGGAGTAAACGGCACGGTTGAGCGCCGTCCGATTGCCGTCGCTGCGCACCGCGCTTTGGCCGGCCATTCGGCTGTTGTCGGCCATCAAGGTGCGGACGCCGGCGACGAACCCGTTCTTCATCTCGTCGGTCAGTTCCATGTAATCGGCGAACAAGACGTCGCCGTTGGCCTCCAGCAGACTGACATTACCGCTGGCGGTAACCTTGCCGTCCTTTTCGCCGTAGCTGACCGTATCGGCCATCAGCACGCGGTCGCCCTGGGTGATTTCCACGTTGCCCGAGGCGGTGACGATGCCGAGCTGCTGGTCGTGCGTCATCAGGTCGGCCGTCAGCAGGGCCGGGGCCTCTCGAAACGAGGCGCCGCTTTCCAGCGCCTTGATCTGGGCCATCGCCGCGCCGGCCCACAGCACGGCCGCGAGTATCGCCAAACAACGCAACATCGCGATCAGCCGTCTTCCAAATGGAAGAGCGTGGCGAGGCCGAGCAAGGCGCTGACCCCGGCGGGACTCCACGCCGCGAGTGCCACCGGCACCGCGCCGGACTGTCCGGCGGCCAGGACGAGCTCGGAAAAGAAGTAGAGCAGGAAGCCGACGAACACGCCGCCAACCAGCAGCAGCCCGGTGCCGCCTCGCCGCGTCAGGCGCAAGCTGAAGGTTGCGGCGATCAGGACCATGGCGCACAGCAACAAGGGTTCGGCCAACACCGACTGGAAATACAAGCGGTGTCGAAGGGCTGAAAAACCGGCGTTCTCCAGCGTGGCGATAAAACCGGGCAATGCCCAGAACGAAAGCGTGTCAGGGGCGGCGAAACTCTCGTTGATCCGGGAAAAGGTCAGGGTGGTTGGAATCGAATAGTGACGGTGCGTTTCGGCGGGCTGTCCGGGCCCGGTGATCAGCACGTTATCCATATCCCACTTGCCGTCCGCCAGTCGCGCCGTCGGCGCGTCGATGCGGCGGACGAAGCGGTCGGCACCCTCGTAGAACAGCATGATGGCGTCGCTGAGTTCCACGCCTTGCCGGGCGACACGAAGCGCGTGAATGACGACCTGCCCATCGGCATCCGCCTCGCGCAGCCACAGGCCGGTCGATGACACCGCAAGGCTGGACGTTCTGCCGCGCATGAACTTCGCGTCCAACTGCTCGGCGCGGGACAGCAGCGAGGCGGACAGCGGGTTAAAGACGGTCATGGTGAAAATGCCAATGCCTAGGGCGATGATCAGCGTGGGGGCAAGAAACTGCCAGGCCGAAACGCCGGCCGCGCGGGTCACGGCCAGTTCGTTGGTCCGCGTCAGCCGCGTGAGGGTCAGCATGCCGCCGAAGAGCATGGCGAAGGGAAGCAGCTTTATCGAAAGGCTGGGCAGCTTGAACAGGGCCATTTGCAGAATGATGCCGAGGCTCACGTCGGTGCGGTTGCCCGCGCGCCGCAGCAGCTCGATGAAGTCGAAGGTGAAAGCGAGAAACAGCAGGAGGCCAAAGACCATGGCCAGCCCCTGCAGGTACTGGCGGCCGAAATAATAGGAAAGCGTCGGCGAAAGGCGCATCACGCCGCCGCCGGGGAGGTGCTTTGGCGTCGGCGGGCGTGGCCGAAAAGAAGAAATGCCGCACCACCGGCGAAGCCCAGCGGATTGGCATAGATCAGCGGAATGAGCCAAGGCCAACGGCCGGCGAGATAGGCGACGCCCAGGCCCAGCACTTGCAGGGTCACGGCGGCGGCGACGGCCACCATCAAGCGCCTCGCCTGGCCGCGCCGGTTGAATTCGGCTGCCAGTGTGGCGGCCAACGCGATGAGCACTAGCGCTGCGACGTACAATGGCTGTGCCAGGTTGCGGTGCCCCTGCACCACGAGGCGCCAGTAATTCGTCCGGTCATCGGCGTTCTGCATGTTGGGCCAGAGCAGTTCGCTTATGTACCGCTCGTTGGGCTGTCGCCAACCCTCGCCCTCGTTCTTGGTAAAGGCGTCGAGGTCCAGCGTGTAACTGTCGAAATACAGCAGCGACAGGTGCTGGCGATCCTGCTCGATCTGCTGGCGGTTGCCGTTGACCATGACGAAGCGCGGACCCTGGTCGGTACGGATCAACGCGCCGCGTTCGGCCATCATGGTGACCGGCCGCAATGCATCGCGGTTGTCGTGGACCAGCAGTCCCAGCATTTCGCCGTTCGACAGCCGCTCGCGCACATAGACGGTCAGTCCAGGCATCGGCGTGTTAAACTCGCCTTCCTGGATCAGCAGATTGGCGAGGTTGGTGCGAAATTCGTACTGCGTGGTGCGGAATGTACCCGCAGCGTACGGGATCAGGCCGAGGACGAGGACATAGATTAGCGC
>Ga0163144_10021199_pt1 | contig 12926 bp, 7 predicted proteins | sample OliLak19BULKMAT1_FD_123175 | JGI IMG/M metagenome (GOLD analysis project Ga0163144, IMG submission 123175) | Freshwater microbial mat bacterial communities from Lake Vanda, McMurdo Dry Valleys, Antarctica - Oligotrophic Lake LV.19.BULKMAT1 | ecosystem: Environmental > Aquatic > Freshwater > Lake...
GGGATGCCGTTCTTGACCTTGTAATCCTCAATCGCCGCCTTGATCGCATCCTCAGCCAGCACCGAGCAGTGGATCTTCACCGGAGGCAGGCTCAACTCCTGGACGATCTCCGTGTTCTTGATCGCCATGCCCTCATCCAGCGTGCGGCCCTTGAGCCACTCGGTCGCGAGCGAGCTGCTCGCGATCGCGCTCCCGCAGCCAAAGCACTTGAACTTGGCGTCCTCGATCTTGCCCGTCGCCTGGTTCACCTTGATCTGCAGCTGCATCACATCGCCGCACTCGGGCGCGCCGACGAGCCCCACACCAAGGTCCTTGCGCGTCTTGATCTCCGCCTGTGTTCCAAACGAGCCCACGTTCCTCGGGTTCTCGTAGTGGTCGATGATCTTCGGTCCGTATGCCATCGCTTCGCTCCAATCCAAATGGCCACATAGCAAACAAAGCCCCGCTCCCCGATGCCCATTCCGAGTTTGGCCCTTTGGCCATTTGCCCCTTGGCAATTTTCTAGTGATGCGCCCACTCGATCTTCGTCAGATCGATCCCTTCCTTGTGCATGTCGTACAGCGGGCTCAGCTCCCGAAGCCGCGTCACCGACTCCACGACCTTGCTAATCGTGTAGTCGATCTCCTCCTCAGTCGTCCACCGACCGAGGCTGAACCGCAGCGACGAGTGCGCCAGGTCATCGCCAATCCCCAGCCCCTTGAGCACATAGCTGGGCTCAAGCGACGCCGATGTGCACGCCGATCCGCTCGATACCGCGATGTCCTTGCACGCCATCATCAGGCTCTCGCCCTCCACAAAGCCGAAGCTGATGTTGCTGATGTGCGGCAGCCGCTTCTCCGCGTGACCGTTGATCTGCACCGTGTCGAGCTTGCTGGTGATCCCCTGCTCCAGCCGCTTGCGCAGCTTCAGCAGGCGCTCGCCCTCGTGCTGCATCTCCGCCAGCGCCAGCTCGCACGCCTTCCCCAGTCCCACTATCCCCGACACGTTCAGCGTGCCCGAGCGGAACCCGCGCTCCTGCCCGCCGCCATCCAGCTGCGCAACCAGCCGCACCCGCGGCTTCCGCCGCCGGACATACAGCGCGCCCACGCCCTTGGGCCCGTACAGCTTGTGCGCAGACAGGCTCAGCAGATCAATGTTGTCCCGATCAACGTTCACCGGCATCTTCCCAACCCACTGCGTCGCATCCGTGTGGAACACGATGTCCTTCTCGTGGCACAGCGCGCCGATCTCGCGGATCTCGCTCACCGCACCGATCTCGTTGTTCGCCCACATCAGGCTCACCAGGATCGTGTCCGGTCGGAGCGCCGCCTCCACCTGCGCCCGCGTGATCACCCCGTCCCGCGGCGGATCGAGGAACGTCACTTCAAACCCTTCCTTCTGCAGGCGCTTGCACGGATCCAGAACCGCCTTGTGCTCAATATGGCACGTGATGATGTGCCCGCGGCACTGCCCGCTGCCCGCCGCCGCCCGCTCATACATCTCCGCCGCGCCCTTGATCGCAAGGTTGTTGCTCTCGGTCGCGCCGCTCGTGAAGATGATCTCTTTCTCGTTCGCCCCTAGCAGCGCCGCAACCTGCTCGCGCGCCTTGTCGACGCCCTCTTCTGACTCCCAGCCAAAGCGGTGATTCCGGCTCCCAGGGTTCCCATACACCTTCGTGAAACACGGCAGCATCGCCTCAACCACCCGTGGATCGCACGGGGTCGTCGCGGCGTTATCCATGTAAATCGGCGTCTTCAAAGCCATGTTTCCCTCGCTGAACTGTGCCTTCACCAGGCCCCGCCGCGGCCAACGCCCGTGCAGCCCGCCCGTTGCGTTTTAGAATCATTCCAGTATAGCACGCGAAATACCCCTCCATTTCTGGATTTCGGTCCTGTCCGTCTGATTTTCCCCCTCCACCGACGCATCCGCCGCACCCCGGCTCACACCGCATCCGCGGGCTTTGCGGGCCGCTTATACGTCATTTCCACCCGGTTCCCCCGCCCCACGTACTCAACCCGCGCCATGTACGCCCGCATCAGCAGCAGCCCTCGCCCCGTCGGCCGCTCGATGTTTTCGTCAAGCGTCGGATCCGGAACATCCTCGGGCTTGAATCCCGCTCCCTGATCCTCCACCGCCAGATCAACCCTGTCCTCCATCACGGCAAACTCAACCTTCACCGGCGTATCTGCCGGCAGGCCCTTGTGTCCGTGCCGGAAGGCATTCACCAGCGATTCCTCGAGCGCCAGCCGCACCGCAAACCGCGCCGCATCCGGATACCCGTGCCGCCCCATCCCCTCCAGCAGCATCTCCTCCGCGCGTTCAATGTCTTCCCGATCGTTTGGAATCAGGAGCACCGCAGAGTCGGGACTAGGTTTCGAGCTGGGCTGCATCCAGGCCGCTTTTTGCTCTCCCCCCTCAGGAAATCCGCTCCACCGCCGCACGGCGATCAGAAGCACGATCAGGTAAAGCTGGCCAGCGCGGCCTCCGTGCTCTGATGGATCGAGAACAGCTTGTCCAGCTTGGTGATCTTGAACACCTCGTAGATCTGCGGATCAATGTTCGCAAGACGCAGCTGACCCTTCCGGGCCTTCATCTTGTTGTTGATCGTGATCAGCGTCCCCAGCGCGGCCGAGGAAAGGTGGTCAACATTCGCGAAGTTGATCAGCAGCCGCGGATTGGACGCGGTATCGATCAACCCGGTGATCTCCTCCCCGATCTGCTGAATGTTCGCTTCGTCGAGAATGTTGCGGTCAACAAACTCCACTTGCGTGATGTCCTTCTCCTGCCGAACTCGCAATCGCGAGGCGCCTGCTGGCATCGCTTATCTCCTTGGGGGGCGGGGACCGGGGGTCGTCGGTCAAATGATACAGAGCTCGCCCCTCCGCCGCACACCCCACGCAAAATGAAAAACGCACGGCGCGGGTGCGCCGTGCGCTGGGATGTTCTCAATCGCTCACCGGATCAGCGGCTGCCCAGCCCCGAACGGACCGAATCAAGCAGCCCGGGGAACGACTTCTCTTCCTCTTCCGTCTGGATCAGCACGGTCGGCTTCAGCAGGATCAGCAGCGTCTGCTCTTCCTTGCTCTCCAGCCGGTTCGTAAAGAAGCGGTTGATGATCGGGATCTTCGAGAGCACGGGCACGCCCGTCTCGATTTCGACCTCCGTCACCAGTCGCTGACCGCCGAGCAGGATCGTGCCCTCATCAGGCACCGTCGCCGTCGTGCGGACACGCGTCACCGTCACCGTCGGGAGCTGGATAAACGACTGCGTATCGGCAGAGTTCACCAGCTGGCCGCCGGCAACCGCCGAGACCGCCTGCTGGGCAAAGCCGTCGATCCGGCCCACACCCGCATCCACGTTCAGCGTCACATACCGCCGGTCGCTGGAGATCACACCCTCAACCAGCAGCGTCACGCCCTCAGACACCGCTTCAACTTCAGGGTCAAAGCCGACCGCCGAGTCGCCCGTCACCGGGTTGAGGTCCGATACAAACGCCTGCTGCGTCACGACGTAGATGTTCGCCGTCTGACCGTTGGTGAACGTCAGCCGCGGCGCGGTCATCTGCACCGTGCGCTTGTCGGCCTGCGTTGCCTGGATCAGGAAGTCGACCTGAATGTCATCGAGGAACTGGCCCGCGATTCCCAGCGCGGGGGCCGCACCAAGGATCGTATTGGCAAAGTCGCCTTCCGCCAGCAGCGCGGTCAGGCCCGATGAGTTCTGCTGCCCGCCGACCGGTGACCAACCACGCGGATTCTGGATACCCTGACCGATTCGGGTGGCATCGAGCACTCCAGGGGGAGCAACACCCGCGGTTGTGCCTTGACCGACCAACTGACGCTGCAGTCCTCGGTTGCCGCCGGATGCGTCTGAGAAGTTAAAGAAGTCGCCCGCTTGGATCGTCGGGTCAACTCCCCGCGCCGCCCGCACCTGGTTGTTGTTCGCGTTCAGAACGACATCGATGTCAAACGCGATCTGCTCGAACCAGCTCTGGTTCACCAGCAGGAACTTCGTCTCCACGTTGATCTGCATGTTGCGGATCTCGCGGAGCTTGCTCAGCAGCCCGACGATCTCCCGGTGGTTCCGGGGCGTGTTGGTGATGATCAGCGAGCCGTTGAGCTCCTGCAGCGTGCCCGTCTCGCCGCCGTTGTCCCGCCAGCCCTCAAAGTCGACGTTCTGCTGCAGGATGTCGATGATCTGATCGATCCGCTCCTGACGCGTCGGCCGCACATCTTCGTTGTTGTCATTATCCGCGAACGGGCTCTGCCCGCCGCCCTGGCCCTGCTGCAGAACCGACTGCAGGTCGATCTGCGGGACCTCCGTGTAGTCGGGAATATCAAACAGCAGGTCCTGGATGTTGTAGATCACCAGCGCGCGGTTCTTCCGGAGAGCCTCATCCGAGGCGATCGTCAGCACGCCGTTCTCCACCCACCAGTTGGCGGTCGAGAACTGATCGGTCGACACCTTCCGCAGAATCCGGTCAAGCAGCGTCTCCGCCGGCACATTCGTCAGCTTCAGCGAGACCAGCGAATCCTTCGTCACGCCGATCGCGCCCAGGCTCTCCCAATCGACATCCATATCAACCTGCGTCAGCGTCTGGAAGAACGTCAGCACATCCTCGAACCGGTTGTCGGTCAGGTTCGCAGGGAAGCGCTTGCTGGCCAGTTCTGACAGCACACGCCGGTTCTCCGGCGGTTCGTTATACGCCGCCGACTCGCCGCGCTGGAAGCTCTTGCGGGGCCAGTCGTTGGGATACTCAATCAGGCTATTGGCCGGGAGCATCGCGTTCTCATTGTCAATCGTCTGAAGCGCGTGCCGGAACTGCTTGTCCCGCTGGATATCGTTGTACTTCTGATAGATCACGATGTCCCGCAGGATGTCCCGCAGCAGCAACGCGGCCGGATTATTCGGATCCAGGAACAGCACCTGCTCGGTCACCTGGAGCGCATCCTCATACTTCCGCTCCTGCTGCAGAGCCCGCACACGGTCAAGGTTCTCGTTGATCTTCCGCTCGCGGTCACGCGCCAGCGACTCCTGACGAGCCTGCTCGGAGGTTGTCCGCTCACTCTCCGCACGCACCCGGCCGTCCTCGCTGATCTGCTCGCGCCGGGCGTCGATCGTGCGGACCTGGTCGTCCACGCGCTTGTTGAACTGCGCCATCTCCGTGTCGGAGAACGCCGCGCGGGCCCGGCTGATCGACAGCCGCGCACTCGCCGCAAGGTCGTTGGCCCGCGCCGGCTCACCTGCCGCCAGCGCCGCCGACGACTGCTCCATCAGGTTGTTGAACTCCGCCATCGCCTGCTGACGCTGGAGTCCCAGTCCGTCAATCGTGGCCTGGCCAAGGTTCTGGCCGACATTCGCTTCCATCCGGACCCGCGCCCCCGAGCGATTCTGCTCGGCCCGGGCAATCTCATCAGGATTCATATACGACCGCATGCGGGCAAGCAGAGCGTCATAGAGGTCCGCCGCACGGGCAAACCGCGACTGCGAGTACGCCTGATCCGCTTCCGCCATCATCCGCTGCGCTTCCGCACGCATCGCCGCGCGGATCAGATCATCCTGAGCAGGCTGCGACCCGGGTGCCGGCTGCGCCGCAGGGGCGGGCGGCGCAACGCGAGCAGGAGCAGGCTCGGGCGTCTCCGCCGGAGGCTGTGCCGCGGGGACGGGGGCAGAAGCGGGGGCAGAAGCGGGGGCAGAAGCGGGGGCAGAAGCAGGAGCGGGCTCAGAAGCCGGAGCAGCAGGCTCGGGCATCGGCTCGGGCTCGGGCTCGCTTCCCGGACGCGTACCGCGGCGGACATTCCCCGGCTGCATCAGCGACAATGCCGCATCGACATCCACATCAAACGGATGCCCCTGCGCGGACTCCAGGTCATCGATCCGCATCTTCGTCTTTTCAAGCGTCGCCGCGATCCCCGACTCCAGCGGCACGCCCGTACGCACCACCGCCGTGATCACCGACTTCGCCGCGCCAAACCGCTGCGCATCAAAGTCCGCCATCGCCTGCTCGATCAATCCCGGAACGATCGGGGCAAGCTCATCACGCCGAAGCGACGCATCCGCGAGCACCGTCTCGGCTCGCTGCCGCTGCTCGGCCGTCGCGGTCGTCTTCCCCAGCACCGCCTTGGCCTGACGCTCCGCCTCGCGGAGGTCCGACTGATTAAGGCCCACTTCCGCCTTCTGAACACTCACCTCAATCGCGTCCATCGTCTTCAGACGCGTCTCGATCGCGCGCATCGACTCGATCGCTCTCGCCCGCTCCGAATCATTCAGCTCATCCAGCTCCGTCGGCCGCAGCAGCTTGTTCATCACCGCCCGCGCCTCAACAACGCTCCCGGAAGCAAGCAACGCCTCCGCGCGTGTCAGCAGGGCAGCGCCGCTCTTCGTGGCGGGCGACTGAACGCCTTTCGCTTCACCCGCGGCCTGCGCAAGCGCAGCAGGGGTGAGCATGGATCCAGCTCCAACGAGCGCGGCGGCGGCAGCAATGGCCTTGGCGTTGCGAATCGTCCGGGTGTTGAACATGACAGCTTCTCCGTGGCGCAGGCCCTCTGGCCGTGCAGCGTGCTTGCGGTTCGCACATCATCGTGCGTCAGTTCCGGGGCCCAAGGGTTAGTCGCAAAGGTGGGCTCGTCCAGTCCTTGCGGTCGCGACCTTGTCCCCCGGCTCGTCCGGCCCCGCCCCTTCTCCTCGTCCCGCATCCGGGCAGGCACGGAAGATACAGACCCCTGCGCCGCAACGCAAACCCATTTCCACCGCCCCCACCTTCTCCACTTCAAGGGGTTTCCGCGTGCGCCCGGCGCGACCCTATTCGTCGGCTGTTGCCCCTCTGTGCCGTCAAACGTCAAGAAACTTGCGCACAACCTGCGCCGCCCCGCCGCCGCGACCTCCACCGCCACCCTTCCGCCCAACGCAACACCATGCCCACCGAGACCTTAACGCCGCGCCGACCGATTCACGACGAAACCCATCCCGCATGCGTCACCCGCATCGAATCCAGCCCCGCCGCCGGAACCCCCGCCCGCTCCATCGCCGCCGAATAGCTCTCCCCCCGCAGCCGGTCCGCCACCACCACCGTCGCCGGTGTCATCTCCTCCACCGATGGATCCTCTTCCGAAGCCGCCTCCATCGAGAGCCGCGCCGAAGACGGGGTCCCCCCTGTTTTTCCCAGAAGGTGATCGAGCGCTTCCAGCGCCAAATCTTCCGCCGTGTTCAGGCAATCCGCCGACAGCAGCACCTCCGCATACCGGAACGGTGGCGGCTCCGTGTTCGCCGGGGCATCCTCCGGCGGCATCGGCTCATACCGCACGATGCACCGCCAACCGGTGATCCCCAGCGAGTGGCCATCCTCATCAATATTGGTCGTCGGATCAATATTCACCACCAGCCGCCACTCATCCCGCAGCTCTTCCACGATCTCCTCGGCCGTGAACAGATCCAGCCTCTCCGGCGGGGCCTCAAGAACCCCCCGGTGCTCGTGCGTCGCCGCATCCGCCCCGCGGATCTCATCCACCTCTTCCAGATCAAACGCCCGGAGAATCGCCTCCACCCGCTCCTTCAACGCCGACTCCACCCGAACCGTCACGATCTTGTGCTCATCCACAAAGATGTACATGAACGGCTCTTCGCTCATCGCGCCAAACCCAACCAGTCCATCCTCAAAGAAGAACGCCCGGTACCGCCTCACCGTATCGAGCAGGCGATCCAGCCCAAGAAGGTCGTACGACACGTACGGGTCAACTTCCCTGTATTCATCGGTCCCCAGAAAATCGAGGATCGGATACACCCGCCCAGGGAGCAACGCAAACACCGCGCGGCACAGCGCCTCCACCCGCGTCGCCGACACCAGCACGTCATACACGTACCGATCCGGCCACTCTTCCCACTCCCCCTCGCGCGACGACTGCAGCCCGCCCTCTCCACCCTCTTCATCCCCATCCCCATCAGCCTCAGGGTCAAACTCTCCCCCGCCCGGTTCAAACCCGTCGCTCTCAATCCCCGGCTCGCCACCATCGGCAGGCTCAAACGCCACCGTGTAGCCGGGGCGCGGCGACATTGCCTCCACCGGGTAGGCCCCCAGCGGGAATGCAAAGCCGTCGATCTCGACGCGCTCAATCGACTTGTCCACACGGCAGCGGGGCATAGAAGGGCCCACTGTAGCTGCCCCCCCTCTCCCCGTCCCCCTTCACCCGCCCCTGCCGGCCTTCTTGCTCCGTTTGTTCGCGCGCACGCCCGGCATCCCCGCCTTCCGCTCCCCATCGCCCCCGCGCCCCCCCCGCTTGCCCGTTCCATCCCCTTCCACTTCCGACCTCTTCACCTTCCCCGAGCCCCCCGGCTCCGCCACCCGGGCCTTGAGCTTCTTCACCCCGTCTCGCAGTTTCGCGGCCTTCTCAAAGTCCATCGCCTCCGCCGCAGCGAGCATCTCCGCTTCCATCTCCCGCACCAGCTCGCCGACGTCGAACTCCTGCTCGTTCTCCTTCACCGCCTGCCGCGCCGTCCGCCGCGCCTTGAGCTCCGTCTCAAACCCATCGCGGATCGCCTTCTGAATCGTCGTCGGCGTGATCCCGTGCTCGGTGTTGTACGCAAGCTGCTTCACCCGCCGACGCTCCGTCTCCCCGATCGCCGTCTGCATCGCCGCCGTCATCTTGTCGGCGTACATCACCACCAGCGCGTTCACATTTCTCGCCGCGCGGCCCATCAGCTGGATCAGCGATGTCGGCGACCGCAGGAACCCTTCCTTGTCAGCATCCAGAATGCACACCAGCGACACTTCCGGCAGGTCGAGTCCCTCACGCAGCAGGTTCACCCCGACCAGCACGTCAAACTCGCCGCGCCGCAGATCCGTCAAAATCTCGATCCGCTCCAGCGTTTCGATCTCGCTGTGCAGATACCGCACCCGCAGCCCCTTCTCATCGAGATAGCTCGTCAGATCCTCGCACAGCCGCTTCGTCAGCGCCGTCACCAGCACGCGCTCCCCGCTCTCCGCCCGGGCCTTGCACATCTCAAGCAAATCGGTCACCTGCCCCTGCGCCGGCTTCACCTGCACCACCGGATCCAGAAGCCCCGTCGGACGGATCACCTGCTCCGCCACCACACCCTTGCACTTCTCAAGCTCATACGGGCCCGGCGTCGCCGATACGAACATCAAGCGCGGCACCACCGACTCAAACTCCTCAAACCGCAGCGGACGGTTGTCCATCGCCGACGGCAACCGGAACCCGTGCTCCACCAGCACCTTTTTCCGCGCCTGATCGCCATTGAACATCGCCCGCACCTGCGGCAGCGAAACATGCGACTCATCGATGATGCACAGCCAGTCCTTGAAGTTCGGCCGCATCGCCGCCGATGCCACCGCCCGCGTGTCCCCCGATGAACCCGCCTGCGACTTCGTGCCCCCCGTCTTGCTGCCGGTCCCCACCGGAGCAAAGTCAAAGTAATCCATCAGCGTGTACGGCCGCTCCCCCGGCGCGCGCCCATCCATCCACCTCGAGTAGTTCTCAATCCCCGAGCAGTACCCCACCTCCTGCATCATCTCCAGGTCATACTTCGTCCGCGCCAGCAGCCGCTGCGCTTCGAGCAGCTTCCCCTCGTGCCGCAGCTGCATCACCCGCGCATCCAGCTCTTCCTTGATGCCGTTCACCGCATACTGAAGCTGATCCTCCGGCATGACGTAGTGCACCGCCGGAAACAGGAAGAACTGCTTCTCCTCCGCCAGCACCTCCCCGCTCGTCGGGTTGAAGAACTCGATCCGCTCAACATCATCCCCGAACAGCTCCACCCGCACCGCAAACGTCTCATACGCAGGCCAGACCTCGATGCTGTCCCCGCGCACCCGGTACATGCTGCGCTGAAACTCGATCTCCGAGCGCTTGTACTGCATCGCGTTGAGCAGCAGCAGAAACTCGCGCCGCCCCTTGCTCCCCCCTTCCGCCACACCTCCCAGCGGCGAGCCCCGCGTGATCGTCAGCACCTTCTGCCCGTACGCCAGCGGGCTCCCCAGCCCGAAGATGCAAGACACGCTCGCCACCACCACCACATCCCGCCGCGACAGGATGTTGCTCGTCGCCGCCAGCCGAAGCTGATCCAGCTCATCGTTCCGCGACGAATCCTTCTCGATGTAGATGTCCCGCTGCGGGATATACGCCTCGGGCTGGTAGTAGTCGTAGTAGCTAACAAAGTAGTTCACGCTGTTGTGCGGCAGAAACTCGCGCAGCTCCTCAAACACCTGCGCCGCCAGCGTCTTGTTGTGGCTCAGGATCAGCGTCGGCTTCTTCACCTCCGCGATCACATGCGCCATCGTGAAGGTCTTGCCCGTGCCCGTCGCGCCCAGCAGGCACACCGCCTCCGCGCCCCCCTTCAGGTCCCGCGACAACTGCTCGATCGCCTGGGGCTGGTCCCCAGTCGGCGAGAACTTCGACACCACCTCAAACTCACGGGGTTCGCGCGACATGGGCGATCATATGCCGAACGCAACCTCCCCACACATGGAGTAAACTGCCCTGTCACAGCGGCTGACGCATCGGCGCGACAACGACTACATGAACCCCAACCGCCAGCCCGACGCTGCCAAAGACAAGCCCACTCCCAGCGACGATCCGTTCATGGATTGATCCCCCCATCTCGCCCTCCTCCCCCGCCGAGTCCACACCATGAGCGAAGACACAACCCGCGCTTCGCTCAGATTCCCCTACCTCCTCACCCTGGCGGTGACGCTCCTCGCACGCCTGGCGTACTGGCCGCCGCAGATGCTCGGCAAGGATGGCCCCGCCTACGTCAACGCGCTCAACCTCGACAGCACCTTCAGCGTGCCCATGCCCGGCAACATCGGCTGGGTGCTGCTCGGCAAGCTCTTCAGCTTCTTCACCGACCCCGTCAGCGCCTACACCCTCGTCACCTTCCTCATCTCGCTCATCGGCACCTCCTTCATCTTCCTCCTCTGCACGCTCTTCCTCCGCCCCTGGATGGCCGCGATCACCACGCTCGCCGCGGCCCTCAGCCCCATGATCTGGTTCCACGCCGAGCCCCTGCTCAGCTACGGAACGTGGATCGCCATCCCGCCCGCCATCGCCTACTTCGGCATCCGCTACTCCCGCCAGCGCAAGCTCCCGCTCCTTTATGCCGCCGCGGCCGCCACCGGCCTTGGCACCATCCTCCGCCCCGACATGGTCGCCTTCGCCGGCCCACTCCTCGGCGGCATTCTCCTCATCACCCGTCCACCCATCCTCAAGGGCTGGGCAGTGTGCACCGCCATCTGCTTTGTCTGCTGTCTCTTCTGGTTCTTCACCACCGCCGCCATTCTCGGCGGACCCTCCGCATACCTCGCCCGCATCAACGCCCAGACCGACTACATCGCCACCTACGGCCCCGCGCAAAAAGGCTTCTACGAAGGCCTCATCCGCAACGCCGGCAAGTACGCCATCTTCTTCGTCTGGGGCGGTCTCTTTGTCACGCCCCTCGCCCTGCTGGGCCTCTGCAAGCTCCTCGCCGCCTGGCGCACCACCTGGCAGTGGATCATCCTCGGCGCACTCGCGCTCGCACCGTCCTTCTACTTCGGCGTCGTCGTCTTCATGGGCAACGCTGGCCTCGCCATGCCCGGCCTCCTAATCGCCTTTCTGCTCGCGGCCTACTGGCTCGAACATTCTTCCCATCCCCGCCGCCGCTACGCCATGCTCATCATGGGCATCGTCGGCGCGCTCGGCGCTGCGCAGTTCATCTTCACCCCCGTCCTCCCCGCGCGCAACCAGCGCAACATCATCCTCATGGCCCTCGGCGTCGGCTATTCCGGCAACACCATCCGCCGCATGTACGAGTACAACCCCGCGGATTTCGGCGTCGACAGCTCCGTGGCCAATGCGCTCCGCCAGTTCCGTAACCCCGAGCCCGTGCCCTTCTATCCGCCGGGCTTTCCGGATGATCTCCGCTGACCTCCATCTTCAGCAACCGGCAAACCACCGATTCAGAAACGCGAAGATGTCCGGCACATTCACGCCCCCCGCGCCGTTGACATCCGCCCGGATGCGCCCCGCAAAGTAATCGCTCAGGAACGCAAACAGGTCCGGCACGCTCACCGTGCCGTTGCCGTCATAGTCCGCGCTGCACGCATCCGGGCAGCCCAGCGACCCACAGAACATCGTGATCCGCGCAATCGTTGAGAGCGACTGCCCATCGGGCGCGGCCGCATCTTCGATGATCCACTGCATCCACACCTGCTGCCCCGGCGTCACCTTCCCCGCCTCCAGGGGCCAGTGCCATGTCGCCACTCCCTCCGTGCCCGCGGCGTCTTTGACCTCCACCGCGTTCCACACCTCGTTGGGGTTGATCCGCCCGTTCACAGGCGGCACCAGGCTCACCGCCAGCCGCGCGGCGGACCCACCCACACCCGCCGGCGCATCCAGACCCACGCGGTACTCCAGGTTCCCCACCATCGGCGGTGCCTGCACCACGATCCGCGGCACAACTCCGCCCGTCCCCGCAACACCGCCGCCCAGAACCACCGCCTGATCCAACGGCCGATCCACAAACAGCACCGGCCGGTCAAACGGGAACTGGCTGCTCGCAACACGCGGATCGGTCAGCCCGCCATTCAGAAACGCTGTGATCACCTGCGCCGCCTGCGGAGGGACATTCACCTGCGCCATCAACGGGTCCTGGTTGTTGAGGAACTGCTGCGGCGCGCCCGGGGCCCGCGCATAGAACGCGATGACCTCGGGAATCGTCGAAAACTGCCCGTTGTGCATGAACGTCCGCTTGAGGTTCACGTTCCGAAGCGAGGGAACCTTGAAGCGGCCGCGATCTCCGGCAAGCCCCGTGACCGCCTGCCGCCCGATGTCCTCGGCGATCGGCCGCAGCCCGATGTTACGGAAGGAGTGGTCGCTGAAGAACGGCGCCTGGTGGCAGTCGTTGCATCGCGACGCCTGAAACGCCTGCCAACCCTGCTGCTGCTGCGCAGTCAACCC
>Ga0163144_10021200_pt1 | contig 12926 bp, 11 predicted proteins | sample OliLak19BULKMAT1_FD_123175 | JGI IMG/M metagenome (GOLD analysis project Ga0163144, IMG submission 123175) | Freshwater microbial mat bacterial communities from Lake Vanda, McMurdo Dry Valleys, Antarctica - Oligotrophic Lake LV.19.BULKMAT1 | ecosystem: Environmental > Aquatic > Freshwater >...
GAGTTAGATCAGGTATTGGCGCTGTGGTCGGGTCTTGGTTATTACTCGCGGGCCAGAAACTTGCACCGCGCCGCCGGAATGTGTGTGCAGCAACATGGCGCGTTTTTGCCAGACACCTTCGACACGATCGCTGCGCTGCCCGGGATTGGTCCTTCTACCGCTGGCGCAATCTTGGCTCAGGCGTACGGCGCTCGGCATGCAATTCTCGATGGCAATGTGCGGCGCGTTTTAGCGCGCTACCGCGCGGTAGCCGGTGATCCCGCCGCTAAGAAGACCCAAGATGCGTTGTGGGCGCTCTCCAAGGCCGCGCTGCCGCACCAGCGTTTGGCAGATTACACCCAGGCCTTGATGGATCTGGGCGCCACACTATGTGTTCGTTCCCGCCCGGACTGCGCGCACTGTCCAATCAATAGTGATTGCCACGCCTATCAGCAGGGCAGCGTGGCGCAGTTTCCGCAGCCACGCGCTCGTCGCGCGCGGCCGCTCCGCCAGAGTTGCCAGTTGTGGGTGCAAGACGGGCAACAACGCATCCTGTTGCAACGACGACCGCCGGTGGGAATTTGGGCGGGTCTGTGGTCTTTGGTTGATGGTGACGACGCTGCTGACGCACGGCGCAAACTGGCACAATTCGGCGTCGAGCCCGGCAATGCTGAGCCAATGACTAAAATTCGCCACGAATTTACCCATTTTTCGCTGCAAATTGACGTCCAGCGCATGCGTGGCAAGGCCGGCGTTGCCGATGGCGATCTGCGCTGGTTGCATCCTACTGAAGCGCTGCAGCTGGGTTTGCCACAGCCGTTGCGCAGGCTGATCGAAAGCTGGCAACACGGCCTTGAATCTGTTTAATCCAAAAAACCAAAAGGAATTTGCGATGTCCAGAATCATCCAATGCATACGCAAGGGCGCCGACCAGGAAGGCCTGGAGCGCGTCCCTTATCCCGGCGAACTGGGGCAACGCATTTACCAATCGGTTGGCAAAGCGGCCTGGGCCGAATGGTTAGCGCATCAAACTATGTTGATCAATGAGAACCGTTTGTCGCCCGTTGATCCAAAGGCGCGCAAGTTCCTGCAGGAAGAACTGGAGAAGTTTTTCTTTGGCGAGGGTTCGGTCAAGCCCGAAGGATTTGTTGCTCCTAGCAGCCTTTCAGACTAATGCTCGCCAACAGAACGTCCGGCCCTTCGGCTTGTGCGTCTGGACGGCGCGTGCAGCGTTGCGACGCTTGCCAATGGACGCACCATTGCCTGCGCGCCGCGCCTTGCATCCATCCGCCCAGCCACACAACACGCTGCTAGGCCTGAGTTAGAGAATCCCGGCACTTTGCGGCAGACAACGCGCTGGGTCGCTCAGGAAGCGCTTTTCGCGCGCTTTTCCTGTTTCATCGCCTTGTAATCCACCGGACGAATTTCGGCGAAGTAACAGACTTGTTGCTCGAAATAAATCTTGTCGAAGCGTCGATCAATGATGCTGTTGGTCGAACTGATGCCAATCGCCTGCTGAAACTCCAAACCGCTGCACGGCGCACGCAAGGTCAGCAAATACGCACGGTTCACGCTAGTCCATATGACCAGTTGCACCGGCGACAGCGACTGCCAGCGGTCCACCCCCATAAACGCATGGATCGTTTCAACCGGCTTGCCCGCATGTGCCTCAAATCGCGCCAATTCAGCATCCTGTCGCTCACGAAAAGCCGCCGACGAGGTGCATCCAACCAGTGCCCCCGCCAGTGCAACCGCCACTCCAAAGGTGTTCCAGTTCATCAAGCTGCTCCAAATCAATCCGTCCCGTAGATGATCGCCCGCAACATCTGGGCAATGCGCATGCCCAAGATGAAGGTTTTTTCATCCAAGAGGGAGGTTTTTATATCCAAGATGAAGGTTTTTGTCGCGTTGATTCAAGCGGGGGGTGTTTCATTAATTCGCGCGATGTTCGCGCAGGGTATTGTTCGCACAAGGGATTTCCCGACGGAGCGTCGTATGCTGCTACACGGCCGAGGGAAGATGTCCTTATGCGGACAAGAGACTAGCGAGGGCGCGCGCAATTTATGAAATACCCCGGCAAGAGACTTGCGCCAAGGGGATTGACGAATCCCTCACCCATAGGCTTAATACGCGGCTCGCGTGCAACGGGATCCGACCGCAGAGTCGCCATCCTACGCGAGCCCGCTTAAGTGGCCAGGTAGCTCAGTCGGTAGAGCAGGGGATTGAAAATCCCCGTGTCGGCGGTTCGATTCCGTCTCTGGCCACCATTTAAATTAAGCACTTACGTCGCTTTCTAAAAAATCGCCTTTTCCTGGAGTGACCATGGAGTGACCACTCCAGACGGTTGTGCTCTGTCGCGCTCGCGGGTAGCCCAGCGCTTTGCAGGCCGGGTCTTCGTGCAGCAGAAGGAGCGCAACTGGGGTGCGGCATGGGCTCAGGCGGGAGCCAGTACGTCCGTACCCACCGAACCGTCGAGTCAGCGCTGACGCCGAAGCGCTACATGCTCTCACCAAACATACCGCAAGCAAATGATTTTAATGCATTTTTTTCAGCGTTGATGCGATGTCACGTTGGCCGCAGGCCTACGTGACATCGGAGCACTGTCACGTAGCCCTACGGGCAACGTGACCTACGACTTTTTTACTCCCGATCGGAGCGAAAGTCCCCCTCAGTTTGATGCGCGAATAAGCGCGCCAGGGGCGACCGGGACTCTCACCGAGCGCATTCCGGTGCTGACATTCATTCGGCCTTTGACGGCAACAGCGGCGCGCTGCTCTATGACAGCGGCGACCAATTCGAGCAGGTGATTGCAGCGCAAGTACCGACGCTGTTCAATTCCGAAGGCGCCACCGCAACATTCGATTTGCGCAGCGACAACAAAGGCCCGGAACCTGAGGCCATCACCATCGGCGATGTCGGCGGCCGCCGCTTTGCCTTCATCGGCCTGGAACGAATCGGCGGCGCTTTCGTGTACGACATCACTAACCCGACCCAGCCGGTTCGTCTGGGTTACAGCAGTGCGCAGGGGGCGACATTTCACCGGAAGGCGTGGTGTACATCAATCCGGCGCAGAGCCCAAATCAACGCGCACTATTGCTGATGGCTAACGAAGTCAGCGGCACGTTGGGCGTGTAAGGCATTGACCGGCAATGGCGCCCTGCTTGGGTGCGATACGACTTATCCGTACGCTGTTGCGGTTGCTCACCGTCGTTCCGCCACGCTTGCAGAACGCGGAAAAGCCCAAGCAGAAGCGTTTGTAGCAGTCCAAACCCACGAAAAGCGGCACCGCCACCGCCACAGGCGCAAATCAACTGCTACGTAATCGCCCAAACACCGCCTCAACCTCGCTGTGCACAAACATCACTGCGAGGTCACCCGGTTGCAGCCAAGCGAGGGTCAGGTCCAAGGCTTCGCTGTCGGTCTCGCATTGTTCGATGCGGTCTTCTGGTAATCCGCCTTGCAGCGCGCCGGCGCGCAGTAGGGCAGGGATGGCGCCCACTTCGCGGCCGCGTCGATATTTGGGCATGTCTTTGAGTAGCAAACGATCGGGTTTCTGCTGAGCCGCCAACAGGCCCAGTTCACGGATTGGCCCGTCGCTGCGATCGCCGGCTTGCCCGATGGAAATCAGTAAACGCCGAAACGGCAAACTATGGGCCGTGGCGAAGATCGCCGATAGACTTTCTGGGTTGTGGCCAAAATCAGCTAACACCTGCGCGCCATTGCGCAGCGTGTACAGATTGGCGCGACCGGGATTGTCATTCAGCGATCGACCAAAATTGGCCAAGGTCGAGCGGATTGCGTTGAGTGGCAACTTCAATGCGATCGCAGCGGCGGCCGCGGCCAGCGCATTGGCGACGTTGTGGCGCGCGCTGGCGCCGCCCGGCAGACCGATTTCATGCAAGCCGATCAAATCGATGCTGCGATGCGCTTGTTCATACACTAGGCGAGTGTCGCGAACGGTAGCCACACCGCGCAGTTTGTGCGTGCCGCGCAGCAGCGCTGCCGAAGGGGGCGCCACGCTAAACCAACTGATTTCGTTGTCGCAGTGTTTGGCTTGGGCTCGACACCAGTCGTTTTCGGCGTTGGTCACCAACACGCCGTGCGGTTTGAGCGCTTTGGCGACCAGGAATTTGACCTCGGCGAGTTGGCTCAAATTGTGGATGCCCATGTCGTTGAGATGGTCATCGGCAATATTGGTGACCAACGCTACATCCGCAATTCGTACCGCTAACCCGCGACGCAGCAGACCACCACGGGCAACTTCCAGCACCGCAAACTCGGTTTGCGGATGTCGCAACACTTTGCGCGCGCCGCCGGGGCCGGAATAGTCATCGCGATCAAGCACTTCGCCGCCGACTTCAACAGAATCCGTGCAGCAATGCCCGGTAATGCGCCCGGCGCTGCTGGCCATTCGTGCTAACAGCCGCGTCGTGGTGGTTTTGCCGTTGGTGCCGGTGATCAGTGCGATGGGTATGCGATGACGCTCGCTTGGCCAGTCGATGCTGTCTGCATCCGGCGCATCGGCATTATCGAAGGTCAGCGCTTGTTTTCCTTCGCCTACACTAAGATCGCCATCGCCGATCAGCAGTTGCGCGTTTTCCTTAAGCGCGCGCTCTCGAAACGCCACAAGGGTGGGATTGGCGGCGCTGTCGCGACGCTGTCGCAGCCGTGCGCGGATATGCGCACGGCGCGGCACCTCGTGTTCAATCACGCCGGAGAGCGCTAGTTCCCAAGCCCATTCGGCGATGTGCGTGGCAAGCAGCAACTGGTCGATGGGCGCGGCCAGCGCACAATGCAGTGTTGGGGCAAACCAGCGCGTCACACACTGAATGTCACCCCAGCCCATCGCCACCGAAAAGCGCCGCACTTCGCGCCGCCAGCGCGCGCCTAGCAGCGTTTTCAGTTCTGCCGGCGGGCGCGTTTCCAGCACCGCGCCCGGCCCGTCTAGCAAGATCGTGCGCCCAGTCAGTCGGCGAGTATCGATCAGGAAGGGGATCGTCATGGACCCGCGCCAATCTCAATCCGCTTCCTCAGCCACGATGTACACACCACGCTCGTCCTGGCGGATCTCCATTGGCGTGGGCTCGGCGTAGTCCTCAAAGCCTTTCATCCCAATCATGGTGGCCGGCGCCAAACTGAGGTTGGGCTTTTCCTGGGCGGCTTGCATTTCGGGTTTGAAGTAGATGATCTGTTTCCAGCTGCGTGGAATGTTATCGGCGAATACGATCACCAGATCGCCCGGTCGGGCGCGTTTGAGTGCGGAGACAATCGCCGCTTGTTCGTCTTCAATCACTTCGATTTGCTCGGCATTGACGCCCGCTTCGATCAAACCTTTGTGCAGCAAACCAGGCACTTCATCGCCGCGACGACCGCGCGTGTGGTCATCGCGCTTGCAGATGTAAGTGTCGAAATGACCGCCCGCGGCGAGTGCCAATTCGAGGATATCCTCGTCGCGACGGTCGCCGGGCGCCGCCATCACCACGATGCGCTTGCCAACGATATTCAACTGATCGGTCAGCGCGGCCATCGCACTCACGCCATGCGCGTTGTGCGCGTAATCCATGATTACTTTGAACGGGTGCTCATCGAACACATTCAAACGACCGGGCGCCTGGAAGAAACTGGTCGTGAAGGTGCGCAAGCCGTGTTCGATATTCTCGCGGCTGACCTTTAAACCGTAAGCCATCGCGGCGGCAAACATGGCGTTCTGCACGTTGTGCATCGCGCGGCCTTCGATGGTGGCCGGAATCAAATGCGTCCACATCAACGGCAAATGGCTGCCTTTGTCATACAGCGCAATCATGTGGCCGTTCATGCCTTGCTCTAACACTATCGCACGGCCACCTGCGCGGATGTGCGCCTGCACCAGCGTGTGGCGCGGGTTCATCGTCACATAACACACATGTTTGGCGCGGGTGTAGGCCGCCATGCGCAGCACACGCGGATCGTCGGCATTCAAAACTGCGGTGTCATTGGCAATTTCGACCACGGTGCGCTTAACCTCAGCCAATTCGTCCAGCGTATCGATACCGCGCAAACCCAGGTGATCGCTCTGCACATTAAGCACGCAGGCGACATCACAATCGCGCACCGCCATGCCACGTTTGAGCAAACCACCACGGGCTGTTTCTAACACCGCCGCATCCACCGTGGGATCGCGCAGCACCATGCTGGCGGCGACCGGCCCGGTCATATCGCCCTTCACGGTGAGTTTGCCGTCGATATACACGCCATCGGTGCTGGTTAATCCAACCGTATGGCCGGCCATTTTCAGAATGTGCGCCAACATGCGCGATGTGGTGGTTTTACCGTTGGTGCCGGTAATGCAGGCGATCGGAATTCGCGAAGGCGCGCCAATCGGGAACAGCATATCCATCACGGCGCCGCCGACATCGCGCGATTTACCCTCAGCCGGCGCAACGTGCATCCGAAAACCCGGCGCGGCGTTAATCTCGCAAATGCCGCCGCCATGGCTCTGGTAACTCTGCGAGATATCGTCGGTGAGGAAATCGACACCGCAGACGTCCAGACCAATGGCTTTGGCAGCGCGAATGGCCATCGCGCGATTGTCCGGATGCACTATATCGGTGACATCAATCGCCGTACCGCCGGTCGATAGATTGGCCGTCGAGCGCACATAGAAAATCTCATCCGTTGGCAACACGGTTTCCAGCGTGTAGGCTTTTTTCGCCAATAGTTCGTCGACTTGATGGTCAAGCTGAATCTTGGTCAGCACCTTCTCATGGCCAATGCCACGCCGCGGGTCGCTGTTGACGATGTCGATCAATTCTTTGATGGAATGGCTAGCATCGCCAATCACGTGGCCGGGCACGCGTTTTGCGGCCGCCACCAGTTCACCATTGACGACCAACATGCGGTGATCAAAACCGGTGATATAGCTCTCTACCACGACGGTTTTGCTGATTTTGCTGGCCACCTCATAAGCACGCGCCACTTCTTCGGCGTTGCGCAAATTGATGCAAACACCACGACCATGATTGCCGTTATAGGGTTTGACGACCACCGGATAACCGATCCGCTCGGCGGCGCGCGTGGTTTCGCGTTCGCTGGATGCGGTCATCTGTTTGGGTACCGGCAGACCCAAGTCCTCAAAGATCTGGTGCGCCATTTCTTTATCGCAGGATAGCTCGACCGCAATATGGCGGGTTTCACTGGTAATCGTGGCTTGAATACGCCGCTGGTAACGGCCGTGTCCCAATTGCACCAAACTCTGGTCATTCAAGCGCAGCCACGGGATTTGCCGCGCTTCTGCGGCTTTCACCAGCGAACCGGTACTGGGACCTAACTCCCGCTTTTGCGTGTAACGAATAAACCAATCGCGTTCGCGTTCAAAATTAAAGTCCTTGTCGGCGTACTTCTTGCGCAAATCGGCGGGTAATAGGGAATGGATCAAGCGTAAAGCCAAGCGACTGGCTTCTAGGCCGACATCTTTATCTTGTATTTCAAAAACAACGTTGTATTGGCCCGGTAGTTTGGTCGAGCGCGTTTTGCCAAAGCTGACGTCGTGGCCGGCCGCATTCTGCACTTCCAGCACCGCGTGCTCGAACACATGGCCCAGCCAGGTGCCTTCACCTTCGCGCATGCGCCGCAAAAAACCGCCCGCTTCGCCGTACGAGCAACCATGATCGGCCAAAGATGGCAGCGCGTTCACCAAACCATCGATGAAGGCATCACCCAAGCGAGTGGTCGACCACTGCTCCAATTCTTCCAAGTCGACGATATGCAAAATGCACGGAAACAGCGCGAATCGGTTCGGTCCACCGTAGACATCGGTACTCAAGATGCGCATTGCTTGCTGCTCCCCAGTTCACATGGCCTTACGCCCAAGCATGCCCCAGAAATCGGCGAAAATGTAGACGCAGCTCGCACGCATTGATCGTGATCAAAGTTGTGCCAAACCTAGACTTCTGACAAACGCATGATTGTTAAAACAAGTTTGAGATGGAACTGCTACTACACCCAAGCTAGATCAGCGCAGCGCCAAACCGGGTTGTCGCCAGGACATTGGCTCAGTGCTTTAGCCTGTGCGACAAATTCTGCACGTGGCATGGTTTGCGCACCCAGACTGAGCAAATGCGCGGTTTCCTGTTGGCAATCGATGAGCGGCCAACGCCATGATTGTAACCGGCTACAGAGCGCCCACAAGGCCACTTTGGAGGCATCGGGCAGCGCGCTGAACATCGATTCGCCAAAGTACATTTTGCCGATCGCCAACCCATATAGCCCGCCGACCAAACGATCGGCGGCCCACACCTCAACGCTGTGCGCCACGCCCATGCGGTGCAGGCGGGTGTATGCGGCGAGCATCTCCGGCACGATCCAGGTGCCGTTTTGACCCGGCCGCGGCGCGTGTGCGCAGGCGTGGATCACCGGCAAAAACGCGCAATCGACGCTCACGCGCCAGTTCGCGGCCTGCACGCGCCGGCGCAAGCTGCGGCTGAGTTTGAACTCCATTGGGCGGAGCACCAAACGTGGGTTGGGTGACCACCACAAAATGGGATCGCCCGCGCTGTACCAAGGAAAGATGCCTTGCGAGTACGCCGCAATCAGACGCTGCGGTGATAAATCTCCGCCTTGCGCCAGCAGCCCGTTAGGCTGCTTAAGCGCTTGATTTGCATCTGGAAAAACTGAGGAATCGTCATCCAGAATGGGCGGCACGCGCATCTTCGCTGGCAGGTCCGACGAAGCTTATGCCTTACGCAAAGCTTCTAGTTCTTCGTTGACGCCTTTGAGTTCCGGGTCGATGGTCAAACAGGCTTCATACGCCGAGATTGCTTGATCCTTCCTCCCCAATTTGGCCAACAATTGGCCGCGGCGCAGATGTGCGCCAGACAAGGAAAAACGATCTGGGTAGCGTGGCATCTTGAGCATCTCATCAATGATAGCCAGTGCTTCTTCGGACTCCTGGCCGCTCATTGCCGCCCATTTGACGTATTGATAGCGCACTACCGGATGATCAGGGTCGACCGCTTTGGCGGCATCGATCAAGGTCTTGGCGGCGGCAAAATCAGACTTGCCCAGGTAATAACCCGTCACACTGCCCAATATGTCCGGATGGGCGGGCGCCAATTCCAAGGCAGCGCGGTTCTCGCGCAGCCAGCCGTCCATGTCCTTTTCGGTCGCCAAAATTTGCCCTTGAGCGCGCAAACCATCCACTTTGGATTGTAGTGCGATGCGCTGCGCGATTAATTTGGCTTCGTCTTTATCGCCGCCCATGATGCCGGGCGCCATTAAATAGAATTGCATCAGCAAAAATTGCGCGCGAATGTCCTTGGCGTTCAATTCCACCGCTTTTTCAAGGGCTTTACGCGAAGTTTTAGCGTAGCCCATTGCCTTGAACATGCCCGATCGCATCGCCATCTGGCCAGCCGTGCTGCCCACCCAAAACGCCGCAGTCGCATTTTCTGGCGCGCCTTCTTGCCAACTAAGCGCAAATTCATGCGCCTGTCCCATTTGATTGCGTGCAATCAAATCGGTCACACGATCACTTTTATCGCCGCTTAGGGGCGCAATGCTGTCGGCATGCAGCAGATTTGCAGCGAGTAGCAGCGCAAGTGCAGTCAACAAACGCATGGGCAACTCCGGAGTTAACGAGGGGGAGGTTTTGATCGTGCAGGAATAGCGGTCAATGATGTAACCGTTGGTGAACGGGAAAGCAGAAACTGGCGGAAATCAACGCAGATGTGCGCGTAGGGTGGTTTCAAAGCGCCCGGCAAGTTTGCGCCAAACTCGCCTCTTACCAAAGGTGCAGTCAGTCATTGATCAGCAATCCTGCGCTGGCGGGTGCGCGCCGCTGGCGGCTCTCCCCCCAGACCGGACCGACCGGGACTCGACCCGGTTAGGGCAAATCGAAAGCCAAGATGGAGGCATCGTCGCTGGGCATGCTGCCGCCGGCAAACAGCTCCATGCCGGCAATGACTGCGGCGACATCGGCCTGCGGCAAACCGCCACGGCGCAGAATTTGGTCAAGTACGTGTGGTGCGAAGGTATCACCGTCGCTGCCGCGGATTTCCGCGACACCGTCCGAATACAGCACCAGCCTTTCGCGGTGATCTAGCGACAGAACTTCGCTTTCGAAAACGGCATGCGCGTCGATGCCCAGCGGAATTGCGCCGCGGCCCTCAAGTTTGCTTGGCTCGCCATTGGCGCGCATATGCCGGCCGTGGCCGTGTCCGGCATCGACGTAGGTGATGCGCCGGTCACGGGCATCGACAACGCCAATCCACGCGGTGGCAAAACGCCCACCACCCACGCGACTCACATATTGATTGCAGCGCCGCGCGGCAATCGCCGGGTCGTGCGTGCCGAGCAATTCGGCATGCAAGTAGGCCTGCACGCTGGCCATCAAAAATCCCGCACCGACACCCGCTCCAGCGATATCCCCCAAAACCACGGCGCAGCGATGTTCGTCAAGCGCGAATACATCGACCAAATCTCCCGCCACTAATCGTCCCGGATGCACATGGAACGCATAGCGCGTGCCGGCGCACACGCCGAACGCCGGCGGCAAAATCTGCCGTTGTACTTCGCGCGCCTGCTCCAAATCGGCGTGCAAGCGCTCCACTCGGCGTTCCATATCACGGCGTTCGACGTTACCCAAAGTCAAGCCGGCTAGGCGCGCTAACGCGTGCGCGAATTCAGCGGCGTCGGCGCGTTGACGCGCATCTGGGCGCGGCAATTCGACCAACAAATAACCACGGACATCCTTATCGACCCGCAAGGCCACGGCCAACACCGGCCGCGCGCCCGGCGTTCCGGGTAGCTCAATATCGGCTTGCACCACGCCACCTTGGCGCGCCCCGCTGCACAACTCATCCATGCACGGGAACGGACTTTCAGAGGCAGGAATCGACGCCGCCAGTTCTAACTGGCCTTGATCGTCCAGCCACACACTGGCGACTCTGGCAGCAGAACCACGTTGCGCAAAATCGCTCAATTGGCTGACGATGGTTTGCACGTTTTCGGCATTCACCGTGGTGGCCGCAAATTCGACCAGTAGTTCCAAGCGGCGTTCGGCCGCCAACACGGGCGCGGCGATGCGGGTGACCGATCCCAGCGAAACCGAGGCCGTTGTGCTACTGGGATGACGCGCCGCCGCGGCGGTTTCTCGCCGCACGCGAAAGCGCCAAGGGCCAATGCGCAGCCGATCGTGCTCAGCCAACGGCACCGGGCGATTGGGATCAACCGCGTGATCGTTGACAAAGGTGCCAGCCCGGCTGCCGAGATCGCGCAAGTAGAGTCCCGCGCTGCGCGCTTCGATGGACGCATGGCGACGCGAAATGCCGGCATCGGCGAGTACCCAATCGCATTCTGGGCTGCGCCCGAGCACCCGCGCCTCGTCCAATTTGAGTTGGCGACTGGCGAGCGCGGGGCCACTGAGGACTTCTAAGACTAAATCATGCATGAGCGCATTCTAGTGCGGAATTGCTCACCAACGCTTGGCAACCTACGGTTGGGCGTGCGAGTCAAAGTGATCTGGTGATCCGACCTCGGCTCGCTTCTCCCTCGCCAGCAAAAGCGTCAGCGCACAGCGCCGAGCCAGCAGCATCCGGGTTTGATTCCGGCTGCGTGAAATGACAGCGACTATAGATCACCAAGTCCGTTTGAATCGCACCCATCCCAACATCCCAAGCTGATTATTTGGTCGCTTCAGCGCCCTCTGTTAAGCTAGGCGGTCTTATTTTTGATGGCGGAAAAACTCCATGCGCAAGCCTGCAGTCAATATTGCCGTCCAGGCGGCGCGCCGGGCGGGTACCGTCATTCAGCGCAGCATTCATCGCGCCGATGCGATCGCGGTCACTGAAAAAAGCCAATACGACTTTGTGACCGAAGCCGACAAACTGGCCGAGCAGGAAATCATCAAAGAGATTAAAAAAGCCTATCCGGAGCACGCGATTTGGGGCGAAGAGACCGGCCGTACCGGCAATTCGCGTTATGTTTGGGTGATTGATCCGATCGATGGCACCAGCAATTTCATGCGTGGATTCCCGCATTGTTCGGTGTCGATCGCGATGATGGAAGACGGCGTGATCCAGCATGGCGTGGTTTACGATCCGGTGCGCGATGAGATTTTCCACGCATCCAAAGGGGGCGGCGCGTTTCTGAACGATCGCCGGATACGTGTAAGCCAGCGTCAAGGAATGCCTGGCGCTCTGTTCGCGACCGGCTTTCCATTCCGCCAGCGCGCGCGTTTTGCGACGCAAATGCGCATCGTCAAAGCCTTGCTTGAAGATGCCGAAGACATGCGCCGCACCGGTTCGGCAGCTCTAGATCTGGCGTACGTGGCCTGTGGCCGATTGGATGGTTATTTCGAGTACGGCTTGCAGCCTTGGGATATGGCGGCGGGCGCGTTGTTGGTGCGTGAGGCGGGCGGCGTGGTGCTGGATTTTGAGGGCGGCGAAACTTGGTTCAACCACGGCAATTTAATTGCCGGAAACCTCAAGGTCGCGGCCGCGATGGTCGCTCGAATCAAGCCCTTGGCAAAGCGCAAGCCGGTGGAAGGCGAAGAGGTTTAACCTCATCAGCGCGCTTCGTCGCGAGCGAATTGACGGTGGTGGGAGCTCGCTTGCTCGCGAGGAACCTGGGTGCATGCCTCGCAATGACGAAGCAATGAGTTACGTGGCCTCCGGACGCTCAAAACTCAAAACTCAAAACATCCAATGCGCGCTGACAAAGGCTGCACGCGGTGAGCCGGGCGTGATGTTGTTGTTGTTATGAGCCGTCGCGTAATAAGTCTTGTCAGCCAGATTCTCGATGTTGAGCTGCAGCTGCAACTGCTCGGAAGCTGCGAAATACAGCGCGGCGTCGAAGCGGGTGAAAGCCGGCAATTGCACGGCGTTGTCCAGCGCGGCGTAGATGCTGCCGCGATGGACCACGCCCAGGGCGATGCTCCAGCGCTCGTTCAAGTCGTAGCGATTCCACAGCGA
>Ga0163144_10021201_pt1 | contig 12926 bp, 19 predicted proteins | sample OliLak19BULKMAT1_FD_123175 | JGI IMG/M metagenome (GOLD analysis project Ga0163144, IMG submission 123175) | Freshwater microbial mat bacterial communities from Lake Vanda, McMurdo Dry Valleys, Antarctica - Oligotrophic Lake LV.19.BULKMAT1 | ecosystem: Environmental > Aquatic > Freshwater >...
ACGGCTTCCTCGGAATGGGCTTCACCAAGATCGTCAAGTCAAAGACGAACATCGTCAAGAGCATGGATGAACTTCTCGCGTTCTACTCCGAGGTGATCGCTGAAGGACACAACCCGGATGATTCACTCAATGGTCTCGGCGAGGGGCTGATTCTCAAAAACCTCAATGGTTTCTATGAGTGGGATCGCTCAAAAAACTGGTTCAAGTGGAAGCCGGTCATCGACCTTGACCTCAAGATTGTAGGTTACGAATTGGGTCAAGGGCGTCTCTCGAATACGATCGGTAAGCTTCTTCTCGAGGGTTACGACGAAAACGGCACCTTCATCAAGGCACGGTGTGGTTCAGGCCTCAAGGATGCCGATCGTGATTTCTTCCTAAAGAATCAGGACAAAATGCTCAGCGCAACGGTGATGATCGAATGCCAAGAGATTAGTAAGGGACGCAATTCAACGGTCCACTCGGCTCGTTTTCCGATCTTCAAGAAAATCAGAACAGACAAATGACTGGCCTAGAGCCGCGCGGCTGTCCGACGTGATAACTTGCCACAACTTAGGAGTTAGAACCCTATGAAATCCGCCGAAAGTCAAGGGCGCGAAGTGTTGCTGATCGATGCTTTGCGATCGCTCATCGCTCGCTACGAGCGCGAAATGCAGCGCGTGGAAGGCGAGCCCGCCGGTCAGCAGGTGCGTCCGCGCGGAGAGTGGTCCGAGGTCATTTCGGCCCGTGTAGTACTCACCCGTGTAGTACTCGCCCGCGCAATTGGGGGCGGGGAATGAGAACGCGCAACGAGTACATTTTAGATCAGACGCTGGTAGTCTAAGTGAACAAACTCAATCCGATCAAGATGACCCCAGTAGAGTGGCGAGAGGCTCTTTCTCGTTTGGAAGCGTACGAAAAAGCTTTCCTTGGGGCCGCTGAATTAGCAACTGTACTCGGAGTGCAAAAACAAAATTTGAGCAATTGGCGTGCTAGAAAACCTGAAGCTCTGCCTGCCGCGATTGAATTAGCAATGGGACCGATTTGGACCAAAGTCGCGGTTGAGCGTTGGCTCAAACATTTTTTTTAAGGATCTTACAATGTCTACCACAACTCTCAGTGGTCTTATCTACACTGATCTTATCATTGGCTCAGGCCCCGAAGCAATCACTGGTCAATTGGTTAGTGTGCACTATACAGGAAAGCTACAGAATGGTACCAAGTTTGATTCGAGCTTAGATCGCAATGATCCTTTTGTATTCACTCTCGGGGTTGGACAAGTAATCAAGGGATGGGATGAGGGCGTGGTCGGTATGAGAATCGGCGGCTCTAGGCAACTTACGATCCCTCCTACTCTTGCTTATGGCGCCCGCGGCGCCGGTGGGGTAATCCCGCCCAACGCTACATTAGTGTTCGATGTAGAATTGCTAGGTATCGGATGACTTCTGCATCATTTCAGCATCCACACTAAGCACTTAGGACTAAATGACTGATCGTACTAGTCTCGGTAAGCCTGAGATTCTCAGTATACCTGCTGACAAACCAGAAGATCTTTTCTCTCCGGACTTAGACGAGGCTAAGAGAGAGTTTCAGCGTCTTTCCTCAAGATGGCACACGGATCGTCCAGCTGGTGACACCGTCGTGATGGCACACGTGAATGTTCTTTACCAGCAAGCTTATCAAAAGCTCACTGCTGGTGTTTGGGATGACGGTAAAATTCTTCGTGTGGTTGACATAAAGGGTGGGGTTACAGAGTTAACCTATCTTAAAGCTCATGACTTTGAATTAGGGAAGTTTTTCGTGTGCCAATCAGTTGTTGGCTACCTGATTCGTCGAGACGAGAGGGAGCTTGTTTCCAACGGGATCACCAGAATGGGCAACGTCTTTTACGCTGACATTCCCACACGCAACGAATTCTCTAGCTTCATGCCAGAATTCAAACACATGGCTACTACAGCTGATCATTTCTTAGTGATTATCAAAAAATCACCCACACAGATCTTACTTAAAGATGTGATCGATCATTACGGGGGTAAGCTTGATCCACGCCACGTGGCGTGGATCACCAGCCGTCTCTACAATCTGATCTGTTATCTTCGTTCAGTTAAGCTCTGTCATAACGCAATCTCACCAGGATCGATTTTCATAGACCCTACTGATCACCGGGTCTCGCTTCTCGGTGGATGGTGGTACATGATTAGACGTGACGAGAAGCTTCGAGCACTCCCAACCACAACAGTGATGCAAGTTCCTAGTAACTTGATCGATTTGAAGGTGGGTGATCATCTGGTTGATGCTGAGCTTGTTAAGTACGTAGCTAGAGCATCTCTGGGAGACGCAAACGGGGCTCGCTTGAAGGCTGACAAAAACATTCCCAATCCTTTACGTTCCTGGTTACAAACTCCTGCCAGCGGCAAGGTCTATACCCAATTTAAGATTTGGAAGAAAGAAGTTCTCGTACAGAGCTTCGGTCCTCCTAAGTTCATTGAGATGAAACTCACTCTTGATGAAGTGTACAAACCGTGATATAATTTCAATTTTAGGAGAAAAATCTTGGGCAACAGTACATGGTCCGATCGTGATTGGACCGATTATGCAACTTCTACTCGTACAGTCAGCGCGAAAACACCGGCCGATCTCTTTAAAGCCACTGCAACTACCTCGACGCTCAATCCTCTCAACATCAAGCTTCGCGAGTCACGAGATTCGGCCTTCAATCCAGAATCGACACCGATCATTGTTGCGCTTGACGAAACCGGTTCGATGGGCCAGATTGCTGTTGAAATCGCCAAATCAGGCCTGGGAATCCTCTTCACCGAGATTCTCGACCGAAAACCGGTCAGCGATCCTCATTTGATGTTCATGGGAGTAGGTGATGTTCATTCGGATCGTTCACCGCTCCAGGTCTCTCAGTTCGAAGCTGATGCGAAAATCATCGAACAACTCGAGCAGCTTCACATCGAGCAAAATGGTGGCGGCAACAGCTCCGAGTCATACCACTTCCCCTGGTACTTCGCAGCCACCCACACCTCGATCGATAGTTTCGAAAAACGGGGCAAGAAGGGTTATCTCTTCACCTTCGGGGACGAGCTACCTCCTCCTCCGCTGACGGCCGCTCAGATTAAACAAGTTTGTGGTGATGACGTACAAGGCTCCCTCACGACCGAAGAGTTGCTAGTAATGGCGTCGAAAATGTACCACGTTTTTCACATTATCATCGCCGAAGGCAACTATGCACGTAGTAACCTGAAAAACGTGCAAGAGCGCTGGCGTGATCTGATGGGCCAGCATGCGCTCACTTGTACCGATTATACCAAGCTTTCGGAGATCATCGTTTCGACGATCCAGGTGATTGAGGGCGAGGAAGCAGCATCTGTTACTAAGACGTGGACAGGTGCCACGATTGGGGTAGTTAATACCGCGATCAAGGACCTCGTTCCCCACAAACAAACATCCAACGGTGTGGTAAAATGCGCGTGAGAAGAGGTAATTACGCAGTGATCGGTGCGAACTTCGGTGACGAGGGCAAGGGTCTCGTCACCGATTACCTCGCATGGAAAACTAGGGCTGATTACGTTGTTCGCTTCAACGGAGGAGCCCAGGCTGGTCATACCGTGGTGACCCCTGCAGGTCGCCGTCATATTTTTCATCATGTTGGCGCCGGTGCATTTTTGGGAATTCCTACCTATCTCGGTCCAGAATTTATTCACAACCCACTTCTTTTTCGACGTGAGCTGAGTGTATTACTTCCATCCAGTGTTAAGGGTAAGATTTTTGCTCACCCTGACGCAAAAGTTACAACACCCTGGGACATGCTAGTAAACCAAATTTTTGAGAGCGCCCGAGGTGGCAAAAAACACGGAAGCTGTGGGCTCGGTATCGGTGAAACTGTTGTCGCTCACATGGCCGAACACATGGGTGGGCGCGGCATCGTTCTGAGAGAGCTGTATAATTATGAGGATAACTTAAAAGAAAAGCTATTTGGATTGTTAGAATTTTCGATCAAGAGATTACACAGTTATCTGCCTTGTTATCTATCACAATCGGAGATAGATGAACTTAACGATAACGCTCTTTTCCCTTCATCTCTCTCTGCAGTAAAAGAGCGTTACAAGCTTCTTACAAATTCTAAGAGCGCAGCTAAGATTGCTAATCAGTGGCTTGAAGATGTGAAGTGTTTTACCAATTACGTTGAAGAGGCTGACCTGGACACCTTACGTCATAAGACCCTGATCTTCGAGGGAGCTCAGGGTTTAGGACTTGATCAAGGTTTGTGGTCACCGACAAATCCCTATGTCACTAGATCCTCTACTGGACTTACGAATGTGTTAGCGATCTGTAAGTCGATCGATGCTCCTGATCTAATCCCGGTTTATGTTTCACGTTCCTATCTCACCAGACACGGGGCTGGGCCGATGGTGACAGAAGGTATGCACTCTTCAGCAGGTTACGATATTCCCAAAGATCTTACGAACATTACTAATGAATATCAAGGTGAGCTTCGTTTGGGAATCATCGATGACGAAATTTCTACTAGAACGACAGAGGACTTCTCAAAGTTACCGCATCACTTGATTAGTGAAGCAATGGTCGCTATTACGTGCTGTGACCATCTTCCAGAGAATGCCAGGTATGACGTAGCAGGTGTTGCTAGTTCACTAGCTCGATCAATCTTCCCGCGTCATGAGGGAACGTCGCTGCTCTACTCTATCGGTCCTACTAGACATCATGTTCAGTACAAACTTAGGGATAAACTATGACCTCACCAGCTGATTGGCCTTTTCCGACAGGTCCGTGGCCACATCCTCCTACCCCTCCAAAGTAACTCAGGAGGATTCTCCTGATCAGGTGGTAAATTTACTTTCCTGGTCTTTATGTTACCATGGTTCTTTATTCTAATCCCTAGCTTCCATGAGATACCTTCGTCTATGTAGTGATGTACACGTTGATTTTGATTTGAATCACGGCAATCACTTTTACACAGCTGCACTCAATTCTGGGGTCATTGGAGCCAAAATACCTGTTGAATATTGTTGGCTCCCCGTTGAAATGGAGGAAGATAGCGATACTGTTTTGGTGATCGCTGGAGATATATCATCTGATCATCTCATCATTGATCAAAAATATCCTGATGGAGAGTGTTGGCTTCAAAAGGTAGCTAAGCGCTTCAAGTATGTAGTCATGGTTTTGGGAAATCATGATTACTATCTACGTAACTTTTCAACAGAGCATATTTCCATCAAGGAAGATATTGCTGCTATCGGAATGACAAACGTCTATCTCTTAGAGAACGATACGATTGTACTTGATCAGGTGAAATTTGTCGGTGCCACACTGTGGACGGATTTCAACAAGCACAACAGCCTGGTTCTAGGAGCGTGGAGGCAAATGATGGTTACCGACATGAAACACATTCGCTACGGTAAAATCAAGAGCTACCAACCGGTTTATGGGGGTCCCGCAAGAGAACCGAACATTAAAGCAGAAACGATTTACGAGCGCTGTGTTAGGTCGAAAAAGTATATCTTCAAAAATCTCGGTCGAGATCATCCTGATCAGAAGGTTTTTGTGGTTACTCACATGGCTCCTAGTGAGAATTCAGTTTCGCCAAAGTTCAAAGCTCGATATGACGATATCGTTTATGGAAACTTCTACTTCTTCTCAAATTTCGAGAGGGAGATCGAAGCTAACGGTCCTGATGTCTGGTTTCACGGCCACATGCATTTGCCGTTTGACTACGTGATCGGAAAAACTAGGGTCGTCTGTAATCCTCGCGGTTACCCTCAAGAAAGGGACACTCAATTTAATCCGACATGGAGAATAGAACTAACGAACACATGAGATGTCAACAATGTTTCATTGTCACAATGATAAAACTTAGGGACTCTGATTTACAAGTAGGTGTCAACCTGATATAATTTATATCATTGGAGGATTTACGAATGAGTACTGTCGCCAGTGCAGCTGAAAAAGTAATCGAGAAAGTGGTTCGAGATTTTGGCAACGTAGCCCGCATCGACGTTGTAGTTATTGCCCTGCGTAAAGCCGGGTTCACCACTGCTGACAAAACTTCTATCGAGCTTTTTCTTGATAGCCTGAACTTCGGTATGTCAGAGGGGTATGTTTACGCTAAGACCAGATAGCAACCGTAAAATCTTGGCGAAAACACCAAGCTCTAGCATCGTGGCGTTTGGCATTTTGGTTTCGTGCAGGAAATCTGAGGCATTGGCTTAGAGCTTTGTTCTTGAGTCGTCAGAGACAATTGCAGGTGGTGATGGAATATCACCCTAACTCATAAATATAGGTTAATCCGAGAGCCTATATGAAGCTAACTTCCTTTCTTACTCACACTTATCTTGAAGATGTTAGGTATGAGCTCGACCCTTTAAATGAGTCGATCTCTGACTATTTGGCACAAGTACTCGCAAAATTGAAGAGTGGCGAGAAGGTAGATCTCTTTGATGGTGAAACACCAGAGGTAGATCCTGAGCTTCTCGGTGGGGTCATAGCAGGGCTAAAAGTTCTAGCGACCACTAGTTATCGGGCCGCAATGACCGAGGATGACATTGGGATGAACCCTAATAAAGCCAAGGACTTTTACGATCTGGTCAAAACAGTGACCAAGGATGGAAAACAGATCCCCAAGACAACTTTAGAGGTGTTTCGAAAGTTGAAAGTGCTAGCGCCGAAGGTCTTTGAGAAAGAGATCAAAAAAATCAAGGGATACAAAGATTCTGACGCTGCTGCCAAAAAGACATTCACTCAAGAGTTGGAGGTTTTTGCAACCAAGGAAAACCAATTCTTCAACAAACTGAAAACAAAGGTTGGATCGAGTGACGATTCTGTCCCGGTACAAGACAAAGAAAAGCTGAAAACCGGTTAACTGATCATTGTTCACGCCTCCACCAACACCACACACCAATGGGCCAAGCGGTCAACACCGCAAACTGTAATAGACCCCCGAATGCTTTCGGTGCCGAAGCGTACCAATGATAAAATCTTTGATCGTCGGTATCAATTGTGGCCCAAACCACGGCACCAAATACCGCATTGAGCAACACAGCTAAGCCGATCCACCACATCATTTCATCACCTGATAGAAAATGGTTGGAGGGGACGCACTAACATGCATTTAACGGGAGCCCTAGGGCTCCCGTTAAGGTTTTACTGCGCAGCCGAAACCTGGCCCGGAAGCGCCCGCGAAACCACCTGAATCATGTTACGAATCGCGTTGATCGCGCGGCCCTCGGAAACATCCCGGAGCAACGGTGCCACGGCGTTAGCCGCCCTTTCGAGGTGCGCCTCGCGCGCTACCCCAGACTTCTCGAACGCCGAGTCGATCAGCGAAATTCTTGCCGCTGCGCGGCCGGTTTTGGTCTGCGAGCTGAAGTCCTCCTTGGCCTTGGTGTAACCGGACTGGTTGAACACCCGATTGATCCCCCAACCCTTCGACCGAAGAGCTTTACCCAGAGCACGTCCCGTGGCATCGCCCAGCGCGGTCACCCACTCCTTCTCTTGAACAACTTGACCGTCCGAATTGACGACGATCATCTTGTAAAAGTCTGCGCGGTTAGGACGGCCGCCGATTTGTGGGGCAATCTTGGTGACTCGCGCCTTGCGAGGCTTAGAAACCTTGGTATCGGTGGTGTTAATGGTGCTGGTTGCTTCTGTCATTTTAAACTCCTAATCAATTGAAGAAAAATACGACCTAAACCAATTTTGGTAGAGGTATATGTCAATATAATACCTTTTTGATGAAAATAAACACTTTTAAGAAAATAAAAGTTGTAAAATGTACAATACTCTTTTATAAATCTTTTTGATGGCTTAGTATACTAGAGTTAAGGCCTATGTTATAATCAATTCATAATAAAAGTCTCGGTGATGTATTGAGCCAATTGAAGAAGCTTACTAAATACCTCATTCAACAATGAGATATACCATGTACCTTAAAATTGCCAAATAGTGGCTGAACACGAGAGACAAGAAGCAGCGCGGCCGGAAGAAATCCATGACTGACCATACCGCACCGTACACGATGCCGCCTGAAGTGATAGAGGAAATCCGGTATGGCTGGTCGCACGACGATAAGTTACACAAGTCTGACTTTGACATCATCTGCGAACAGGCGAAGCGTGTGGGCGTAGTCGAGGCTGCGCTGCAAAAGAGCGAGAATGATCGCAGCAGGCTGACGAGCGTAGCTAGCGAGTCCTCGCTAGAGGCTCTGGACGAAACATTCAAGCGGTTTACTGCCGAGGCCGCGCTGCAAAAGGCGGTGGCCGAACTTGCAAATTTGCAACTGCAACTCTCCGGCAAGCACGCGCGGGAATCTGAGATAGATGAATTTTGCGCAAGGTGGCCGGGAGGGTTAGACGAGGTCGAAGCGGTTGCTAGCGCAAATCGGAGACTCTTCGACCGCGCCAAAGCAGCCGAGGCCGAAGTAGCCGCCCTCAAGCACGCCGCGGCAAAGCGCAGCACCCCATGAGACGCACCCCGAAGCGCCTCTTCTACAAAAGAGTTATGGAGTTAGTTTGAAGGAAGTACACTTTGTCAGCCGGCGAAATGTTGAACAGACGATTGAACACGAGTTTCCAGACCGTCGGTGTTTAATTTCGATCTCGACGCCTCCACCTCAGCAAACCTCTCCTCAGCTCGATCTTAAGACGTGGAAGCATGTGCTTTGCCTTAAATTTCATGATATTGACATGAAAACACAGGCTCATCATGTGCTTTTCTCTGACGATCAAGCTGAACAGGTATTACAATTCATCAAGATCCACGAGGGTCGTGATTACTGTATCGTTCATTGCGATGCTGGAGTTAGTCGCTCTGCGGCTGTCGCCAAGTTCATTGCCCAAATTTATTGTCTTAAATTCCCCGAGGGTTATGCCAATCATAACCGACAGGTGTTCTCCACCTTGTTAAGAATTTACGGTGAGTGTCAAAGTGGTTATGGAAATATCAAACCGAATAATTTACCAGGATTGCCCTCAGAGGAGCCTTTAGTATGAGTTTTTCCAACAGTTCACTTGCAGACGTTGTTGATCACAATCAGATACTCTCGCTTCCTCTTAGCGATCAAGATAAAGTGCTGCTCGTCGCACAAGACGCAGCTGTTGAACGATGGGCAAATCTGGTGAAGGCCGTCGCTGAGCAATCGGAATTAATATTGAGACTACAAATTGCTACAAGTGATGGGGCAAAACTCGAGCAAGGAGGACTCTGGAAACTTCTCTCGAAGACAGAACGAAATCGCTTCATGATCGAAATTCAAGAGACCTCGGTTTCACTTGTAGAACTATCTCATGTTATCGTTCAGCTTTTCAAAAGCAGCAAACGAGAGCATGCATCTGAGAAACGAATCGATGAGTTGATCAAGGGATTGCTGTGAAATTAGCCGATCTTAAGTTTGAAGCCGAAGGGTATCTTGCGTTTGTTCTTGATCAGAGTACGAAGCGATCACTTCAGCAAAAGTATCCTTGTTCCTTTTACAGAGATTTTACAGACCATGTGACAATCCTCTTTCCTGTTAAGTCTGACAGGTCGCTAGACGAGATTAAGAAATACCTCGGTGAGCCGAATCCAGCCGTTGTGCTTACCGGCTATGCTATCGATAAAACAGTTGAGGTTGAGTGTTTCACAGCAACCGTTGGCGGCAAGTCAGAGCGAAATGATGGATCGTTCTACCATCTAACACATTCGATTGGAGAAGGTAAGTCTCCAGTCGCGTCTAACGCCTTACTCAAAGCGTTAGGAGGGATTCCCCAGAAAAAACTGGATATCCCGGTGAAAGGCGAGTATTGCATTATTAAGTTTGGGAGATAATCGGGCAATAAACATCTTTGCAACAAGTTATAAACCATCCACAAAATAGGACTTTAGCTCGCTAGAGCAGATCTAGTCGAGAGATATGAGACTATCTCTCAAAGTCCAACAAGGAGCAAAAGGTTTGAATGAGCAAACTGTTGTAGACATGTTGTTGAGGTTAGGGATAGACAATCTGTTCTTGATTGTCGGAATGTTGTCAATCGCGATATATTTTGAAGTGAAGCGCCACCAGGAAAATCGTAACCTGGAGTATCTCGTCGCTGCACGCGAAGCGTACCTGCGGGCCGCCGCAGGGTAGTAATAACCCTCCTGCCCCGTTCTGGGGCAGGAGAAAGTGTTTACAAAGGTATCATCTCCTGATATAATGTTCATATCAACCAGGAGATTCAATGAAAACTTTCAAAAATTTTCGCGAAAATGTTGCACGGCTGAAGAAAATTGCCGATGACATTACTGTCGATGCTTGGGATCGGGTTGCGGCACTGACTGAACTGTATTTTTGGTATCAGTGCGACGTTCGTAATCAGGCTCTGTGTGTGCGTCAAATTGCTGAATTGGCCCGCTGTTACGCCGGCCCTCAACAACCACTGGTAGGACGATCATGAAAAAGAAGATGATTAATGAACAAGTTGAAACGATCTCTCCCTACGATCTCACAGGAAGTCTTGAATCTTTACGAGATCGTTTCAACGAGTTGATTCAAAAGCATGGGGCTGATGCTTTTATCGATTGGAATCCCGATAACCATGAAAGATATGAGTCTTCTCCTTCCCCACAATATGAAATCAAACGCCTACGGCAGGAAACAGAAGCTGAGCAAATGAAGCGGATTGCTCGAGAGGGTGAATTCAAAAACTCTCAAGAAATCCGAGAGCTTGCTGAGCTCGAGCGCCTTAAGCAGAAGTACAGCTTGAGCTAACTCTCTTTATACTCTAAACTTAATTCATGATATAATACGTCATGAGACACGTTCCCCTTATCACCTCCCAGCCCTTCGAGCTGGTCTTTCTAGATCTTGATGGAGTCTTTGCGGACTTTGATGGTCGATTTTTTGAGTTGACCGGTAAGTGGCCGTGGCAAGTCGAAAAAAAGTTTCTCTGGAAAGTCGTTAATGGTGACAATGAGTTTTTCTATCGGCTCAAACTGATGAAAGACGCCGACCATCTGTGGACCTATGTTAAGCAATACCCGATCAAGTTTTTGACTGGTCTTCCGTCAAAACAGGGAGGGAAGGAGCAGAAAGAGCGCTGGGTCGTAGAAACGTTCGGTTCTGAGCATCACACGATCGTATTGCCGAAAAAGCAAAAACAAGATCACTCCGGTCCGAATCGCGTGTTAATCGATGACACGGAGCCGAACATCACTCAGTGGGTTTCAAAGGGTGGTCACGGTATGCATCACAAAGATGTTTGGGATACGATTGAAGCGATGGAAGAACTCCGAAAGGCATATGAATAAATGAATTTGCGCTTTCGTCGCAGGCATCACAGTTAAGTCGTTTTAATTTTACCTTTTCTAGGATCTATCTTGACTCAGTACTTGACACACCTGCTGGAATATCCGCTTCGTCTCGTCGATGACGTTGTTTGCTCTTCACTCTTACTCAGCGACGAGTATGTTTTCTCGACGTATTTTACGATGCTTCTTCAGGGAATTCCTCGTGATTCCGCCAACTCGTGGGACTCTTTTCAGAAGCTTCTGATGAAGAACATTCCAGGGCTGAACATTAACGAGTGGGTCGGTAAAGATATTGAAACTCATGATCAAGAAAAAATGCTCAAGATCGTTTCAACTTTGCGTCACCAATTTAGTGAGCACGTAACTACGACTTACGTCAAAGATTTTTTGATGGCCTCGGTTGTTTATCAAGCTTTGACAAATCGTCGTGAAAAAGCAGCCGATTCTCTATCTAATACGATCCACGAAATGTCAAAGCAGTTTAAGTTCCTCGACGTAGACACAAAATCATCGGTCCAAGTCAACCTCACTTACCTGTCATCAACGATTTCTGAGCTCACAGAGGGTGGTAAACGTTTGATTGAGATGAATTTTCTCTTTTCGACTGATATTAGGGCCGCGATTTTCAGGGATTTTCTCTTCAGTCACGTTAAAAATACCCAGGTCGTTGAGCACTGTATCAAAACGATGATCAATGACACCGCAAAGCACGGCGAGGCGCTGTTCCGCACCAGCTTTACACTAGGTGAAGAGGCCTTAGCTGATGAGAGTCTTCCGCTGGTGTTAGGAATCGTCAATTATGACCGCAAGAACAAGCGGCTCGGCATGCTCTCCGAGTTTTGGATTTACACAATCGGTAACTATGCAACAAACTTTCAAGAATTTCAAGACCGTTTTGTTAAGAGAGTTCAAGATAATCGTAAGCGCAGTATGTCTGGCGCGATTGCCAAACTCAAAAACGTCAATATCAACAATCTTCTAGAAAAGTTTATTGTTGATGGGTCAGGAGCTGCTCCTGACGAGATCGAGGATACCGGTCATGGACTTAACACATTGATATATGGCAGTCCAAAGCTTGACAAGATCGGTTTTATTTGTGATTTGCTCAAGAAAAATGACGTTGAGGCTTACGAGTTGCAAACAAAGAACTCAAAAAATCTCGACATTCCGTCGATTTGTTACGTTGCTCAACACGCTATTCAAAATCTCAATCGAAAATTTCTAATCGTTGAACGGTCAGAGCATGCTCTGACCAAACAAAACTCTGAACCCCAGTGGATGGTTGAAATGTTCGGTGGTCAGAATCAGAAGCCAAAAGAAGACATGCTCGATAGTGACGAGCTTCTCTTACTCAAAAATCCAGTACCTACTTTCTGGATGGCTAATTCCCCCCGGCAAATCACCCCGGAGAACGTTGCGCGCTTCTTAATTCACTGTGAGCTATCAGGTGGATCTCGAAAAGATCGCCGTGGTGAGGTCGAAAAGGTGATTACAGAGCTTGGTTTGCCCGATTCACTGATCGATAAGTTTTCTCAATACCACGTACTCAATGTTGAGCAAGTCAAGAGTGCAGGTAACCTGTTGAATTTCTTGAATATTATTGAACCCGAAAATGAAAAGGCGATGGTCAATCTGGTTGAAAACAGTCAACGAGCTCTTGATAG
>Ga0163144_10021202_pt1 | contig 12925 bp, 8 predicted proteins | sample OliLak19BULKMAT1_FD_123175 | JGI IMG/M metagenome (GOLD analysis project Ga0163144, IMG submission 123175) | Freshwater microbial mat bacterial communities from Lake Vanda, McMurdo Dry Valleys, Antarctica - Oligotrophic Lake LV.19.BULKMAT1 | ecosystem: Environmental > Aquatic > Freshwater > Lake...
CCCCCCCCCCCCCGACCCATCCCCATTTGCTTCAAACCAACCATGTTGCAAAATTGATCCTAATTTGGTGAAAGTGTCCCGAAACACAAACAAAAGTGTTAAACTTTAGCATCTGATAGCAGCACAATGACAATTTTGCACACGAGAAAGTGCCATTCAACAAAGAAGCACATGAGTCTGCAACTGTTAGGCACTGATTAGCAACATTTTGTTGCTAAACCACAGACTGGAAGCACTGTGAGGACCAACAAAAAGAAATTATTTTCTACTTTTTTCCAAAGCACTAGCCTCAGAAACAATTCCAACAATTCACTGTGAATCAGTCACACTTTTCTGTTCAGCATGAAACTGCAAAAGTTGCCAACAACCTAGCTGTAATTGCAGTTCTTCAGCGTTAAATTGCTTTGCAAAGCAGCTAAAAATCATTTAAACCATGTGTTTCCAAACACACAAAAGACCTTGTGTGCAAAGCATGATGGAAAACTTATGAAACCTGCGTCAAAATCTGTGATCATGTGGTTCACACATGCATGCATGCCAAAACAGAAATGTTTTGTTTGCAAATGCAGAAGACCTTGCGCACAAATCTCTTTGTGAAACTCATAAAAATTTAATTCAAAATCAACAACACAATGCACACATGTCATTGCAGGTCTGGTTGTGATGTCCTTTTGTCCAGAACTGCATCATTGTTCGTCAACAACTCAAAAGTTGCACCATTTTTTTGTTCAAATCTCCCAACAACATTTACAACACTGTGCAAAAACAGAACATCAACTTCAAGTGTGGCATGATCTGTGTGCAATTTGGTTTTTTAATTGACAATTGTCACTCAAGATGGGTTTGACATTGATCATGGATGATGAAAGTCGATTGCAATTTTGTTGTCTTTTTTCCAGATGAGCCAATGTTGCATGACGTGGTGGATGAATGAACAAACAAAACCAGATTTCCTGTCCTCATCCTTCTTGTCTTCCAACAAAATGTTGATGTTTTTGAGTGTGAAACACTGTGATAACAAGCTGATGGACTCAGCATCATGGTCTCGACACACTGGATCCACCCAATGATTTTTTGTGCCACACTAGTTGGCCTCCGGGAGTTTGTGTGAAATTGCTCTGCCAGACGCATGTTGCGGATTCTGGTGGAGGTTAAAGGAGGAGGATGCTTTTTGGTTTTTAAGACTGTTGGGTAGCACATTCGCTCGCTCAACCCTGACCCTTTTTGGTTTTTTTCTCCTATCAGTTAGCACATTTGCTCATCTTTTTTTCCTACTTTTGGTTGGCACATTCGCTCGCTCAACCCTAACCCCACACATGTTAACAAAACTGTTTCAAGAATTGCTGCTTGGGACAATTGCTCCATCAACTCTAACCCCACTGCAGTGATTTTTGCCTGGTGCCACACTTGCTCCTGTTTTGCCCACTTTTGTACCTGTTGTCATTGTTGTTGCTGGCCATTGGCTGTTTGGCTCAGGTTTGTTGATGACCGAACAGGTTGAATGAAAATTGGTTGCTCGAGTGGGGGCGTCTGCTACTTTCCCATTGGTGTGGCACTGGACAACTGTTGATTTTCAGCTAAAAATGTTAAATTTTTCCGTTGATGTTTGTTGTGGAGTGCAAAGTCAGATTCTAGCGGAGCCATCCAGCTCCGCTGCCTTATTGTGCATGCCTTGAGCCAGCTGGCCAGTGTCAGCACGTGTGTTGTGATTTAGGGTCGGTTGTCTCGCATCATGTTTCTGTGCACCAGTATGTACTAGTACGTACTAGTACCCCACATTAAATAAAGCTTTAGCAAACAAATTCACTGAGTAATTGCCATTTTTACGGTAATAGGTTTCTGGTCGTCGAAGTGCAATTGCCCACTAATTGGGTCCCGACCCTTATGTCTACAGTTCAAAAACGTAGCAATAATAAAAGAACCCCTGTATCTCTGGTAGGATTTTTACCAGCAAAGAAAAGTTACTTCTACTTCTCTTCTACTTCAATGTACGACGTATTATTACCTTCCCGAATGTTCAATTTTGCTTCCCCCCATGGCCAGTGAGTGTGTGTTGCCGTACTTAACTAGCTAGCTAGCTACTACTATTTCTATCTACTAGCGAGGTAGTAGCTACCAGGTAGTAGTTACTAAGTTATTATTACTGAAGTACCTGCTACTCTAGTAGCTAGGTGTTACTTCATAGTGTTGGCATAGAGTGATATACAAAACACGCAATCGATCTACTACTATAAGCTAGCTTCTAGAGTATTCATTGCTTCTCATTTTCGAGGTACCACCGAAAGACAAAACAGCGACCATGTCGTCCCACGAGGAGGAGGAGCAGGAGAAGTCAACAACACGGGATGAGGAGGCACAGCAGTTGAACGAGGAGACTAACGAGGAACAACAAGACGCAGAAGAGCAAATGAAACAACAACACGAAGAAGAAGAAGATGTGAAACGACCAGCAAAAGATGGAAGAGAAGCACGAGGCATGTACGAGTCTCATGACGAAGAGGAAGGGGTAAAGATGAAACGAGAAGAAGACGCGAGGCAACAAGGCGTCGACGAAGAACAAGGCGTAAGCTTTAAGCGGCATCCCGACGACGGGGTTGGCGGGGAACAGAAGCAACAGCCGCAACGACAAGGTACTCTATTAGTGGGAGTCGGGTCTCCAGTGACAGGCAATCTTTCAATTGCAGTCGGGTCTCCAGTGACAGTCGACTCGCCACAACTTACACCTACACCTAGACCAGAAGTTCCTCGGCCAGGTACTCTTTTAATTTTCGCCGGTAGTAGAGTGACAGAAGACTCACCTACACGTACACCTATATTTCCACACACAGCTGCAGCATGCGATAGTACAGGAACTGGTACCCGGCATGGAGCCTACGAATATGTACCAGGTCAAGAACGAGTTCGTAGATCCGACGTCGAAATTCGCCTGGCTCGGCATCCGTCGAGTAGCCAAAGTGGTGCCGAGCATCGTTCTTCCAGTGGTGAAACAACATCCAGGGGAGCGTCGACTGATCCGCCGACTTGTGCTAGAACTTCAGCACCGGATCATAGTGGTCTTGTGCAAGCGAGTGCCGTTCATGATGACATTGGGGATGAGGACGATGTTGCAGAGGCCACTCCTGTGGATTTGGAAAACCTAGAGAGGCAGAAACGAGAACGCCAAAGGTCTCTTCATCTTTTTTTGCTGGCGATTGGTTGTGTGACATTATTGGCTGTCGCAATAGGGGCCGTCTTGGTGACACAACTTCCAAAGATTGCAGTTCGCGATAATGGCACCCTGGTGATTACAAACCAAACAGCTGCTCCATCCACGTCTCCACCAACTATAGCTCCGTCAGCTGCTCCTTCCATGATGCTGTTAGCAGACTTGGACTTGCCCAACTACACCCTGGAAAGTTTGCAAGACCCGTTCTCACCTCAAAGCATGGCCTACGAATGGCTTTTGGACCATCCCAATGCTACCTTGTTCCCAGAATGGAGAAAGCAACAATTGTTTGCCATGGCCACGTTCTTCTATGCCTTTGACGGTCCCCATTGGCCAGAGCTGATTCGGAAGGACTGGATGGATGTCACACGCAACGAATGCAACTGGTACTCGGGCAAGACACATTATCTCGATGTCGATCGTGTCTATTACCTTGGAGGATCCTCTTGCAACGATCAAGACGAACTCGCGTATCTTTCCTTGACCACTTTAAATCTGACAGGCTTTCAACCCATAATACCACCCGAGATTGAATTGCTGACCAAGTTGGAACTCCTTCAACTGTCGGGCAATGGCTTGAACAACTGTTCCCTCAATCAAATGCTGCCAAGTCAACTGTACCAAATGTCCAGCCTCACAAGCATATCCCTTTCCAACGATCATTTTTTTGGTTCCATCCCCAGCGAGATTGGATTGATGAGCAACCATTTGACGAAATTGTTTGTGGGAGCCAATCCTAGGCTGTCGGGGACTGTGCCAACCGAGTTGGGCAGGTTGTCCAATCTGGAACACTTGATTTTGATGAACAACACGCAAATGACCGGCAGCCTTCCAACAGAGCTAGGAAGGATGACTAGCCTGACCGAACTCGTTGTTTCGGGTCGCTCCTTTTCTCCAGGACCGCTGCCAAGCGAATTGGGCTTGTTGGAACAGATGCAGTCTTTGTACATTCTCGACACACTTTTTACAGGTCCCATTCCAAGCGAGATGGTGAGATTGACAAACATGTCGCATTTTGGCTTGTACGACAACAATGATCTTACAGGCACGATTCCTAGTTCCTTGGGTTTGCTGGGAAGCTTGGAAGTGTTGGACCTCCGAAATTGTTCTTTTACGGGCATTATCCCTACCGAGCTGGGCATGATAACAAGTCTGACAGAGCTATATCTGGGACAAAACAATCTATCAGGGTCTGTTGCAAGTGAATTGGGGTTGCTCGAGGATGGATTGTTGGCTTTGCATCTAGATTCCAATTTGTTGACAGGGATGATTGCAACCGAGCTAGGGTTGCTCACGGATCTGAAGGAGCTACATCTTCCCTACAATGCCCTCACTGGTACAATTCCTTTGGAGATGAGCACCCTGGTGGCATATTACAATCTTAGTTCATTCCATGTGGAGGGCAATCCTCTACTAGGTGGCGTGCTTGCGCATGGACTTTGTATGCTACAAAACAGTTCCTGCACGTATGTGGATGCCTTAATGCCTTGGAAATCGAACAATTGCTCTCTGGACTTTGACTGCTCCAATCGTCTTTGTGGATGTGACTGTGAGTGCCAATGAATCAATCGGGCTAGCTACTTAAGTTTTTGTAGTAAAGACATGATTGTTCACAGAAAAAAAAACCCAGAAACACAACTCCTTCAAAATTAAACAATCATAAAACTGTGAGTAGCTGAATGAGACAGAAATGCCACCCACAAGAAAACATCCAAATGTTTGTTGCAGCAACAACATCGAATTGGCTAAAACAGCAATGTGCTTGCTTCCAATGGCAACACTGCCAAAATGCTGGAACGCCCTTTGTACATTCATTTGACAAATTTGTGCTAGTCTGTTGTTGCACTCCCAGGTGCAGCCAAAATTTGTTGTGATGTCTCTCATTTCACACGAGCTTGTTTTCTCTGCTTCCTTGTCTTTGTTTCATTCTGTTTGCACCATGATTTGTTGTTTTTGTTTGTCACTCCTTGTCAAACATCTGTGACATTCCCAATGCCGCACACCATAAGCTCTGAAGCACTATTGTTTTCAAATGCAATCATTCCATCGATTTACATGTCATCTGGCTAGAATCTAACTGAAAATGAAGGGCATTTGGTGGCAAAAACACCGACAAGCCAGATCAATTGTGCGCACAATGATGTCAGCAAAAATACATGAGTTTCCTTTTGATGCTATGCCAACATCCAACTTCTACCTAAAACCTTGGCATCCAGTCAGCTGAAAATCTTTCTTTTCCGTGTTGAATGACCTTTTTTCCACGTTGAACAACGGTTTCCCATTGCCTCTCTCTCATTCGGTTTTGAGCCAAACCAATGACTTCCGGTGTTTCTCTTCTTCTTCTTTGTCAATTTGGAAGCCTCAGCCATGCAACAGGAAGCAGTGGTGATGTTGGGGGCAACATGTCCTTTATCAATTCCCAGCTGTTCCTCTTCTCCAACACACTGATTTTGGTTCATTTAAACCTTAACCTTAATTTCGATTAAGTGTGCATCTGGGGGTTTGATGGCCATCCGCTTCAAACAACGCATCCTTGCATGCACCCTTCTTCGCGGGTTCTTGTTCGAAATTTGAATTCTGGTGTGTCGCTGTCACAGGTGCAGACATCAATGAAAATTGCTCCGACAATTGAATAGCTAGATAGCTCCAGTAACAGAAGTGGCAACACAAGCAATAACACGTGTCTATTAGTAGCTAGCTAGTAGTAAAGTAGGTAAAGGGAGTCCAACAATTAAGCCTCGTTCTACAACACCAATTACGTTGCATCTACAATAATGAGGCGAGGCAGCTGCATTCATAAAGAAGGAAACGATGCAGACCACGACAGTAGTACTACTGGTACTCTTAATAAGGAACGCATCAAATCCTTTCAAAAGCGCATCAAGGCCTTGTTAAAAGAACCGGGCAACCAACGCTGCAGTGAATGCTACTCCAAGAAACATAAACCCAAATGGATGTCTCTCATTCAAGCACCTATCGATGCGGACCGGGGAACCTTAGGTGTCTTTTGTTGCAATACCTGTCACGTGTATCACGAGAAGTTGGGCCCAGAACTTTGTGCTGTAAAAAGTCTCAAGGCACCCGAGGAGTGTAAGTGAAGAAATGATTAATTATTGATCCTGAACGATGCCTGTAGGAAAGCTTGGGATTTCTCTCACCAAAACCCCCGCATGGTTTTCATGAAATCTCACCTGCATATATATTATATACTATACTGTATTGTACAGGGACGGAAGAGGACGTCGAAACCTTGGAAAAGAGTGGGAACCAAATGGTCAATGCCATGTACGTGTCATCGTTGGAGGGAAATCATACCGACCAGCACATGGGGCAACTGGCGAGTGCGGCCTTTGTGGAAAGCAAATACAAACATTGCTTGTACTTTTCCGAGGCAGCCTATCACGAACAAATGCAATTGCGAGCCATGATACGCTTTGCCGAAACGGGAATCCCAGATGAAGTCAAGGAACCTTCGACAGAAGAATTGGTCCAGCAAGCATTGGGGCGAAACAAGGCGGCACGATTAGAACACGAAGAGGAACAACCAGAGGAGGAGAGTCAGAATACCCATAATACAGAGCAGGATGGCCACGACCAGGATGTGGCTTCTCCTAATCATCGTCCTAGCAGAGCAAAACGTACAAGTGCCGCAGGATCAGGCGTACGACGTCACAAATCCCTCGATGAAAGTAATAGTGGCACACCCTCTGGGAGGAGACGATCTCTGCGGCGAACTTCCACCACAACTGAGGAATCTCCCCTGCATGGGCGGCAGGGTCGAAGAACGCGTCGAAATACCACGACCGCATTGCCATCACCATTGGCTCTGCGACCAACACGACAACCACCACCCCATCACGGGAGACGGAGTGTGCGATCCTCACCGGCACAAGTTCCTCGGAAAACAAGGGGAGGATCGCCCATAAAGCGACATTCCGATCGAGGTGCAATGCGCAAGCAACATTCCGATAGAGATGGTATGCAGAAGCAACATTCTGACAAAGGGGGACTAAAGAAGCAACATTCCGATAGAGATGGTATGCAGAAGCAACATTCCGATAGAGAGGGACTGAAGAAGCAACATTCCGATAGAGATGGAAGGCACCGCGGACAGCCTAGTGGTAGTGATACCCTTCGAAAATTACAAAAGCACCCCACAGCAACGACGATAAAGGACGTTTACAACATGTCCAAACAAGGCTTTGACGATGAACTCGATGCCAATGAGGATTCGCGAAACAATTCCGGTCATTATTTGGATGATGACGATATTGATGATGAGCTTTCCGCGTCTGCTTCTGAGAGTAGTACTTTCAATATTTCCTTGTCGGAAGACCAACAAAGTGTTTCGAGCAAAAGTGATACAGAGGATGAGGCAGAAGCTGCGCGGCGACGTCGGCAGACTGTGGCAGGCTTGATGAATTTAAACAATGCCTCCGATCATAAAGACAACAAAAAGAAGGGCGCCACTGAAAGCGAGGAAGCGACAAAAAAGGCAAGGCGGCGACAGACCATGGTAGATATCATGAAGAAAGGGGGAGACGACCCCGATGCTTTTATTGAGTCGGCAGCAGCACCACCAATGCCAAAAATTGCACTGCCTTCCTTTGTATCCGGAGCACAATCTACCACTGCTACTACTAGGAGAGTCTCGGCAGCCTCCAATCCATTGGGGTCCTTGGTATTGGGAGTACCACAACCTTCCAATCCCTCAGATTCTACTCCTTCCCAATTGGCGGAAAAGGAAAAGCTCTTAAAGTTGGCAGCTTCTCTTTTAAAAAAGTGAGAGTCACCTAAAACCAGGTTTGACAAGAGTCTACAGATGTGACTAGCCTTAGTCAGCATGCCTCCCATTCTGTTTCTAATAGTAGCAACCTAACTGCACTTTTTCTTTCTAAACTCAACTGAGGTAAGCAAGTTTTAAATAAATAATGGACTGTGTATCAAAGATGGCAGCCGTGCCCATCCACTGCGATACCACAGCTCTTGATTTTGAAACCTGTTTTTCTTGCTCTTTTAGTAGGACGACCAGAATAAGAACTAAACACTCAACTCCACCGACTAGGGTACAGACGGGCTTGGATCTGCAGTGTACTTGCTGCTGAAAAAAGAATCAATGAGGAACCGCTGCGCTGAGAAATGCAGACCGTTCGTGTCTTGTTTCCCATTGCCGAGAATTTCCACATAACACGTGCTTTTGCCAACAAGTCCTGCTGCATCTGTCGCCGTCACCTCGGTCGTGTAAAAGCGCTTGCCAAGGTTTCTATGGGTCTTGGATGCATTGGCCATTGGAATTGGTGGAACAAATTGTGGCAGCCACATACATACCTACCTTCGTATTCGTTGGATCATCCGAATGCTGATACTGACGAATCATCTCTTGGGAATTGAAATCCTCATACTCATTGCTGAAGGTCTCTACAGTTAAAGTCAACGATCCACCACAGTTGTCGCTTGCGGTGTAGGATAAGTCGGGATTCTGTAGCACTCCTGATCCTGTGACGGATAAGCTGGCAACCCCAAAAGAGCAACCTGTGACAGGCTGTGTCCCGTCCACAATGACATTGATGGGGCCCGCGGTCCTTCCAAGCCACATCATATCGATATCACTAGTACAGGTCGTCGCTTTGACCTAAAGATTCAACAACACCAAACGTTTTGAGAATGCGAGTTAAAAAGAAATGACACGAGTCTGAGTGCACTGACCGTTATCGCGACCTCGCAATTGTTTACTTCGGACTCCACAGTCACCTCAACCGGTCTGCAACCGCCAGCAGAATCCCGGCCAACAGAATTGCGGAGGACGCATGCCTCTGCCTCTTCCAATGTTGAGAAGATCTGCCCGTCGCAACGATTGATCGCATTTAGGATATCTAGTTCAGGTGGAACATCTGGTCCTTTGCCCACAGGGAATTCGCATGCATCCGTAGAGATGGCGTCATTTACGAGGACAGTGAACGTTTCAGAAGCTGTTTGGTCGCAATATTTAGTGGCCCCATTCACGGTAATGCTCCAGGAAGCATCACATATGGAGGTTTTATCGATCAATACTCTCTCGGTGGTGACGCTGACCTCTTGGCAATCGTCGGCAACGACGGCATATTCTTTCACACATTCTTCTGCCCCCAAGACGCCTTTGAATAGCACCTTGTTGGAGCCACAAAATTCGGCGACTCTGCTTAAATCAATAGTGGGATCGTAGACATCTTCACTGACCGGGGAGAAGTTCAGGCACAGGTCTGCATGCCACTTCCTGCAAAATGTAGCGACTGTTCTCGTAGGTAGCTTCAATTTCTGCCAACTGAACATAAGCATCCAGATACCCGCACACGCCATCCATATTTTCAAACAGGAGCTCCCCTGCCTTCAAAATGAATTCGACGATGCTGACGGGTATGTTAATAAACTCTAGGATGGACTTGCCAATATCCTTGAGTAGCTCTACAATTATCTTGAAGATCTGCGGGTACCAGATAAGTTCACCTTCAAAATTTGAATCGCATCCCGTCGACATGTAGACGTCTCCGTTGGAATCTTCCGAGAGTGTAATGACTTTGTTGTCCTTGGATGGTAATTGTTTTGCACATGCAATGAACTCTGGAGAATTGATTGCTCCTTCGCAACCAAAGACAAGAACAGCAGCGACTCCTTGGAAGATGTCGATGACAACATCCATAAGTATACAAGGGGAAGGCTGAAAGGTCATTGTCAATGCTTCCCCCACTCCACGGATCCAATTGTTTGACAAATGTAAAGACCATCCCCAAGGGACCCTCGAGATTTTTTTCAAGGTCGATGCCCTTGTCTTCAAGAAATGTCTTGGCAGCTGAGAAACCGTCTCCTACCTCATCAAAAACTTCGCAGATAACTTTTTGAATTTGACACTTGAGCCAACCCTTGAGCTCACAAATGGCCTTTTGGATTGGACAGCTTTCGTCGTCGCATGAATAGGTGCACTCCTCGCTCTAGAATTAGCAAGTAACAAAAGAATAAACCTTAGGCTCTGAGGATACAGGCACTCACAACTTCACTATAACACGCAGAGAGTATACTTACCAAGATCCTCATAGAGCCGCTAGAAGAAGAGGAGAAAGTTTTGAAGTCGCCATCTTTCATGTTGTGTAGCTCAGAATGGATTGAGCTAAACTTGCTTTCATCGAAGCTTCCTGTGTCTTTGTCTATGACTGACTCCAAAAGGCGCGAAGCAATCTCTACAGCGGGACCGTCCGCTTCCGCCATATTGCTTTCCAGGCGCACTCGGACTTGCTCAAGTACTTTGGGATCACTCACGATCGCAGACACTTTTTCAGTGACCACGTCTTCTGTATCTGCCATTCCTTGACCCTGCAGAATAGTTTTTAGGTTGTCCATGATGTCGTCGACCCGCTTGTCCGACAAGCCTGCTCTGTGGGCACGGGCTCGACCGTCGCCATCAAAGGTCTGACCGAAGTTGTCCTTACTGGTGTCCTTCCTTGGCTTCTTCGCCTCACTGCTTGAGGTGTCAGGTTTATGCACGGTCCTCAGGTATTCGGGTCGAAAGGTCACAGTCTTTGACTCTTCGGGGTGCATCGCTTCGAGAAACCTCCTATTTGAGCTGCACGCTTCTTCTACTTCATCAGCGCTTGCACATCCGTCTTGGACGATCATCTCCACGTTATCTAAATCCGATCCGGCCTTATTTTCATCACCAAAAACCGCCAGTCTCAATTCACGAATCATTGCATCATTTTTGTCGTCCATGTAGTTCGCCATGAGGAGATTGTACAGGAAAGAGCGTACTGGCAAGGGCATTGGATCTCCGCTTTTTGCGATTTCAACTGCCACATCGGTTGGCATGCAGACTCCCTTCATGTCGGTTTTGACAGTGGAAAAGGGTTTGTAGCATACAGAGCAGCCTTCACAAGTTGGGTCAGTTGCACTACTTCGGCCTCCTTCGAAACACGAATCGCAATCAAGTTGCTTGTCAGCGGTATCATCGGGCATACAAGAGTCTGATTTCCAATGGGAACCATCACATGTCCTAGACAGGTCGGCCGAGGCCAACCTCCTGAAACCGAAGAAATCGCCTACGTCCGAAAAGAAATCGCCAATTGCGTCACCTACGCCCGCAAGACCTATGGTATCATGAGATGGAAAGAGCGGACTAGGTTAGGACCAGGGCTACAACGAGTCTGAGACGCATATGCAGAGTTCGAGAAGGTATTACTCACTTGAAACAAGATCCCAAATAGTGCATATGATATCGATAATCTGGCAGAACGGCATGAGATAAGCTTATTAGACGACTGATGAGTATAGGTTCGAACTGACGCGATACAAGGCTCTTACTGGTTGAAACAAATGCGTTGGAACAATCATATCCACAATCACTTTGGCAGCAAGTGGAGCAACCAGGTCTTTAATGACATCGATTATCACATCGGGATCCAAGGCGTCTTCAATAAAATTCCATAGTTGGCTTGTCCCGTCTCCGATGAAGCACCTGAGAGGGTTTTGGAGATAAGCAGAGGGGTCCTATAATGAAGATAATACAATGGGTTGCGCGTGGCAAAAACCAGTGTGAGCTGCAAGTGACCCTAATAAGAAGATACAGGAGCACTCTCGATGTACGGACCACAACAGGACAGGCGACGACTTCCCACATCTGAGTAGGCTTGGCGTTTGGGATGGCCTCCCAAAAGTCTCTTGTAGCTTTAGGATGGGCTGGTCTGACCCCAGGCCCGTCCCCATATGGAAGAGCCTTCACCATTTCTGCAAGATCCACTTCGCTGGGGTTCTTATCAACCTGATCTCCGTCATCTTTGTAAGGGGTGAAGAAGCCTTTGGCATCATAATCATACACTGAAGAATCGGCCAGCAGGTCCCTGTTTACGTCGCTCTCAGAGTCTGTAAGGTTTAAAAGCCGCCTTTGTTTCTCTTGCGACTCCTTTGGTAGCAGACGAAGATTGCGACGAAGTCTATGGCTATTCTCCACGCCATCGCGAAGATCACGTCTCGTTGGGGTAGTCAAGTGGTTGTGGAGGCTGAATTGGGTCACCGAGACCTTAGCGGAGACCGTAAGGCTAAAGGAGCAGAGCAGCAGGGCACTGGCAGCAAGGATAAGCAGGATCTTCATCTTGATCGGCATCTTGAAAGTCCGAGACTCTCTTACTTCAACTAATTTCAGGTCGGCCTCTTGCGATCCAAAAGTTGTGTGCTGCTAACAACGAGTAGGTAGTCCAACTAATCGTTGGCCAAATGCAATTCCTTCAAAAGATATGAATATTCTCTGTCAAGATCGGGTTCTCGAATTGCGCGATTCCCTCTCAATAAAAATGACAGTTACTCTTTAAATTTGTAGACTAAATTATAAGTTACCGCGAGTGCTTTGTAGGTTGATCTTGTGGCATTGGACCCTATGCAAAAGGGGTTCATTTTGTGTCACGAATGCAACCAGAACCGCGAACGACAGAAACTCACGAACACCATCACGTAAATTAGGACAAATTTTTGTAACATAGCATAGAAACAATATCACGCAAAGTTCTCAAAGGGCCCCACTGGTAACATTGTTTAGAAACAACATAACCTAAACATTCTCAAAGGCCAAACCCTTAAAAAATAAATGATCGCCGTTTTTGCAAGTCGGAGGAAAGACAATCATCAATGAATGGCCACAAGCAAGTGAACTTCGGCCAAATGCAGAAAAGTGCATGCTCAAGTACTAGCTAGCTAGTGTAG
>Ga0163144_10021203_pt1 | contig 12925 bp, 10 predicted proteins | sample OliLak19BULKMAT1_FD_123175 | JGI IMG/M metagenome (GOLD analysis project Ga0163144, IMG submission 123175) | Freshwater microbial mat bacterial communities from Lake Vanda, McMurdo Dry Valleys, Antarctica - Oligotrophic Lake LV.19.BULKMAT1 | ecosystem: Environmental > Aquatic > Freshwater >...
AACTCCCTCAGGAGAGGTCACTGTTTCTTGCCCGGGCCGCCCGGCGGGTCAAACAACGAATATTGGACCGGTACCTGCTTGGGCTCCGGCTTGACGGCGTCAATCCCCTTCACCGGAGGCGGCGGCGGCTCCGGTTTGACGGCGGCGGGCACTGGCATCAGCGCGTGCGCGTTGAACACATCCAGCGAGGGATCCGGGTCAGCAATGTCCTTGCCGGTGGCCCTCACCGTGTGGAGCGCCACGGCCAACGCGTCCAGCACCGCGGACTTCTCTACGTCACGGACCCAGTCCGCCGGGATGGCGGCAACACCGCCGAGGGCGCCGGCAATGGAGCCGGCAATACACGCAATGGAATCACTGTCCCCGGAGGAATTGGTTCCGCGTAACACACTTTCACGGAAATCACCCTTGGCTTTGAGCACACACCAGAGCGCGCAGGCCACGGCCTCTTCACCAACCCAGGCACCGCCAAGGAGCTCACACACGTCCTCAGCGTCCTGATCCAGCGCCGCGCCAAGGCGGTCCAGCGCGCGCAGCATCTCCCGGTTGCCAACCTTGTCCACCAGCTCCGCTGTACAGCCTACGCTCAGCAGCATGGCGCGGTCCGCGCGCTCCACACACGCGCGCGTGAACTCCACAATCCCGTCCAGGCTGTTGCCGCGCATCACCCACGCCACCGGCGCCGCGGCGGCCACGCTGCTGAGGACACCCGTGGGATGCAGGTGCGTGGGGGCACTCTGCGCGGCGCTGAGGAAGGTCAGTTTGACGTCGTCATCATAGAAGAGCAATCCCAGAGGGGCGGCGCGCATGGCGGCACCGCAACCTTTGGAACCTGTGACGCCCGCTTCCCGCCAGGGCAATCCGTCCGCCAGGTTCCTGCAGCCGGTCAGGCACGTACCGCCCGGAGCCCGGTTGTTCTGCGGAGATTTGGCCCAGGCCATAAACTCCTGGCCCATGACTGCCATCAGCGCATCCACGTCCTGATGCCCCGCGCGCATCAGCGCACGCGCAACCGCAATGGTCATCTGCGTGTCATCCGTGAAGGTACCCGGCGGGTGCTGCCCGCTGCGCAGAAAACCCGTCACACCCTCATTGCCAAAGCGCTGCTTGATGGCGGCCACGCTTCCAACAAATTCCGTGGGATGCCCCAGCGCGTCACCTATGGCCAGACCCAGAATGCTTCCGCGGAAGCGGTCCACAAGTGTCACACTCATACGGACCCCGTTGACGTCAACGCAGCTTGCAGTGCCGCGCGCAACACGGGAGCTCGCGCCGGCTCCACCATACACACAAACTCCACGCGCCCCTTCAGGTACGCCCCAAAGTTGGGCAGGTTGTCCCGGTTCTGGCTGGCCAGTCCATGCTTACGCGCGTTGTGCAGGATGGCGCGCAACTCACGCACCACGTCCCGGTCCACACCCAGCTTCTGGTTCACCGTCAGCCCCGTCACCTCCTGGCGGCGCCCCGTCCCCATCACACACGTCTTGTCCGGATGTTCGGCCAGTCCTTCCAACGTCAGAATGCTGCGTACACTTTTGAGCAACTTGCCCACGCCGGCCCGTGAAGGACCGCTGAAGGTGAGGTCATCCGCGTAGCGTGTGTACGTGAACCCATGTTTGGCAGACAGCGCCGCAAGACGGCGGTCCAGGCGCCGGCACAGGAGGTTGGTGATGGCGGGGCTGGTGCACGCGCCCTGCGGCAGGCAGCGTTCACCCAACGCCACCATGTACTTCTTCCCGTCAAGCTCCGCAGGCATACGCGGCGGTTCCGTGCAGAGCAGCGCCAACACGGCAGCCACGTGCTCACTGTAGCCAACACCCTTGAAGAGGCCTTTGACGCGGCGGAACGTGATGGACGGAAAAAAGTCTTTCACATCCATGTTGAGGACCACGTTCTTGCCAACGTGCGGCGCCGCGTTGGTGAGGATGGACCGCGCCGTCACAAAACCGTGCGCCTCCGGCTCCACCGGCAAGGGCGTGAGGACGTGCTGCAGCACCCAGCGCTGCGCCTTGGCCAGTGTGGGCTTGGGTGCAGAGATGGAACGCAGGCCACCGGTCTTCTTGGGAATTCCGTAGCGGTGGTAGTGCACCAGCGCGGCGCCACGGCGGTGGAACGTGAGCCAGCGCAGGCGCGGCAGCGCAATATTGAGCAGCCGTGCCAGGTCCACACTGGTGTGCATCAACGGCAACCCGTGCGCAGTCAGCAAGTCCGCGTTGCTGCGCACGTTCTCCAGGCCGCCGCTGACGCCCTCACCTGCGTGCACCAGCGTGACCTGCTTGATGGCCTGGTACGCCTCACGCCGCGCGGTGCGGTCATTGGCGCGTTGCTGCTTGCGCTGCGCGCGGCGCTTCTTGCTTTCCGCCCAGCGGCGCTCGCGCTCATCATGCAGCGCCTTCTCTGGGTTCTTCACGGCAATCTGCGTCTGCGTGAGGCGCTCACGCTCCGCTTCCAGTTTCTTGCGCTCCGCTGCCTGGTCCGCGGGGTCCGGCGGCAGGGATTGACCGGCAGGCCAGAAGCCGGTGACACGCATGCGGTGCAGGAGCGTGTGGTCCGGCGTCTGCTGCACAATGCGCTTGTAGAGTTTGGCTTTGTCGTCGTCCGCCACGCTGACCCCTGAGCGCTGTGTGGTGTTACTCTTCTGAACAACCCATTGAGAACGGAAAGCCGAGCTGCCTACGAACTGATGAAGGACGCGCTCGTTCCACTATAGCGTCCGGCACCATGGCCGATGCCCGCGAGTCCCGGATGGGACTGATCCAGCAGCGGGCTGGCCATGGTGCCGGACGCGAGTGAAGAACGGGCTCGTGACGAATATCCAACACGTCGGCACGCGCGGCGTAACGCCGCACAAAGAGCTAGTCATGTCACTCGGCTTTCCGTACTCCATGGGTTGTTCACCTTCTGGTCTTGCGGGTTACTGGTCCTCCTCTTGAAGCTTCTTCATATGCTCCAGGCGCAGCGCCAGGAGATGTTCACAGGGTCCCTTGGTCATTGCGTGTTTCTTGTAGAATGCGCAACTGCAGGTTCCCTCAATGATGTGGCCTTCCTTGTCAACATGCACCAGTGGCCGCACCCGTACGCCATCTGAACCCTTGGCACTTCCGCTGAGCTTGTACCCCGTTGTCACCGGCCGCCGCGCAATCACCCGCACATTGGCCGCCACCACAATCTGCTTTGCTGCCTTGCCCTGCGGCGTGTGTACTTCCACCGCGGGATTCAGCGCCTGCTGCGCTTCCTTCAGCGTGAACGCATCAAAAAACAGGTCCCGGTGCCGGAAGACCCCACCGCCCAGATCATACATGGCGCGCCCCACCTGACACAGATGGGAGAGCACGCTGCGCGTCTTTTCCACACCCAGCCCGGTGGCCGCTGCCAGGGCCACGTCCGACGCTGAACGGCGCCCGCGCAGCGTTTCATAGACCTGCAGCAGCTCCGGCGCGCTGGCCTGCAACCGGCGCGTCAACAGGTCAAAACGCGCGCCCCCCGTCCAGTCATTGTCAGACCAGCCGCTCAGCGCCAAAGTGAATGACACTTCACCCATCTTTACCACGTAGATACTCGGCAGTCCAAAGCCGGCCAGGTGGACGTCCACGCGCTGCGCCAACGGCAGCAGCCGCGCCAGCGTCCGCAGCCGGTCCCGTCCCCACGTGCGGATGGACTGCGCCTTGGGACCCTCAAAGATGGCACTGAGCTCAATGGTGTGCTCCCACGGCTCAAAGACCACCTTCACGCGCTGTCCTGGCGTCAGCTCAAAACGCATGGCGCGCGGTGATGCCTTTGCCTTGTGACGCCGGAGAAAGCGGATGATGTTGAACATGTCCACCGGCGCCATGGTGAAGCGCGTCAACCCCATGGCCATGGTGCTCTGCACCTGCAGAAAACCCTGGACCCAGCTTTCCGGCAGCTCAATCTTCTTTTCCTTGTGCGCCGGTCCACCCTCCGTGGCCACGGTCAGGCCGGAAGGCGCGATGTCAAACTCGGTCCGCCGGTACGTACGCATCCGGTCCAGCTCACCGGCCAGACCTGCGCTGAAATCAATGTTGGTGGTGCCACAGGCAAACTCATTCACCTTCTCAAACAGGTTGTAGCTGGCCCCCAGCCGCGCGTAGCTGCTCTCATCCCGGGAGAACGCCTCAAAGAAAATCTCATCCGGGTGGACGGTGATGACCGGGTCATACAGATAATTGATTTCATACTCATTCTCATAAATGTAGTTCAAATATTCCCCGCGCGCCTTGTAGAACGGCTGCATGCGGAGTCCACGGAGCCGGTCCAGCTCCGCCAGACGGGCTTCCACCGCTTCAAGCTCCTGGCGCGCCTTGTCACTGCGCATCTTGAGGCTGGCCAGAAACTTGCGGTCCTGTTCCTCCAACCATGCGCGGAAGGCCAGGCGGTCCCTCGGGCGGTACTTGAAATCACTCATCACCACGCCATGGAGCGCGCCCATGGCCTCCCGGAAGATGAGCGGATGGCCAAGCACCCCGCGGAAGTAGGTGGCCTCACGCAGTGTGTTGGTGGCAAAGGCCACCTGCGCGGAGTTCAGCCCGGACGTCACTGAGCTGGGCGCGTTGTAATGGTATTTCACTTTCATGGCGCCACCGCGGCGGAGAGTGTGACAGGACTGACCGTGTCCGGGAACGCCAGCTTGATGTTCACCAGCATCTGCAGGGCCAGCTCAAAATCCGCGCGTCCTTTGGTGCGGACAAAATCTCCCAGGATGTGTGTGGCAAGTTCGGCCTGAAGCGAGTCCTGCGCGCCGCGTTTTCCAAGGAACGTGATGACGGATTTCTTCAGCCGCCGCTCGGGCCACACATCAAACAAGATGGCGCGGAAGAAGAAGTCCAGGCGGGCCAACGCCACAAAGCCCGGCTTGAGATGCCCCACAACAAGCTCCAGCGCAAAGCGCCGCATGTTGGGATGCGGATGCTGGCCTAGACGGTGGATGAGGTCATTGATGTCCAGCGTGTCCAGGTTGCGGCGCACCACCTCCTGGCCAAGATCCTGCGCTTCCACGTGCATGGAATCACAGAGCCCCATGATTCCATCCAGGCCCAGCGCACTCAGATCCACATGGCGCGTCAACATCTCCACAGCAACGGAGCGGGTGTCCTTCCAGCCACTCTCCAGCAGCGCAAAGAGCTGCGAGGGATCCGCCTGCAGTGCAGCCTGTGCACCGCGCAACAACCGGTGCGCCGCAAGGCGGACCGTGGCCCGCTCGTCGTTGGCCATGGCAACCATGCGCGTCACCCCAAGGAGCGCGGCCGCTCCCGGCACCAATGTCAACGTCTGCGCGGCAACCAGCCGGGCGCCCTCGGAACCGGAGGTCAACAGGCCGGCCCATTGTGCCGCGCTGAGAAGCGGGGCCAGTTCACGCGCCAGCGCCGCAGACGCAACCTGCGCAAGCGCATCATGCGCACCCGGAGCAGCCTCGGGCGCACGCAACACGGCCAACATGCGGCCAGCAAGTGCCGTCTTGAACGCGCCTTCTGCCCTCTCCAGCGCAAGGCTCGTGAAACGCGAGACGGACTCGCGCACCAGAGCATCGCCGGTGGTCAGCAACGTCACCACCCACGGCGCATCACGTGTCCACAGGTGCGCCGTCTGAGACAGCCAGTCCAGACCAAGGTCACGCACCAACGGACGTCCGTCCGCCAACAGGATGCGAATCAGCACAAAGTCTGGTTTGGCGACGTCAAATCGCCTGCGCAGCTCGGTCAGTCCCAGTTGGACTGTGGGCTCATAGGTGGAGCCCAGCATGGAGGCCACGTCTTCATGGGACGCGTTCTGCAGGACCTGCAGATGACGTTGGCGCACCGCGCGCTCTGCAAAAGTCTGCACGGCGTCCAGGCGGGCACGCGCCAGGAGACGCAGGTATGCGCGCGGCTGCGCGTCCCACAGTTCCGGGTACGCCTCCTCCCGCACCGAAGGGGGCGGTGGTGACGTGGCCCCCGCACTCACCGCCCGGAAGCGCAATCCCCGACGTGAAAGCACAAACCGGTGGCCGCCGCCAAACACCACCCGCATCAGCAGGTGGCTGCGCGCATGTACGCCGTAGAACCCACGCGGTGTCCCGCCATCCTCGGACGAATAATGCAATACACATTCCGCAGCAGCATGTGCATACAATTCCGGACGGTGCACGGCCAGCCGCCGGAGGTAACGCCAGGAAAGACGCTGCACATGCTGCTGCGTCTTGGCGCTGAAGATGTGCATCTCCTGCGTCTTGCCGTCATAGCCACTCTTCACGGTGGCCTTGGTGCCTTTAAGCGTCCGAGCCGCGCGTTCCATGGCATGGGCCAGCGCGCCAAACGTGACGGCGTCATGCCGCAGCATGGAACGTTTGAACATGCTCTTGGCGTAGCGCCACACAAACGCCTGGTTGAGCGGCATGGCCAGAATGCCCTCACGCGCCACCCCAACACACAGCGGCGTCCCCAGCTCATACAACGTATCCGCTGCCAGTCCGCGGTCCTTGAGGTCTACCTCTGCAAGCACCTTTCCAAGTGTTACCATTCCCGCGGTGTCTGTCTCATCCAGCTTGAACAGCGCCTCCCGCAACGTGACCGGGAGGCGTTCCAAGGCCAGCTTCCGGACCTCCGTCATACCGTCTGCATCCTTGAGCTGACGCAGCGCCTCTGCACCTGACCGACGACGGGAAAGCAGCTTCCTGGCCGCCTCTGCGCGCGCCAGCGGAATGGCCCGCGCGTCCCCAATGGCGCCCAGCGCGTCCACCAGCGAAGAAACGTCCTCACCCGCCTTGGCACTGGCGGCCAGAATGGCATCCACCGCCGCCACATCCCGCCGCCACCCAAGCCGCAGGGCCGCACGCGCGCGCTCACCGGGCTTGGTGCTCTTCAGCGCCAACAGCATGGCTGCCCCGCCCGCGGGCCCAAATCCCTCGGCGTGCAGCTGCGCAACCACCCGGGCAACCTGCTGGTCCAGCTCGTCTGAGGGAAACGGACCAAACATGGCCGCGCCCGCCATCTTCCGGCGCGTCTTGCCCTTGCCCAGCTTGATCAACCATTGCCCCGGCTGGCCGTGCACCGGCTCCGTGGAAACAACGGCCACAACGTCCGGGCCTTTGGGATTGCAGAGGCGGATGGCAGTGGCCACGGGGAACGCTCACAAAGTGTGGGACTGGGTGCGCTGCAGATCAACCGTGATCGTCAAAATCCTCGTCGTCACCATCATCATCCTCATCCACTGCAACCGGGGCGGGCTTGGCTGCGGCAACAGGCACTGCAGTCTTTTTGGTATTGCTTTTTCCCGTGTTGCTGAGGTCACCCAGCTCCTGCTCCAAAGCCTTGCGCATGGCGCCAAAGTCGGTGAATTCGTGCTCGCGGAACATGTGGTACGCGGTCCACATCAGGTCAGCGCAGATTTCCGCCGGCACCTTGCCGGTGTTGGCGCCCAGCCCCGGCATGGCCATGCTGCGGATGCTGCCCGGCTCACGCGCATTCTGCATATGCACCGCCTGGAACGCCGCTGCGCAGGCCAGTGCCACGTTGAGGCTGTCACTGATGTCCTCAGACGAGGTGGCCATGGTGGGCGTGGAGATGAGGAAGCGCGGCTGCAGGCGGCCCGTCTCCACACACGTGGCGTGCCCCACGGGCATACCGCCGCTGTAGTGTTTCTTGATCTCCGCCTGCACCGCACTTTCAATCTTCACACCCAGGTGCTTCTTGATCACCGCGTCCAGACCACCGTCCATGCTGCCGCGCGCGTTGGTGGGTGAAACCCAGGCGCCAACCTGCTGTTGCAACATGGAGCCCTGGATGATTTCCACCTCATGGTTTTCCTCAAATGACTCCCGCCACGCGTGGACCATCTTGGGATTGATGTCGACGAGGAACACTCGCACCAGCATGGGCGGCTCCAGGAAAGGTGGCTGCGGTTTAACTTGAAGGTCCGCTGGGCCGCAAGCCCGGGGCCGCCATGCGCACTGCAATCCGCGGCGGTTGTCGTCGGGGGGTGGCGGGCTGCATCAACGGGTGGCCGTCAGAGCCACCCGGCTGCGCACCGTGAAATGTCATACACCAGGGGCCGGGCTACTGCAGCCGGCGGAACGCGTACTGCATTGCGCCGGCCGGGCCGGTGAGCACGTGCACAGTGGTGGCGTCCGCCACAATGCTCCAGGGATGGTTGGTTCCCAGCGTGTTGCGCGTATCAATGGCCAGCGCGCTGGTCTGCCAGGTGGCGCCGTAGTCTGGGGAGAACATGTACCCCGCGGCGTCGTCCACGTTGTCTCCGCTGTCACCGTGACGCCAGACAACGTGTACGCCTCCGCCGGGGGCCATCCACGCATGTTGATGGTTGCGGTCAACGCCCGTGTCCTGGGGAAGCACCTGCGCGGTGCCCCACGTGACGCCACCGTTGGTGGAGATGTTGTACCCAATGCGGTCTGCGGGAACCGCCCCACCCACCACCGCGCTTTCACGCTGCCAACACGCAAAGACGCGTCCGTCTGCTGCACTGAGCTGCACACGTGCCTGACGGTTGCTGGCCGCAGAGGACTCACCAATGGCCACGGGTTGACTCCACGTGGCGCCGTTGTCCGTTGACCGGATGTACAGCGTTGGACCTGCGCCCACGCTCTGGGTGGCATCTGTGTACGCCGCGTGCACTGTGGCACCATCCACCGCCACGGTCTGCCCACCGCCGTACGTGCCAAGGTTGGTGGCCAGCGTCTCCGCGCTCCAGGTGGCTCCGCCATCTGTGGAGCGGAAATACCAGTAGCTGGCGTTTCCGGTGGGATTGCTGACACCAGCAACGTGCACGTAGTTCATGGATGCAACAATGCGCGCGCGGAAAATGGGAGACGCGCCTGTGGTGATGACAACGGGAGCCGACCAGGTGGACCCGTTGTCCGTGGACTTGCGGAAACTGAGCTGGCGCCCACCCGCAGCGGCTGAGGATGCCATCTCATCATCCGCAGTGATCAGATAGACGTTGTCCCCCTCAGCGTAGAACCCGCCGTACATCGCAGGGAAATTTCCGCCCGCGGCGCTGATGGTGTTGGGCGCTGTCCACGTCATTCCGTTGTCCGCGGACCTCCGGTGCACAAGCTGCCCATTGGCGTGTCCAACAATGTGGACATTGTTCCCAATGGCAAGACGCCCAAGGTCATCCACCAAAGCAACAGGTGCGGACCACACCATGGTGCTGCCACCCGAGGACGCACCGGTCGACGAGGCACCGGTCGACGAGGCGCCGGCCGACGAGGCACCGGCCGACGAGGCACCGGCCGACGAGGCACCGGCCGACGAGGCACCAGCCGACGAGGCACCGGCCGACGAGGCACCAGCCGAAGAGGCACCAGCCGAAGAGCCCTCAGAAGTGGACGTGCGGGAAGACGAGGCTCCGACGGACGACGCCTCAATGGTTGACACGCCGGTGGAGGAGCCGCCCAGGGCGGAGCTGCTGATGGGGGCTACGCTGGACGTGTTGGCCGCGGACGAACCAAGCGTGGACGAGCTGCGGGCAGAGCCGCCAACGCCAGAAGACACGGACCCTCCTGAGCTGGTGCCCGACGGGCCGCTGCCGGCATCATCATTGGACGTGGTTGGCTCCTGACAGGCCAGGGCCAGGCACGCAAAAGCGAATACTGTTTTTCGCATTGTTTGCTCCATGTCGTCATTGAGGGCCACTTGCCGTCGCACCTGCCCATGAAAGGGTCAAGCCGCAGCGACGGTAGGACAAGGTAGTCCACTCATCTCGGCAACCGTTGCGGGCTCCTGGTCAGCGCTGGACCGTTCGCGCCGCGGGATCGACCGTTGGACTCCTTGGCCCGGCCGTTCACGCGCAGCCTCCGCCGTTGCGCCCACGCCGCCGCTACAACCGGTGCATGCGTAGACACCTTCAATCCGGCCTTCAGATCCTTGTGGTGTGCACGGCAGCCACGGTGCTGGGGTTTGTGACCGCCGTCGCTGTCGCCATTCTTCCTGACCTGTTGGGCCAGGGATCCTTGCGCAGCTCCGCGGACCAGTTCACGCGGTTTGTCCTCTTTGGCGGCGTTCCGTGCTGCTCGCTGGGCACGTTGCTGGCGCTGGTGTGCTGGGCGTTGATTCCCAGGGTGCACCGCCTGTCACTGTGGCGGCCCTGGGTCCGGCGCACACATGCGCTGGTGGTGCCGTACACGTCCGGCGCGGCGCTCCGAGCCATGCGCCCGCGTGCCGGCATCCGCACCGGAATGATGACGGGAATGCTGCTCAGCTTCTTCAATGTGCCGGGCTACATTGCGGCCAGCTTCTACGCACACTGGTACCTGTCCCTCTGCTTCCTGAGCGCGGGTGCCGTTGCGGGGGCGGTGATTGGCTGGTGCCGCGCAACCCGGGATGCACCACCGGCAACAACCTGGGCGGGCTAACCGTTGAAACGCACGCGGTAGATGATGCCGTTTTCATCCTCCGCAATCAGCAGTGAACCGTCCTTGGCCACAGCTACTCCCGCCACTCTGCCAAACTGGGTGCGCCCGCCCTCCAGCAGCCAGCCGGTGACAAAGTCCTCCGCAGACACCGGATCGCCCTTGGTGTCATACACTATTCTGATGACCTTGTATCCGGTTGGCGGCAGGCGGTTCCAGCTCCCGCGCATGGCCGCAAACGCGCTGTTCCGGAACTCCTCCGGGAACTGTTCTGCCCGGTAGAAAGTGAACCCAATGGGCGAGCTGTGCGCCTGGTAGTCCAGCACGGAGGGCTCCGTGGTCTGGGCAAATTCCTCAGCGCTCATGTTGGGCGGCGGTTCCATCTCCGTGTCCACGGTGCGCTGCCCGTACACGTACGGCCAACCGTAGTGGCGGTTTTCCACAAGAAGGTTCAGCTCCTCTGGCGGCTGGTTGTTGCCTCGCAGGTCAGCGCCGTGGTCCATGCCCCACAGCGCGCCGGTCTGTGGATGCCAGTCAAATCCCATGGTGTTGCGCAGCCCGCGCGCAAAGATGGACCGGGCTCCTGTGTCCGGGTCCACGCGCAGGAGGGTGGCTCGCTCCTCGGAGTCCTCCACGCAGGCGTTGCAGGAACTGCCCACGGAGAGCATCAGCTCACCGCCCGGCGCAAAGCGGAGTGTGCGCTTGTAGTGCGCCTGTCCCGAGGGCAGCCCGTCCGCCAGCACCCTCTGGTCCCGCAAGCTGAAATCCTCTCCCAACACACCCACAAGCACCTGCGTTGGCGTGGCCACAAACAGCTGGTCCCCCTTAAGCGCCAGACCATGGACGTCCTCCAGGCCTGACACCACAGTGTGCTGCCGGTCCGCGCTTCCGTCGCCATCCGTGTCCTGAAGCGCGGTCACGGTTCCCTGCTCGGTCTGGCTCACCAGGACCGTGCCGTCTTCCGTCACCGCCATCCACCGCGCATTGCCCAGGTTCCGGGCAAACACGTTGAGCGCAAAGCCCGCGGGCAGCTTGAGGCCAGCAATACGCTCATCCGTGGCATCCACGCGGCGGGGGAACGCCACGCGGTCCTCATCAATGTCCACGTCGCGCAGGTCGTCCGTGGTGAAGGGTAGGTCACATGCCAACGTCCATGTCAGCAGCAAGCACAAGCGGTAGGCCAGCGTCATGATGAATTCTCCCGGGATTCATCAGGACAACGGCTGAGCAGAAGGGTCCCATCTCCGCACCACGTGCAAAGCGCAACCATACAATCCCTGCCGCGGCCCGGAGCGCCTCTCCGGATTCTGTTCACGGCGCCGGAAACAGCGCCGCCGTGTGGCCGGCAAGCCGGTAGAAAACCAGGCCAACGCATTCGCGCGCAGCAATGGACCACAACAGCGTTGCGCCCGGTGTGAACCACGGCGCATCCGGCGCGGAGGTTGTGTCCGTCACGTAGCCCACCGGATACGGCACCACATTCCACCCATGACGACGGAAAACGCCTGCCGCGCGGGCCATATGGAGCGCACTTGTCACCAGGATCCAACGGTCCTGCTTTGACGGCTTCAGCAGTTGGCGCGTGAAGAGCGCGTTTTCAAGTGTGTTTCTGCTGCGCGTCTCAAACACCACGCGGGATGGGTCCATGCCCAGCTGCGCCATGAGGGGCTTCACCACGCGGGACTCAGACTGTTGATCACCAAGCCGGCCGTTGCCTCCAGCAAAGACCACCGGCACATCCGGATAGCGCCGGGAGAGCTCCGCCATGGCCACCAACCGCTCCGCGTCAGTGCGCACGGAGTCCCGCGGCAAGTCCACGTCAACGGCCCCGCCCAACACCACCACACCCGCAACTTCCAGAGGCAACGCTGGCGCCGGAAACCGGTGCTCCAGAACGCCAAGCACCAGGTTGGCCAACGGGAGGTTGAGCAGGAGGATCTGCAGCAGCGCGGCCGCCGCTCCAATCCGCCACGCCGCTTGGAAACGCCCCCAGAGCAACAGGACAACCGCCGCGGAGGCCAACAGAACAAGCGCGTTGGCCGGCTCAAGGAAGGCCCAGGCTAACCGTGAGAGCGTGAACATCCGTGAAAGGTGAAGACAGGCCAGGGCACACAGCTCTTCCCGTGATGAGGAACTGTGGCCCAGCCAGACACCCGCGCTATATTGTATGACTTATACTCAGCTCACTGAGACAGCTTGAACGTGCCCTTCTCCATCTGCCCCTGAAACGACCACTCCGCCTTGGCCTCCATGGTGCCGTCCCCCGTGGGGTGCACCCACAAACGGGCGTTGTTGAGGTTGATGGTGAAGCCGCCTTGCTCCGTGGGGTGGATGACCATGTCATCCGGCCAAGCAATCCCTTCAATCTTGACGGGAACGCTGCTTCCGCCAGCCGCCGCCTTGCCAAACGTCAGCTTGAAGGTCTTCTCCACCATCTCATTGGAGGGGGTACCGTTGGACTCATAGGACTTGGGCGCCATGATGGTCATCTTTGCGGTCTTGCCGGCAAATTGCGCCACGGCCTTGCCATCATCATACGGAGCCAGCTTCAGGGTGGTGGTG
>Ga0163144_10021204_pt1 | contig 12924 bp, 10 predicted proteins | sample OliLak19BULKMAT1_FD_123175 | JGI IMG/M metagenome (GOLD analysis project Ga0163144, IMG submission 123175) | Freshwater microbial mat bacterial communities from Lake Vanda, McMurdo Dry Valleys, Antarctica - Oligotrophic Lake LV.19.BULKMAT1 | ecosystem: Environmental > Aquatic > Freshwater >...
ATTCGGATTCAGTTGCCGATGGTCTTGAATCTCGACACCGATCCGATGCCGGACGTCGCCGTAATTCTTCCCGCTGTTACTGCTCCCGGCACTCATACGAGTCGGGCCGATTGGGTGATCGAAGTGTCGGACACGTCGCTCGATCTCGACCAAACCGTCAAAGCCGAACTCTACGCCGAAGCCGGCATTCCCGAATACTGGATCGTCGATGTCGCCGCCCGTACGATTCAAGTCCTCCGTGAGCCGATCGCCCTCGCCGCAGGCGGGCATCACTACCGAGACCAGCAAACCTATTCCGGCAGCGAACGAATTCGCCCGATGTGCGCTGTGGGCTGCGAGATCGCCGTCGGCGACGTGTTCGGGTGAGTCGGATGTACGATCACGACGATTCTTTTAAAGGTGATGACTATGAATGAACTCGAAGTTGCCGACGTGCCGGCGGAGGCGGGCGACCGCGATTCGTTGGCCGAAATCGTCCGCCGCATGACCAACCGCACGCCCGAGCAAAAACTTGCCCACCGGGAACGAATCACGCAGTCCATAATCCCCGGACGACCTTTGCCGGAAGGCAAGACCATTCACGATGTGGTCTGCGGTCAGTGGCCTGGAGACGAAACCGATGAGGAGATCAACGAGATGCTGGAGGAGCTTTCGTGAACGGCGGTCCGCTCTATCTCCTCGACACCAACATCCTGGTTCACTTTGTTCGTCGTGATGCGGCTTGGCAAACGATTCGCGATGCATAGCAGCCGTTGCTGGTCGAACCGAAGCCGTTGATTTCCATCGTCACGGTCGGAGAATTGAAGTCACTCGCTTTGTGCTTGGGGTGGGGCGAAGAAAAGCGCGATGCCTCTCGCTACACTAGCTCCATCGACAAATCGCGTGCGTAACGGATGGGTGCTTTCATGGCGGACGAGTTCGACTTGGTGGTCATCGGGGCCGGGCCGGGCGGGTACACGGCGGCGATTCGCGCGGCGCAGTTGGGCATGAAGGTCGCGTGTATCGAGAAGCGCTCCGGCAAGGCGCTCGGTGGGACGTGCCTGAACATCGGCTGCATTCCCAGCAAGGCGCTGTTGGATTCGAGTGAGCTGTTTGAAGTCATTTCCCACAAAGCCAAGCGGCACGGTATCGCGGTGTCAGGAGTCAGTCTCGACGTGACGGCGATGATGGCCCGCAAGAACAAGGTCGTCAAGGAGCTGACCGACGGCATTGCCTACCTGTTCAAAAAGTACAAGGTGACGGCCTATTACGGGGCGGGCAAACTCGCCGGCAACGGCAAGGTCGTCGTCACTGACGACGCAGCCAAGATGACTGAGTTGCAGGCGAAGAACATTCTGCTGGCCACCGGGTCGGACTCGACCGAACTGCCGTTCATGAAATTCGACGGCAAGATAGTCCTCAGCAGCACCGAGGCGTTGGAGCTTCCCGAAGTCCCGAAGCATCTCATCATCGTCGGCGGCGGTTACATCGGGTTGGAACTGGGATCGGTTTGGAAGCGGCTCGGCGCGAAGGTGACCGTGCTGGAATTTCTTCCCCGCATCCTTCCCGTCTCGGACGGCGGCATTGCGGCGGATGTGCAGAAAATTCTCGCGAAGCAGGGCTTCGAGTTCCACCTGAATACGAAGGTCACCGGGGCCGAGATCAAGCCCGGCATTCTCGGCGGCACGACGGTCATAGTCCACGCGGAATCCAAGGACGGCGGCAAGCTGACGTTTGAGGGCGACAAGGTACTCGTCGCGGTCGGACGTAAGCCGCACACGACCGGGCTGGGGTTGGACGAAGCCGGGATCGACTACGACAAGAAGACCGGCAAGGTGAAGACGGACGCGCACTTCCACACCAATGTCGCCGGTGTGTCCGCCATCGGGGACGTCATCGACGGGCCGATGCTCGCGCACAAGGCGAGTGAGGAAGGCCTGATTTATGCCGAACAACTCGCGGGGATGAAGCCGCACTTGGACTACGAAAAGATCCCGAGTGTGATCTACATCTGGCCGGAGGTCTCTGCGGTGGGGCCGACCGAAGAGCAACTCAAAGAGCGCGGCATCAAGTACAAGACCGGCAAAGTGCCGTTCCTGGCCAGCGGCCGCGCGAAGGCGATGGACGAACAGGACGGCTACGTCAAAGTGCTGTCGGACGCGACGACGGACAAACTGCTCGCCGTTCACATCCTCGGGCCGCGCGCCTCAGACCTGATTGCCGAGTGCGTGACCGTGATGGAATACGGCGGCAGCGCCGAGGACATCGCCCGCTGCACCCACAGCCACCCATCGCTCGCTGAAACCGTCGGCGACGCCGCACGGATGGCGTACTCTGGGCTGCCGGTGAACTTTTAGGAGTTCGCGAACTTATGCGGAATCCATTCCAGTTCGTCGAGCACATCCACGACGCGACTGCCGAAGGGTGTGAAGCAATACTCGACTCGGGGTGGAACTTCGGGGAAGGGTTCCTTCGGAAGGATGCCGAAGTTTACAAGCAACACCAAGCGCTCGGCGAGTACCTTGGCGGAGTCGAACTCGAAGTGTCGCAACCGCAGCCGTGCTGGAAGCTGGCACGGCGGCTTCGCGTTAAGGAAGCACCGACACAAGTGGTGAAAACCGGCCGTACGGGATGGTATCTCGGGGTACGGATGACGGGAGAGCTTGCGGTTGGCGCGGAGATGATCTTAAAGGAACGGCCGAACCCGGCGTGGACGATCGCGCGGGCCATTGACGTAGTGCACTTCGGCAAATACGATTCCGACTCGTGGCCCGAGTTGACCGCTTTTCCCGGACTATCGAAAAGTTGGGGAGACGGATTGCGGTCTCGTTCTTAACCGTCGCGCAGTTTCGTCAGCACTTCGAGCAGAGCCGGCACGTTGTCGTCGGACAGGATGATCGCGGTCGGGCCGAGGCGGCGTTCCAGCAGTGCTGAAGTCCCGGGCCATTGCATCAGGCCATCGGCGGTCTCGGCGTCCGGGAGTTCGAGGACTCGGTACATGCTGGAGGCCGGCATCTCGTTCTTGGGAATCGTCACGAACATCCGAGCCGGGGCGGGCAGCGGCTTGCCGGCACGGAGCTGGAACCAGGCGTCGAGTTGGACCAAGTCCCAGCCGTTCGCTTGGGCCCGCTTCAGCGATTCCGGTGTGAGCAGGTAGCGACGCAGGCCCGGCGGATCGGTCGGGATCGCGTCGGAGAGTTTGCCGATGTCGGCTTCCAGAAACAAATCGCTCTGCGCGGTTTCCAGCGTCATGGTGATGCCGTCGGCGGCGATGGTCAGACACTGCTGCGGCTTCGTTTCGTAGTCCCGGTTCCCGATGAGCCGCAGATGTTTGAATTCCGGTTCGCGGCCGTCGTCGGTCAGGCCGATGCGGTCCGTGACGCGGAGACTGACGATGCCGCGGGCGATGGCGGTCTCGAGGTCGGCGGCGGTCTGGAACTCCACGAGCACGGCGGAAGGGAAGACGGTCAGCCGTTCGCGCTTGTCCGCCCAGCGGCGGAGCAGGTCGGCGACGCTCGGCGGAATCGGCTTGGTGCCGTGGCGGCTGAGGGTTTGTTGAATCGTCGCGGCACTCAACCCACCTTCGAGGCCCAGGTACGTCCGCTCGGCGGTGAGTTCCAAGGTACAGGCCGGGCCGATGGTTTTCCATTGAGCGAAGCGTGTGAGCTTGGCGATGAGTTCCGGTGTGAAGCCTTGGCGGTAGGCGAGTATCTCGGCGTTGGGCTGCACCAGCAGACACTGCGGGAAGCTCGCCGGCGGCGTCGGCTCCGGCCCGCCGGCAAGCAGACGCCGGCCGAACGCGGAGAGTCGGACTTTTTTGGTGCCGTCAATCGTGGCGACTTCGAGGAGTTGCAGCGGATACGCCACGCCGAGCCACCACGCTTCGACCCAATTGCGGCCGCGGTTCTTTAAAGCATCTTTGGGCAGGCAACCCTGCCACGACGGATGATGAGTCCACAGCCATTCGGCGACCATGTCCGGTGCGGCCCACTGCGTCGGCGGGCATTGCACGAGCAGAAGAAGCGACAGAAACCCGGCGGTGGCGGTCGGGCTGACCGCGGCCGGATTCTCGATTGGAGTATATCCGGAGACGGGATCCCAGGCATCGACGACGTGAAGCCCGGCCCACAGTTCCGTCAGGGCGGTCACAATCGTGTGGCCCCACGAAGCGGGGAAGGGAGCCGTCGTCAGTTCGCCGGCTTGGTTGTTCAGCAAGCCGCACGAGGCGGCCCAGAACAGCGAGAGGACGCCGACGTCCGGCAGCGAGTGCAGTTCGTCCGTCGCTGGGGCGGTCAGCAGTTCATCGCCTTGAAGGCGGGCGAGATCGCGCTTGAAGAGCATCTGCGCCATCGTCAGCCGCATCGGGCTTTCTTCAATTCGTTGCCGCAGCACGGCAAGCCGAAGCAGCCAATCGAGACCGTCGGTCGAACGCGCCGCGGCGTTCGGTGCAACCTCGCTCGGCATGATGGGAAGGCCGAGGTCTTCATTCATCGCCCGCTCGGCGACGGACGGGAGCACGAACAGTTCCGCGGTGGCGATGTTGGTTTCGCCGAATATGCTTTCAAACTGAGAGATCGTCGTTTCCGGAAGCGTCGCCGGTACGGCCAAGCCTTGTTCCAGCAGCGTAAGGATCGGCGCCAAGCCCTCGTTATGCCCCAAGGCCGAGAGGAGAACAACCAATCTGCCGACTTGAATGGTCGGCCGACGCATCAGCCCGACGAGTGCCAAGGCCCGTCGTGCGGCTTCGGGCAGGTCGCGGATGCGGCGATCGAGGACCGGCGGATTCAACAGCACCGCCAGGCACTTTTCGATGAGTTCGTCTTCGGGGATCGTGTTGCGCGGTTTTGTCAGCCGCAGCGTCACTTCGCGGAGAAGCGGCTCGGCATAGCGAGAGAATGCAGCCACAACGCGGGCCGGGGAAAGTTCAATCTGGACCGATGTTGTCATTGGGTAAGTATATGAAGTTGAGTCAAGCCGGCTTGATGCCGCGGGTGAACTCCTTGAGATCCAACCGCGTTTGATGGCCCGTAAAGGTCCCTTGTTCCGTCTTACCTTGGAAGTAATCCTTCTGCCAGCCTCGTTTCACAGTCTCCGGATCGAGGGTGCGCAGTCCCTCCAGAAAGCCGCGTCGCCCGTCTTCCCAGACCTTGTATTTCGCGTGCAATTCGACATCGGCCGCGAGCGGGATTCGCTGCGGTTCGAACGATTCCAGAAAGCCGCGCGGATAGGGAAGAATGCAGCAGATCGGCTCGCCGGCGCGGAACCCGATCCATTCATTGGGCCTCGTTACCTTCCAGTTCATGGTGAAGGTGCTGACCGCCCAGTCGGTCTCGACAATCCCTTCGAGCGCCTGAATGCCGTCCTTCGGAAAGTTCGCCGGCCCCTTGACCCACAGGTTGATGCCCTTGGGTGTGCGGAACAGAAACGGAATCGAGAAGGTCACAACCGCTTGGCCGAAGTGGCTGCTGATCGACGGCTCCGGCACCCCGTCGAAACGGACTTCCAAATCCTTCGGGCTGAGGCCGCCGTACCAGTAGACGCGGAAGTCGACGGGGCAGGTCAGCCACCAACCGCTCTGATTGGCGATGTTGAGCGGCAGGCACCGATACGGATGCCGCTGATCGGCCGCGTCCATCCAGTCCCGCTCGACGGGCGCGGCCTGAAGCTGAAACGGCGTCCATTCGTAGATTTCGTAAGCCGTGAGTTGTCGATCGCGTTCGGGCAACATAAAGCCGTATCCCTCGGGAAAGTCATGATGCCGAAGCGACCCGGTTCGTCAACCGCAGAGGACGAAACCATTGCCGGCAAAGCCAGGCGCTGCGAAAATGCAGACATCCGAATTGGAGACCGACGATGACGATGAAGGAACTGGGCATCGACACCTGGCCGCACAACAAGCTGCGGGCTTTGGTGGAAGAGATCGAGGACGCGCTGCTGCCGCAGGGCGACTCGGGCGTACTTCCATCCGGCTCAAGTCGATCGACATCGTCGCCGTCCATCACACGCACCGCGATCCGGACGGCTGGAAGTCGCGCTTCTGACCAGAACCTACCCCACCTTCGGGCGGAAGTAGTCCAGCGTCATTTTCAGGCCTTCTTCGCGGCCGATCTTTGGGTTCCAGCCGAGGAGTCTTTGGGCCAGGGTGATGTCCGGCTTGCGTTGCTTGGGGTCGTCCGGCGGCAGGGGTTTGTAGCAGATCGTCGAGCCGCTGCCGGTGTGGCGGAGGATTTCGTCGGCGAACTGTTTGATGGTGATTTCGGACGGGTTGCCGACGTTCACCGGGTAGTGGTAGTCGCTCATCAGCAGGCGATAGATGCCGTCCACCAGGTCGGTCACGTAGCAGAAGCTGCGGGTCTGTTGACCTTCGCCATAGACGGTCAGCGGTTCGCCGCGGAGGGCCTGGCCGACGAAGTTCGGCAGCACGCGGCCGTCGTCCAGCCGCATCCGCGGGCCGTAGGTGTTGAAGATGCGGACGATGTGCGTGTCCACGCCGTGCTCGCGGTGATAGGCCATCGTCATGGCTTCCGCGAAGCGTTTGGCTTCGTCGTACATGCTCCGCTCGCCGACGGGGTTGACGTTGCCCCAGTACGACTCCGTCTGCGGATGGACGATCGGGTCGCCGTAGACCTCGGAGGTACTCGCCAACAGGAACCGCGCCCCATGGGCCTTGGCGATGCCGAGGGCGACATGGGTGCCGAGCGAGCCGATCTTGAGGGTCTGGATGCTGGACTTCACGTAGTCGATCGGGCTGGCCGGGCTGGCGAAGTGCAGCACGTTGTCCAGCAGCCCGCTGATGAAGAGCGGCTGCGAAGCGTCGTGGACGATGACGCTGAACTTCGGGTTGTCCCGCAGATGTTGGATGTTGATCGGCCGGCCGGTGATGAAGTTGTCGACGCAGACGACCTCATGTCCCTCGTCCAGAAACCGTTCGCACAAGTGCGATCCCACGAAGCCGGCCCCGCCCGTAATCATCGTTCGCATCGGTTTGCTCTACATTGGAATCAGTGAAATCAAAAGATGTGATCAGTGTAGGGAAACAGGACGCTCGGCCAATCGGTAGCTACTTCCCTGCCGCCTCCAAGACAGCCTCGGGTTTGATGTCCGTCGTGAGTGGAGGGCTGAGTTGCAGGAGGGCTTTCTCCAAGCTCGGGCCGCGAAGTTCCTGCACGCCGGCCAGTGCTTGGCCCGCCTTCCACAGAAAGAATATCTCGAGCGGCGGACCGACGACCCAAGCCGCGCCGCCTGCAACCGCGGCCAGCGGCGGCGTCTTGGAGGAAGCGGGCGGACTGCCGGGCCGACGCGTAGCTCCGGAGGCAACCGAACGCGAGGTCGGCGCAGCGTTGATGACTTCCTTCTCGGCGACCAACAGCCCGTCTTCGTGGAAGCCGACGATGCGGAACCTGCGGGCCGTGCCGGAACTCGATTCGGAGATGTCCAAGTCGGCTTCCGCCTCGAAGGACTTGCGAAGGCCCTTGGGCGTGTAGTAGTACTTCGTCACTTCGGGCGTCAGCTTGCCGCCCGTCCAACGGACGTCGATCGCGTATTCCTGCTTCGATGCCAAGTCTTCGATCACCGCCGAGCCGGAGCCGTCCGAGTTGCGTCCGAGTGCTGTGATGCGGATGAATTCGGACGTATCCTCCTTGGGCGCGACGATGACTTTCTCCGGCGGCGGCAGGGGTAGCGGGGGCGGGCCGTGAAACAAGTCCTTCACCAGCAGAGCGGCATATTCGCGGTCACCCGAAGAGAGCACTTGAGCCAGTTGCAGCGGCGTCATGCCGCGGGCCGGTTCCGGGGAGTAGGCCATCATCTGCTCGCCGGCACCGCCGCCGAGGGCCCCGAAGGCGATCGGCACGGGCAGCAGCGAACGCCGCGTTTCGGCGCCGTCCAGGGTGATCGCCTCGGTGACGATCGTCATTTCCAGGTCGGCTTTGTCGGCTGTCAGGCTGCCGCGAAGTGCCGGGCCGTCCTTGTCCTCGGTCCGCTTCAAGGTGAAGCTGGTGATCTGCTGGAGCAGGTTCAGCTTGTAGTAAGCCTTCAGCACGTCCAGCACCATGGCGAAGTTCACCTTCTTGAGTTGAATCTCCAGGCCGACGCGGGTGAAGGCAGGCTTCTTCGGGGCGACCTCGGGGGTTGCCTTGCCGTCGACGGCCTTCGGTTTGACCGTGTACGCACCGGCGGGTACCTTGGCGTCCCGGAGCATGCGGCTGATGACGGCGTCGTACTCTTGGGCAGCTCCCGGATCGTTGGGAAGGCTGCGCTTGATGGCCGTCTGAAGCCGCGGCAGTTCCTTGCGGATCTTGGCCAGCTTCGCTTCGGACTCCAGGTTTTTTGACGAGAGCGTATCCGCCTCGCGGTTCTTATCGGTCAGCGGGGTCCAGATCAGGAACCAAAAAACGATGCCGACGACGGCGACCATCAGGAAGCCGCCAACCAGCCAAGACAGGCGTTGTTCGCGCGACGACATATGCTAAAAGCCTCCCAAAGAGTCGTCGGTTCCGGCCTCGACCGCGACCGGTTTGACCGGCGGTCGAACGCTGAGTCGTCGCAGGTATTCCGCAGGCGTGCGGTGCAGGATCAAGGCGTTCAGGACGTACTGCTGACCCTTGCCCGTCGTTTCGCCCAGATATTGTTTGTTGGCGCCGACGTAAAACTTGTCGTTCTTGAAGGCATCGGCAACGAACTGGGCCGCATTGGCGTCGACCGTCCTCATCACGACCTTGATCGAGGCGACCGGAGAAATCGCCGGTTTGGGTGGGACGACGTTGGTCGCAACCGGCACGGTGCCCGGTACCCCGGTCGTGGTGATCGGCGGCTTGGGCGGAGACTTCACGACCGCGAGTGCCTTGCCTTCGATTTCGGAAATGCTCAATCGTCCAACGTCCGGAATGCGGTCGGCCAAGTCGTAAAGTTCGTCGAACCAGACCACTTCCCGCGACGCGAATTCATCGACAGCCGCGAGCCGCTTCATGCTGAGACCGTACCCGGTAATCTCCCCGTCGAGTCGTTCGGCTTTCGACTTCTGTGCCTGCAACCGTTGATCGGCATCGACCACGTCCAGCCAGCCGTACACGCCAAGTCCCCCGAATACGACGGTTGCAGCCAACGCAAGCAACAGAAGCTTGATGCGTTGCTTACCCGGTGCCGAGCGCGGCTGGCGCGGCACCGTGAAGTTGATCGGTAGTGCGTCGACGTTGGCCTTCAGGTGCAGCAGACCGATGGTTTGCGTGAAGCGGCCGTGCAGAGCGGGCGGCACCCGTTCGCCTAGCGGCGTGCCCTTGAGCAGATCGAACGGTTCGACCAGGATCGGCAGCGCGTCCTGCAGTCGCTCGGCGAGCGTCGAACCGATGCGGCCACCTTCGGGGATGTAAATCGTTTCCACGGACGTCGCGCCGGCTTGTCCGGCGAAGACGGCAAGGTTCCGCTTCAATTCGCCTGCCAGATTGCCGTCGTTGGTGTAGGGCGACAGCGTCCGCGTCAGCACGATTTCGGAGCCGCGGGCGATCGTGAACTCACCGCCGCGTTCGCCGGGGGCGGCCACGGCGTACAAGTCACCCGGGCTGCCGGCGGGCAGCAAGGCCTTAAGGGCAGACGTCGATGCGAAGGGCCGAGGCGTGATCCCTGCAAGTTTCAACCCCGCGGCATCGCAGAGAGCCTGGACGCCGAGAATGATGTCCTTGCGGACGAACACGACTTGGGCACGTCGTTGGCCATCGGGCGCGGGGGGCAGAGGGACGTAGTCCATGACCACGTCGTCCGACGTGTCCGTCAGTTCGCGGATCACCTGATTGCGGACGAGCATCGGCTCGTCTTCCGGAGCGCAGGGCGGGTACTTCACTTCCTTCAGGATCACGCGGTCGCGGCTGAGCGACACCAGTGCCGGGGCGGGCTTGATGCCGACGGACTTCAGCAACTCCTTCAGGGCCGTGCCGATCGCACCGCCCGTGGCGGGGCTGAAGACCGGGAGATCGTCCGGCCCGACGGCAGCCTGTTCGACCGCCACCGCACCTTTGACGATGCTGCCGGCGACGACGAACAATCCCGGGCCGTCCGGGTCGATCGCTAAGTATCTGGACAAGGAATCACTCCGATGCAAAGTCGTGGTGCGTCATCTCGGGAGTTCGAATCCGCGACCGAGGTCGGACACGTCCCGGAAGTAAAGAATCCGCGGCGTGCCCATGTTCGTGTCGATGACGGCTTCAATCCGCGTCGACGGTCCGTTGGTCCCGAAGTAGCCGACGGAATGCACGCGGTAGGTCATGGTCTTGCCCGTCACAAAAGTCACCAGGGCCGTGAACTTCGTGGATGAGAGGTTCGCGGCCGTCACGAGAAAGGCACCGGTCGTGGTCGCCGGGTCCGTGGGGTCGAGACCGCTGCGGGCGGAGACGATCTGATCGACTTCAGTTTGGATCAGGCCCGGCAGGCCGAGCAGCACTTCCGGCGGGGCCGTTACGACGTTGATCCGCGGCGTCATTTCGTAGTCCGTGCTCGGGTCGCGCGTCGTCACGTATTCGAGCAACAGCGGCAGCATCGCCTTCAGTTTGGTCGAATCGTTGAGTGGGCTGGGGACGACGACCGTCGGCGCATTCGGCGGCGAGCCGGCGGGTTTCGGCAGGGTCACCTGCGTGTTGACCATCGCCATCAGGGTCTTGACGTTTTTGCTGAGCCGAGCACTTGAATTCACCGAGGCCTGAACGGCGGAATTCAATTCCGCGGCTCCGCCGGCGACGGTCGTCGGACCGGAAGACGGCGTAGCGGTCGCGGTCGTCGTCTTGGTTACGTTGGTCACTGTCGCCGTCTGAGTATTGCCCGAAGTTCGAACCGTTGTCGTCGTCGTTTGCGTAGCGGTTGTCGAAGTGCCGCCGGATCCGGACGATCCCGTGGAGGGCGGCGTCACGGCGGCGGTGCCGTAGAGCCGTGCGGCCATGACGTAATCGGAGAGTTCCTGTTGGCTGCCGAAGACGGCATTGAGTTCGGCATACATGGCGGCCGCGTCGAGTTCCGGGTCGGCGAGCCAAATGCGTGGCTTGCCGGAGAAATCGACGTCGACCTCCCGACCGTACACGGTCAGGAACTCGGACAAGCCGCGGCTGAAGTCCGAACCGGAGTCTTCGCCGGCGTCGAGCTTGCCGTTGCGGTTGCGGTCGTTGCCGAAGAGGAGTTGCGGGGTCACACCGCGAACGAGCAGAAGTTCGTCGATGCTGTTCAAGGGGCCGTTCTTCGCTCGATAGGGGGTGGGCATGCCCGCGTAGTATGAGGATTCCGCCCCGCTGCTGCGCGAGGCATCGTCCGAATCGACCCAGTCGACGATCGCGTCGGCCACATCTTCCGTCATATTCGGCAACTTGATCAGCGCGTTGTAAAGCACCGTGCCGGTCGGATCGAGCTTCATCAGGGCGTTCAGGTTCAACTTGGCCGATTCGTCGGTCATCCCGTACCGCACGGCGTACCGCGATTCCCCGGCGCCGGTGTAGGTGTCCCCAACGGCAATGAGGCTGAATCGGCCGCCGCCGCGTTTGCCGTTCGGGTCCCCCAAACTGATGCCCGCGAAGGCGGACTGGTTGTCGTAGGGGTTGTAATTCAGCGTCCCGGACATGGCGTTCGGGTCGGCGAGCAGGCCCATCGCATAATGCACGCCCGAAGCGGCGAAGGCCTTCGTCTGGGCAGCCTCGCTCGACCGTGCGGCAACCACGTATTCACTCGTCATGCCGTCGGTGAAGCGGTAAGCCGCCAACGACAGGACGACAACGACGATCAATACGGCCAGGATCACGAAGGCTTTGCGGTTCGGCAACCGGAGGGCAGCAAGGCGGCGCATCAGTTGCCTCCGGTGGTGGCGGGCGTCGTTGTGGTGGTCGAGTCGGTCGTCGTTTCCGGAATGTAGTTGCCGACGGCGGCGCGGATCGGAATGATCTGGACAACCCGCTTCTGGACCGGGCCGGCACGACCTCGGAATTCGAGCACCAGAATCACCTTGATGGCCCGCGGCGGGCCGATCAGAGACACGCCGTCGAGGTCGGTCGCGGTGCCGTCCCAACTCGACTGCCAGGTGCCGCCGTCGTAGTACTCGAAGGTGAGATCCTTGACCTCCGGGGCGATGATGTCCGTGGTTTCATCCGTGCGGTCCGGTTCGGTGCTGTTCCACACACCGTCGGCCGTGACCCAGGGGCGTTCCTGCCGGCACAGGCCGAATCCATCGGCGGCGAGATAGTAGAAGACGCTGCGAAGATCGGCCGGCTGACCGGCGTCCGTATTACCGGCTTCGATGTCGACCAGCACGGCAGGCGTCCGGCTTAGGATGATCTTCAACTGTTTGTCGGTGCCGACGATCCCGGCACCGAAGGGAACATCCACTCCGGCCGCAGCGGCTGAGGTCGTTTCGCCTTCAGTCGTGGTCGTTGAAGCGGCGGGTGTCGCCGTGGTCGTATCGGCGGTCGTCGTCGTTGCCGCGGCGGTCGTCGTGGTGTCGGAGGAAGCCGAACTGCCGCCGGTTTCGCCATCGCCACCGGATTTGGGGGGCAACGGTCCGAGCGTATTCGCCATGTCCGCGCCGACGCGGTTGAAGATGGCTCGGCTGAGGTCGTTGCCAGCGATCTGATCGCGGTTGGCATCCATGCGGACCAGTGTGATGTTCAGCGCGGCATATAAACCGCCAAGCAGAACCAGCGCGATCAGGGACGCGATCAGCACTTCCAACAGCGTGTAGCCGGCTCGGCAGTTCGGTCGAGCAATCATGAGCCGCTCCCGGATGCAGTCGTGGTCTCGGCGGTCGGCTTCACCGCGGCCGTGCCTTTGCCCTGAAACGCGGCATCGAAGATAACTTGGGTCAGGACGACTTCGTACTTGCGGCCGCCGAAGTCCCGACTGACGGTCACGGTCACCGGGTAGGTGTTCGCGGCCAAGGCCGTGCCCGGCTCGACGCTGTAAGTCCAGTCCGGTTCGTCTTCG
>Ga0163144_10021205_pt1 | contig 12924 bp, 11 predicted proteins | sample OliLak19BULKMAT1_FD_123175 | JGI IMG/M metagenome (GOLD analysis project Ga0163144, IMG submission 123175) | Freshwater microbial mat bacterial communities from Lake Vanda, McMurdo Dry Valleys, Antarctica - Oligotrophic Lake LV.19.BULKMAT1 | ecosystem: Environmental > Aquatic > Freshwater >...
GCTAATTCAATGGTCTTTTGAAGATACTCTATTTCAAGTTGCTTTTGACCTATGAAGCGTTCCAATTCAGCATTGCGTTCTAGTAATTTCTTCGTCTTTGTTGATTCACTTTCCATTTCTACTGCTATTTTAACATCAGGTTCTAAATCTGAATAGGTATATATCCACTTATAAACCGATGTTCGGCTTACTTTGTAAAGTTCGCAAATTTGACTGATTGTAGTAGTCTTTTGCTGAATTTCTGCTACTTTTAATCGTTTGAAACTCTCACTAAAAATCCGATTATGATTCGATTTCTTAGTGGAATTTGTACTTTTTGAAGTTTCACTTTTTTTGCTAACATTTATATTTGACGTTTTGGGGTCAACCTATGTCAGGCATGGACAAGTCATGAGTTATTCTATTAAAATGGTGATAATCAGATTTTTATACTAACATCAAAATATAAACTAATTTTGACCATCTACTTGAAATCACACTTGTTCACCTGATTTAGCTCTTTTATCTAGTTCATGCCATATCAAGCCACTTGCCCCAAGCACTGCAGCATTTTGGCTTTGTAGTTCAGACATCATCAGTTTTACAGTTCCTTTAAAAGGTCCAAACAAGGTGTGCTCCATGTGCCTCAAGGTAGGCTCAAAGATTAAATCTTTGGCATTTGCCAATCCTCCAAAAAGAATAATCGCCTCTGGGCTAGTAATCAATACCGTATCTGCTAGTTTTTGCCCTAAAATCTGCCCTGTATATTCAAAAGCTTCTAAGGCAATCTTATCTCCTTTGAGGGCAGCTTGGGTGATGCGTTCACCAGTAAGCTCAGCTTGGCTTACCTCTCTCAGCTCACTAGATACCAGATAGTCAGCCAAAAGTTTAGAGACAGTACGGCGAATCCCCGTAACAGACACATAAGCTTCCAAACAGCCCCGTCTGCCATCTCCACAGATTCTTCCTTCTGGATTTACTATCAAATGTCCCATCTCACCTGCAAAACCACTATGTCCATAAACAATATCTCCATTTACAACTATCCCGCTCCCTAGCCCTGTACCCAGAGTAATCAAAATAAAATTTTTCATGTTACGGGCAGCACCAAATTTAAGTTCACCAAGTGCCGCAGCATTGGCATCATTGGTGATGACAGCAGGTATTTTATATTTTTTTTCCATCAGTTCCACAAGGTTTATTACACCACCCCACTTTAGATTAGGAGGGTTTTCTACAGTTCCCCTAAAATAATTAGCATTAGGAGCACCTATCCCGATGCCCACAACGGAAGTGTCCTCCTCTAACTGGGTCATGAGCTCGTCAATGGCATCATAGAGGCGAGGAAGATAAGTCGTTACGTGGTCTTCAGCATGAGTCAGAAACTGTGATTCTACGATGATATTGCCATCATGATCCACGAAACCAAAAGTGGTGGTAGTACCACCAATATCGATGCCTAGGGCTAGTTCTTTTTTTGACATTTTGTGTAGGTTTTACGTTAAATGAATGTATTATTTATTAAGTATGAGGTTTCAAAAGCATTTTGAGAAAGTTTAGCCTTTTTTTTGTATTTTCAAAATATTCTTGCTTATTTTAGCTTTGATAAATTATATTTAGTCATAAGTGTCCAAATTAAGGGAATTTTTGTTTTTTTTACAATATTAAATGATTTTCTAGTATTTTAAATCTGTTTTTGCTCCATGAAATTAGATGTTAGCTTACTCAAATCGGTTCTCAATATCTATGACGAACTCCAAACCAATGGGATTTACTTGGTATATTTAGGAGTTTTTAGTCATGATATTACCAAGATGTTTACTTCTATGGCAGAAGATGATATGGATAGTAAGGGAGAAAGGCTCTCTATCAAACGCCGTGTCTATCATGTCATGGTAGAAACCCTGCAAAACATGAAAAGGCACTCTGATGAAATCGCTGCTGAATCAAGTATGGGCAGTGGACTATTTATGATTGGACGCAAAGATGACTCTTACTATGTAATCACTTCTAACAAAGTTTCTATTGAAAATAAAGAGTCACTTGAGACAGCCCTCGAACTTATCAATAACTCTACCCCAGAAGACCTCCGTAAAATGTATCTCGATCAAATCAAAAACGGTAAACTTTCCTCTAAAGGAGGTGCAGGACTTGGCTTGATTGACATCGCCCGCAAGACCACAGGGGCACACGATTATCAGTTTATTCCTTATGATGATGATAATTATTTTTTTATTTTAAAAGTAGAAATCGATACCAAAGCCATTAAAGAGCACGAAGAAAAAGAACAAGCTTCTAACGAAAGTAATAAGGAAAATATAGAGCCTATTACTCCAGAAGATGAGCCTGATGATTGACCAGCTTTACTTAGGAACAGTTTCAGAATAATTATCCGATTTAGCGTATGTAAGATACTTATTATTAGATTATTACAAACTCATAATCCATAACTCATCTCTCACTTTATGAATTATCAAGCTCCCAAAATATGAAATGGCTAAAAAGTTGCTTTTCAGGATGTTTTTATTTGATTTTGTTATTGGTCATTGTGGCTTTTTTTCTTAAGCCTTATGTAGTTGAGTTTTTATCAAACTTAGATTTAGAAGGTTTGGAAAATCAAAACCAACTTCAAGCAAATGAAGAAATCAATCCTGATGAAATAGAAGTAGAAGAAATAGAAGTAGAAACACTTGAAGATGAAAACACCCCAAACTCTTGTGCTATCTCTGATGCAAGATACAAACGTGCTTGGAAAGATTTATCTAATAACAAAACTCTAAGTCTTCAGCTCACCGTAGAAGGGGGCAAAAGATGCCAAGCCCAGAAAAACAGGGATAAATTTTTACCAAAAGAATGGCAGTCTGACGGTGATTACTGGCAGCAAGTCTATGTGTCTTTGATTGATTTTGATAGCCCTAAAATGAAGAGTGTTCTGAGTCAGTTTAAGCAACTAAAAGAAGATAAAAACCTTGACTATCCTGAGTTTGCAGAGGCAATCATTACTTTTATACAAAATATCCCTTATGTATTGGTTTTGACCAAGCCAGCCTCAGAAGCAGTTGCGGATGGTCAATTTTATATAGATTATATTCAAAAAGAAAAACGCCCTTACATAGAGAACATTAAGTTTGGTTTGCATTCTCCCATTGAGTTTTTGCATACCAAGCAAGGCGATTGTGATACACGAACTGTCTTGGCTTACAGCATTTTAAGCTATTTTGGCTATGATGTGGCCATTGTCAATAACCCAGAGCATTCTATGATTGGTATTAACATACCTTCACAAGGGACTTATCTCAAGTATCAAGGTAAAAAATATTTTATCTGGGAAACTACCAGTGTTGGTTGGGTATTAGGCAGTGTTAGTCCAGATTATAATAATAACTTATTTATTTGTGTACCTAGCTTAAATGATATTTAGATATATATATATATGAGTTATAAGTGATGAATGATTTACTTAGGCTAAATCAGATAATTATACTTTTACTTAATGAATTAATAACTTTATTTTGATATTTTTCTTAGCTAAAATTTAGATTTAACAACAATAATACTACATTACTACTCAATACTTTTATTTATGAACACACGATTGGTTTACTTAGCATCTGCCCAACTGATTTTAGCCCTTGTACTGGCTATCCTAGTTACCTTTTTTTCGTATAAGATTTTCCGCTATTTTTTGGTAAAACGCTACCAGATTCAGATGGATAACTTTGCCTTTGCATTGCTCTCTTCTTCTATTTTGTTTTCGGTGGGTTACATCATCTCTGGCACATTACAACCTGCCATGAATGTCATCAGGATTCTAGGGCAGCAGACCAAAAGTACTGTAGAGCTTTTTTTAGAAAGTGTGCGTTACATTAGCTTGTTTGTAGGTATTGGCTTTGTAATTTCCTCTATTATCACGCTACTAGGTTTGTTTATTTTTACACAACTTACTCGCAATATCAATGAATTTGAAGAAATCAGCAAAGACAATAAAGCCGTAGGATTGATTACGGGTGTTATCATTATCGTAATTGCAATGTTTGTCAAAGATAGTACTGTATTGCTTTTAGAGTCATTTATCCCTTATCCTAAGTTGCTTATCAATTAGGTTATTGGGTCATTGAGAGGTTGGGTTATTAGGTCATTGAGAGGTTGAGTCTAGGCATACTACTATACAAGCTACTATAATCTGGATTTGTAGTCGCCTATGAGGACATAGGCAACAAGATTAATTTTTCACATTGTCAATGGTTTGTTTTCTAGAAAAACAAGACCTTGACAATAGTGAAAATGAAGCTAGAAACGATTAAAAAAACCAATCCCAATCTTACATTATTTATAGCGTTGACGACCAGATGTTGTAATTCCTATTATTTCAATGTTTCCTTCATTCTCTTTTAAAATCTTTACTTTTTTACTTTTCCCAACACGGATATTTCCAGAACTAGCTTTTGTATTGAATTTTAAGTTATCGAGCTGATTCATCAAATCTAGTTTGATAGCACCTGAAGATGATTTAAAATATGCATCTTTTGTCAGTAATATATTTTCACCTATAATTCTTCCTGATGAAGTGTTTAAAGCAACTATCCCCTCGACATCATCTGCGTGAATAGTTCCTGAGGACGATTTTGCATAAATCTCTCCCTTTACTTTATCCATCAAGATTCGCCCTGAAGATACCTTAGTCCTTAGCTTTCCTTCAATTTTATCCCAGTGTTGTGTTCCCGAAGAACTCACTGCCTTGATGTCACCTTGTATATTTTCTGCATAAAGGCGACCTGAACTAAGTTTGAAATATATATTACCCGTCAAGTTACTTAGTCGCATTGTTCCAGAAGAAGAAATAAACCGTAAGCTATCTCCGTGAAGGTTATTTGCCATCACCCTTCCCGAGCTGTTTTTTACTTTTATGTTGATGTTTTCAGGCACTTTAAAATTCATGACAGCCTTTAAATAATTAAAACGAAAAGATTTTAAATCTTTCCAGTTCGTTTCTTCATAACCCTCATAATTTTGGTTAGCAGATGAAGTAATCCAAACCTTGAGATTACTCCCATTTTTTTCGTGTTTAATTTCGTAGTTGTAGTGTTGATTTTTTCCTTTTATTTCAGTTTCAACATCTACTCGGTTGGTATTTGTGCCCTCAATGTTTAAGTCAAAAAAGCGACTATCAATCTCTATTGCTGTAATGCCCTCATAAGAAAATTGCCCTTTCAGCTCATGTTTTTGAGCAAAGACAGCATAAAGGCTAATAAAATAGATGAACAAAAGTAAAGTAAAGTTTTTCATGATGTTTATGGTTTTTTATAGTAGATGCATCAAACGGTCTTAAGGTTGCATCTAATTTTACCATTGTTATTTTTTTTAGGAAAACTTCTTTCACCAAGTATATTCGAGTGCTCTAAAACTTTCATTAAAAAGCTACAAAGTAAAGCCAATGCCTACGACATGACAAAGAAATATTACTGAAATATGTTACTGCTATTCGAAACTATAAGTAACAACTTACATTTCGGTAATAATTTCTATTGATAAAAAAATTTAAGTATCTGATATTCAATAACTTAAACCAATAAATATCGTTCAAGCGAAGACGCTTGAACGAGATGAATAGCTGGTGCAATCCTCTTGGCTTGTACCTCTCTTTACCCATAAAATCATAATAATGTTTAATGTAGCATTCTAAAAAAAGCAATTAAAGGAAGCACAAGGTTAGAGTGCATTCCATTGCTTTGTACAAATATTTTTATCTCTTTAGAATCTTTTTGAGTAGAACCCCCACAAGAATTATACTTCCCAATAAAGCTAAAAAGAGATAGATAAGACAAAGCAATACTAGACTTACCAAAGCTTTGAGTATGCGTTTTAGATAAAGAGGAAGCTTCATGAAAATTTTATTTTATAGTATATCGTTTTGGTACAAAGCGTATTTTCCAACAAAATAAAGCAAATTTGTAATTTGTATCTCATTTATCCCTGATTTAGATGTTAAAACTTGATTTACTTCCTTTTGAGATTCCTTTTAAGCATCCTTTTTCTATCTCCAGAAAAACCAAAACTTTTCAGCCTGTCTTGATAGTAAGGCTTACACAAGGCGAATTAGTAGGACTAGGAGAAACTACTGACAATACTTATTATCAGATGACTGTCCCCAAGTTGATGGAATCTATAGAAGAGCATCGTGCATTCATAGAGCAGTATTCATTCACTGACCCCGCTAGTTTTTGGGCAGATTTATACCCTAAGTTTCAAGATAATTTATTTGCATTGTGTGCCTTAGATTTAGCTTCCTATGACCTCTATGCACAGCAACAAAACAAAAAACTCTATGAACTTTGGCAATCTGATACGAGCAAAAATCCACTAACAGACTATACCATCGGCATAGATAGCATCAAAAATATGGTGCAGAAAATGCAAGAAATGCCCTTTCCTATCTATAAAATCAAGCTAGGTACTCAAGAAGATTTACAAATCATCACGGAATTAAGAAAGCACACTTCAGCTATTTTTAGGGTAGATGCCAACTGTGCTTGGAGTGCAGAAGAAACCATCAAAAATGCCATTCTCTTGAAGGGCTTAGGAGTAGAGTTTATAGAACAGCCTCTTCCATCCGACGATAAAGCAGGGATGAAGCTTGTCTTTGAGCAGTCTGTCTTGCCTATCATTGCAGATGAAAGTTGCATTACTGAAAGCGATGTGAAAGAATGTGCAGGACTTTTTCACGGCATCAATATCAAACTTACCAAATGCGGAGGCATTACTCCTGCCCTTAGAATGATAGCAGAAGCCCGCAAATTAGGCTTAAAAATTATGATAGGAAGTATGAATGAAAGTACTGTAGGTACTTCCGCAGCTGCTCATTTACTTCCTCTTGTGGACTATGCCGATTTGGATAGCCCTTTGCTCCATGCTCGAGAAATTGCCCAAGGCATTACCATCCATCAAGGAAAAATCAGCTACTCAGACAAATTAGGTGCAGGTGTGAGTTTGAAGGAAGAAGGTTGAGGAATTGATTTAGCGAAGGATTGAAGTACTTTTCCTGTCATTCCGTTAGGAATCTGAAAGCGTATAACCTGAACTTGTAGTTGCCTGTGAGGACACAAGCAACGGCAGTAAAACTTCCATGTCATTCCGCTAGGAATATGAAGGTGTGTCAAAAAGGCTACGCAGTAAAGCAGATTTCTACGAAATGACAAAAGAACGAAACTGATACTGAATTAAGAAAGCAATTCAATCATCGCTTTACTGCCTTGTATCTTGGCATGGTAAAAGGCTGTATTTCCTTTGTCATCTTTGAGTGTTTTGTCTGCACCCGCATTGATGAGTATTTTAGCCATTTCTACTTGTCCAAAAGAGCAAGCGTAAACAAGTGCAGTAGCTTGGCTGTAGTTTTGGTGGTTAATGTCCGCCCCTTTCTCGATGAGTAGATTTGCTATTTCAGCATACCCTTTGAAGCAAGTTCCCATCAAAGCCGAATTTCCTGCCCTATCTACTTTATTAACCTCTGCACCTAACTCAATCAATAACTGAGTGATTTCTAGGCTATGGGTATAAGATGCAAGGATAAGCGGTGTAAATCCTTTATTATCAGATTTATTTAATAGTGCTGGTTGTTGGATTAAAATACGATTGACCGTATTTTTATCACCTAGACGAATGGCTTCAAATAATGCTAATTGCTCTTGCATGGATGTAGAGATTTTAGTCAGAAAAAGTGTTTAGAAAACACAAATATCAGAAGAATTTAGCAATAAGAAAAATCTACAATGATTATAAATACATCATCAAAACTATATAAACAAAAAGATGTGATACTATTTATTTTGAAGGTTTGGTACCAAATAGCTTACCCATTCTTCTAAACATCTTTTTTTCAAAATCCCAAAAGAAATGAAACTGCCCAAACAAAAACCCATAAAAAAGCAATACAATCTGATAAAGAGGGAGTATCAATAGAAGATACAAAACAGTGCCCAGCCAAGAACCCGAAAAACGCTCTAAGCCCACCAAGGCAAACAAAGGTTTTTTGAGAAAAAGCACCGTGAAGCCTGTGCAAGCGAATACAATCAAGACCAAGACGACTTGTAAGAGACTTTTTAAGCCCCATTTGTCTTGTAGTTTTTGTAAGAATCCCATTGTACAAAAATAGATAAATATCTTATAATTCATATTTTTATGGGTTAAGATTGAGAATCTTTTAAAATTTCAGCGTGAGGTTATCCTCCTAAGTGAGAGATGAGTTATAAATTATGAGTCATGAGTTTTTAATAATCTGACAATGAGTATTTTACCTAAAATAACTTGTCACTTTATTTAATTATTATTCCGAACAGAGAGTTTAAACCATCAATTTCTTCTAAGCCAAAGTAAGAGATTAGTTATTGGTTATTAGGCTGTGAGAATTTTACTCAAACTAAATGAGTACCTTATTTTAAACGCATTACTAAGAGGTTTTGACTATATTTGTAGAGTACTAGAAATTCTAAAAAAGAAAAAATATGAGCAATAACGACATATTACGCAAAATTCGTTATGCCTTTGATTTTAGCGATTCAAAAATGATTGAAATTTTTGCTTTGGCTGATTATGAGGTAACTAGAGCCGAGGTAAGCAACTGGCTAAAAAGGGATGATGACCCTGAATTTGCAAGCCTTTACGACAAAGTTTTTGCTACTTTTCTAAATGGTTTAATCAATGATAAAAGAGGAAAAAGAGAAGGCCCTCAGCCACCACCCGAAAAGACATTAACGAATAATATCATTTTCAGAAAGCTGAAAATCGCCCTCAATTTAACAGATGTAGATATTCTCGCAATCTATGAATTGGTAGATATGAAAGTATCAAAACACGAATTAAGTGCCTTATTTCGCAAACCTACTCAAAGCCAATATAGACTTTGCAAAGACCAATTTTTGCGTAATTTTTTACACGGAATGCAGATAAAATACCGTGACAGTGAAGAGGCTTAAACGAAGTAAGGTATCTCAAATAGCTTAATTATTAGAATTTATAGCAAGAATTAGGAATTTTCTTATTTTAGCTTTAACATTACTGATTAAATGAAGACTAATAACCATGGATCAAGACATTCCACAAGAACCATCTGCCTCGGAGAATTTGGATAACTCTTCTCCAAAGAGTAAAAAAACTCGTCGCAAAAGACCGTGGCTTATTCGCCAAATTCGGTTTTTATTTATGCTGATATTTTTGGCTATCCTATTTCGTTGGTTAGTATTGGAAGCCTATACCATTCCCTCCTCTTCTATGGCAGGCACTTTACAGCCTGGTGATTTTATCTTGGTCAGTAAGTTACACTATGGGCCTCGCACGCCAAGTACACTTCTACACATTCCACTGACTCACCGTAAGATTTGGCGTACAGATATTAACTCTTATTTAGATATTCCTCAGATTCGCCTGCCCAACTACAGGCTTTCTACTTGGTCAGTAAAACACAATGATGTAGTGGTTTTTAATTATCCTCTTGATACCTTGCCTACTGAACTCAAAATGCCTTACGTCAAGCGTTGTGCTGGATTACCAGGAGAAACTGTGGAGATTCGCCAATCTAAAATCTATGCCAATGAAACGCTTCTTCCCGTTAAATATCCACAACAATTTAGGTACTTTGTACGCACCAAAAAGGGGATTAACTCTAAATTCTTTACCAAAGTAGGGATTTCAGACTATGTCCGCCACAAAAAGCAAGAAGGATATATTTACGTGCTACATGCCAGTCCTTATCAAATCAAAAAGCTTGCACCCTTGCAAGATGTAGGTCTTATCACAGGCATTATCAGACAAGAAAATAAAGCCTCACAATATGACCCTGCCCTCTTTCCAAGTGAAGAAAGCCTGGGTTGGAATCAAGATTTTTATGGGCCAGTAGTAGTTCCTAAGAAGGGTCTAAAACTGCCTATGTCTCCCCACAATGTCAAGCTTTATGGAGCGTTGGTCAAAAATTTTGAAGCCAAAGACAAGAATAAAGTAATCCTCAGAGATGGGCAATTGCTGATAGACGGCAAAGTCCAAGAGCAATATACTTTTAAGAAGAATTACTATTTTATGGTAGGGGATAATTTTCATGCTTCTCTTGATTCTCGCTACTGGGGTTTTGTGCCAGAAGATCATATCATTGGTAAAGCCGTTGCTGTCTGGATGTCATTAGACCAAAAGAAACCGTGGTTTGGCGGCAAAATTCGTTGGTCTCGCATTGGTGGAATTAAATAACAATTTCATATTACTGTGTCAAATAACAGTTTCAGATAAAAAAATCAACCCTCATAAATCATAACCAATTTCTTCTTCTTTTATGAAAAAAACAATCATTGAAGCTTCTATTTCTCCACTCAAACAAACTTTGGGGCTTAGCTTTGGACTTGCTGTTATGGTAGGTAGCATCATCGGTGTAGGGATTCTGCGTACTCCAGGCACTGTGGCAGGCATGCTTCAAGATCCTTTGCTGATTATGGCTGTGTGGGCTTTGGGTGGCTTATATGTCTTGCTTGCGATTGGTTCTTTGGCTGAGTTGGCTACGATGATTCCTCAAACTGGAGGTATTTTTATCTATGCTCAGCGTGCTTTTGGAGAATACATCGGCTTTGCGATTGGCTGGCTTTCCTTTTTTTCTAATACAGTTGCTCCTGCTTTTTTCTCTATTGTGATTGGAGAATATGTCGTACTTTTACTCCCTCAACTTGCTCCTTATCAGACGGGAATTGCTATGGGGGTATTGATATTGTTTACTTTATTTCACCTGACGGGCGTAGATAATGGAAGCCTTGCACAGCAAATCACGAGCCTTCTCAAAGTAATTGCTTTGCTGATTTTGATTGTATTTTGTTTTTTTTCTGAGAATCAATTGGCCTCTACTCCTCCTCAAATAAATGCCAATGATGCTCTAGAAAGCAGCCTTTGGATTGCTTTTTTCCCTGCTTTTCAGCTTGTAAGTGGCACTTATAATGGCTTTGCGGCGCCTGTGCTATTTGCCGAAGAAGACACCAAACCTAGCCAAAATATCCCCAAATCTCTGTATGGAGGAGCATTGATAGTGATAGCGGTCTATTTATTAATCAACCTAGCTACATTGTATGTTTTGCCTGTTTCTGTCTTGCAAGATTCTAAACTTGCCTTAGCAGAGGTAGCTACTGTAGTTCTTGGTGAGTGGGGAGCAAGATTGATTATATTGATTGCCTTGCTTTCTTTGCTCAGTATTTTAAATGCTTATTTGATGATTGCTCCTCGCATTTTATTTGGCTTGAGTAGAGCAGGTTTTTTTAGCACCAAAGGACTTATCGTCAATCAGAAAGGTACGCCTTCAGTAGTGCTTTTATTTACTTGCTTATTGGGTTTGTGTTTTATCTATGTGGGTTCATTTGAGCAGTTATATAACTTCTCAGCTTTGGTAGAGATATTGGTAACACTCTTTTTATTTGCTTCTGTGATTCGCCTAAGAATTACCGAACCTGACTTACCTCGCCCTCATCGTGCTTGGGCTTATCCCTTAGTGCCTGTGATGATGATTTTTGTGTCTATTGGTTTTTTGGCTGGCTTTATTTATAATGATTTTAATAATTCTGCTTTGCTTCTGATTATTTGCTTGCTGACTGTTCCTGCTTATTTTTTAATTTCTTATAGGAAAAAAGCTAATACATCTTACGAATAAATTCGTAACTACGGTTTAGTTATCGTCTAATGGATTATTTTCTAAATAATGAATCAATAGATTGCGTACATCATTGACTATGCCGATGGTTTTTTTAGTATCTACTTCTTCGGCAGTATAGTCTTTTAGAAAATCAAGATTTGCTTCTCGCCCTGCTGCCAAGAATGAAGGTAATACCACTTGATAGGTAGCTTTTGGGTTAATCACTTCTTCTCCTATAAACCAACGTTTGTCTTTGGCTTGCTTGATACCTGCATGTTGCAAATATCCCCCTAAACCTCTATTGGTATATAATCCAATGTCTAGTACTCTAAGTAAGTCTTTTCCTTTCCACTCACTGAGTACAACCCCTCCTCCAAAAGGCAAAATACGTAAAATATCTGTTTGAGTAATTTGTCCTATGAGTTGGTCATCAATCCTCACTGAACCACTATTTAGCAAGGCTACCTGAGCTGTGGGACAGGCTTCAAGCATAGATTTGGCAATGATTTTCCCCAAAAGTGTAGGCTCATATCTAATCGTGCTTTCACGTCCATCAAGGCTTTCTTTGAGATTCACGACTACAGCATCAGGTGTGTAACCTAGAGCAATCATACTTTCATTGGCTTTATTTTGCCATTTCTCTACTACAGCTTCAGTTTTGGCTTGGCTAACAATTTGGTCATTGATTTCTTTTAGCTTGGAGTTTATAGTGATTGTTTTGGTCTTAAAATCATACTTAAATCGGTGGATATAGACCGTTTTGGCGTTGGCATCTGCTTTTGTGATATAGTTATTGGTCACCTCCACTTTCATATTGGTATGGTCATGCCCGCCCATGATAAGGGGAATTTCGGGCATTTTTTCAGCCAATATTTTATCTCCTGCTATTTCTAAATGACTGATAATGATGACTACATCTGTCTTGTCTTTGATTTGTTCATAGACTTCTCGTGCCTTTTCAAACTCATCTTCATAATACACATAAGGAGCTTTGTTGAAAGGAAGCGTAACACCAATAATCCCTAATCGGAGAGTTTGCCCTGTTGCATTTTTGAATTGATGTATAAAATAAGTGGGAATTGCTTTGGTCTGACCTTCTTTATTTTTTTGAAAAGGAGCAATTTCTTCGCCTTTCTTTTGGCTTACATTGCTAGACACCCATTCAAAGTCTGAGGCATTGATGCGTGCTTGGAGAGCCTCTTCACTAATATCAAATTCATGGTTCCCAAAAGTAACATAGTCTATCCCAAGAGCATTCATCGTTTCTACCATTTGTAGCCCTTGTATGCGTTCGCCCA